>Ga0302140_10010223_pt1 | contig 11625 bp, 8 predicted proteins | sample I_Bog_E1_1_FD_202095 | JGI IMG/M metagenome (GOLD analysis project Ga0302140, IMG submission 202095) | Peat permafrost microbial communities from Stordalen Mire near Abisko, Sweden - I_Bog_E1_1 | ecosystem: Environmental > Terrestrial > Soil > Wetlands > Peat | place: Sweden: Abisko, Stordalen...
AGTATCGGCTCAGTTTTCCATATCCAACTCGACTTATCCTTCCACACCGGGTCGTCGTCTTCAAAAAGTAAAACGGAGATTGAGAACTCGTGGCACGTATCCGACACTTCCTTGGCCGTCACCGGACGCCGGTCGTCGAAGAGTGTGCTCAGGCGCGGAAGTATGGCATTGCGGCAGTATTCCTGGCTTCCTCCGAACACCGTGCCACAATCGCCAAGATCTGCAACCATTGGCCGGCCTGAGTACAACTCAGCCTGTATGTTCCCGATTCCTGACGCCGGTGCGGCCTGAACTATCGCGCTTCTCGGCAGCATCCGGTCCATCTCCTCGTATGCGCGCCGCAGCTCGAAGGTTCGCTGGCCAAGCAGTTGGTCGTGCGACAGCCAGGGGACCTTTTCGACGTTATACATATCTGAAAGAATCGGGAACGTGCGCTGAAAGCATAATTCATAGCACGATCCCATCACGCCCAGCGCGAGTGTCGCGGTAATCAGCCAGCGGTCCGTTCCAGGTTTCCCAGCAGATCTCCCACTTCTTAATGGACCAAAGCCCAACTCGCCTGCATTCCACATCTCCGCCGCCCAAAGCAACAGGATGAACTGCACCAACAGCGCGCTTACATACCCCAGGTCATTGGGGCCGATCACCGTAGACTTCGTAAAAGTGCATAGCAGAAGCGAAGCTGTAGCCAATGCCGCGATTGCCCATTCAGCCTGGTTGCGCAGGCCCTCACGCCAAATCCGGCGGACTCCGAGCGTACCCACAATAAAGAAGAAGCCAAATTCAAGGAAGTAATTCACGGGCAATAAAGCCGCATTGAGAGCTAGTGTTTTCCATGTGCTGGCAACTTTGCCGGGACTGAAAGAATCCAGGATCAAGTCCGGGATTGTGAAGCTACGCACAGTAAGCGAAACAGGAAAGGAGTGAGCGGTTCCCGCGGAGTCCGCTGCTCCATGGGTCAGCTGGAACAGAAAAGGCATCAGTACTAAGGTCGCCAGCACTCCGGCTGCAATCGTCCCCAATGCGGGCCGCCACCAGCGCTTCAACAGGGCAATGGCGATCCACAGCGCGCAGCCTGCGGCAAATGTCATCCCTATGTAAATCGATGTGCCTGCGGTAGTGGCAAAGGCCAGTCCGCCTCCCACAACGCCCGCGATTCTAAACCGCCGCTTCTCCCCGCCCGCCGCGTCCCACACAAGAAGAAATCCTGTCAGGCCCGCAATCACCGCGGCCAGATCGTGTGGCACCCATAGCAGGGTTGAAATCCACGCCCTGACCGGTTCATTCCACGCTTCGATGGTCGGTACAATTCTGTGTCCCACGGCGTCCCACGCCAGGATTGGGACAATGTCCAGCCCAGTCACCAGCAGCAGACATGCTGCAATCAATGTGCGCCGCTCGATCTGGTCGCTTCGCTTTTCCCCAAAAAAGCGCAAATACAGCGCGATCACGCCTAACAGGCCTAGACCACACCACAACGTTCCCGCAATCAGGCTCACGCGCGCGCTGACTACCGTGCCGCACAGACGATTCACCAGACTGCACAGAATCAACCAGAAGTAGTGATAGCGCAGGGGCGCCGGCTGGCCGGCAAAGAAGAACGGATTATGCGGAGGCACTCCATCGCGGGTTAGCGCCGCCGTGAATGCTGCGCGCGTCTGGTGATCGTAAGTGGAGAAGGGAAAGTAAAGCCGGTTGCCGAGTTGTATGTCTATCAGCGAGAGTGCGCCAACAACCAGCCATCCCGCCGCAATACCCAGAACCCACCGGCCCGATCGCAAAAGTCCCAGTTTGCGGCTCCGCCAGTCGCTGGCCAGGAGCGCCGCGCACGCAATTCCGCTCGCTCCAAAGACAATCCATACAAGTGGAAGCCAGATTCGCCATAGTGAATAGGCGACAATCGGCGACAACCCGATCGAGATCGGCACAGCCGCCGCAATCCGTGTCGCCAGCCTGCACCGGCGGAACTCAAAAACATTCGTAAACCACCCGAACGTATACCCAGGAGCGAACGCAAACAGTCCAAAGACTGCGAAACCAACGCCGACACCCAGACTGTCTGAAACTGTATATCCCATCCTCCGCTAGCACCCCACCCCGCTGACTAGAGCGTTTTCGATTCACATATTGCCATTTGAAGATCGTGCAAGGTGGCTTTTTCTTAAGGAAAAAGCCACTTGACATCGTGGTTTCTGTAAGAACTAGAATCGAATACGCTGTAGCCGAATAGCGGACGTGCCTAGCGGTACGACTCGTCGCGGTGAATCACAAACTCGGGATAAGCGCCGCCGCCCAGTTCGTGCAGGTCCATGCCGATGCGTTCGCCATCCGCATCCACGCGGAAGGGAACTACGCGATTGAGCAGCATAAACAGTCCATACACAAGCGGTAGAAACACGCCGAGCAGTGCGGCTATTCCTACCATCTGCGCCAACAGTTGTCCGTGTTGGGGCGCAAACATTCCTGCTGCCAGCAAGCCCCACAAGCCGGGTGCCAGATGAACCGAGATCGCGCCTGAAGGGTCGTCGATTGAAACCGCGAGCTCCAGCAACTCCACCAGCAGCGGGGTAGCAACTCCGGCCACAATGCCAATGAACAGCGACGCCAGAGGCGAAACCAGCGCGGCGCATGCGCTCGATGCAACCAGGCCGGCCATCCAGCCATTGGCGCAAAGGCTGGCATCGGGCTTGCCAAAGCGTGTGCGAGTCACCGTAAACGTAGCCACCACGGCCGCAGAGGCAGTCAGCAGCGTGTTCAATGCCGTGCCCGCCAGAGAGCTGAGCGGAGCGTTGAGCCACAGGATCGCACCGGCCGCGTTCCACGCCAGCCAGCCCACAAGGCTGAGGAAGCAGCCGAACAGAACGTAGGACGCATTGTGGCCGGGCATGGCTGTGGAGAAGCCTTCCTTGGGAAACTTGCCGCGCCGCGGGCCGGTAATCCAGATAACGGCCAGTGCGCTCAAGCCACCCAGCACGTGCACGCTGGCCGCGCCGCCGGGGTCTACAAAGTTGGCGCCCAAAGCAAAGTTTGCGTTGAGCTGGCTCAGCCATCCACCATTCCAAATCCAATGCGCGGCGAGCGGAAAGACAAACGCGGCCATCACCGCGGCGGCGGCGGCGCCGGCAGCCAGCCGCCAGCGGTCCGCGCCCGATCCCCACGGCAGCATTGCGGCCAAAACAACGGCCAGGCTCTCAAACAGCAGCGCAAGCTGCGACTGGGCCGGGGCAGCATTCATACCAAGCAGCAGCAGCGGGCCTTTGCCCAGCCAACTCCACGGTTTGCCGCCAAGGTGAAACACATGCCCTGGGCCCGCGTTCAAACAGCCGGCAAATGCCGATCCGATCACCAGAAAAACAATGCTGGTGACAGCCAGAATCAAAAGATTGCCTAGCAGCGCCTGGGCCGCGGAGCGCGAACGCCCCAAGCCTGTATTGATAAGGGCGACGCCGGCAATCGCCAGCGGGGCCAGCAGCAGGAGCGCCAGGGTAAGTGCAACTTCGGAGTCGGGCATCGCAACGGGTATCGGTGAAGTCATTGGCGGAACTCCCCGCGAGCCGCCATGTGGCCGCGTACAGCAACGCCCAGGCCAAGCCCTTCCACAGCCAGGCCGCAAAACACAAACGCGATCCGCTGCCCAGGGTCGGTGAAGAGAACAAGCGCGGCCAATGTGAGAAAAAATCCGGCTGGCATCACAAATAATCCGGCGTACTTCATTCAGTCCCTTTCTACGTGCTGAAAGGCGCTATTGAGCCCATCCAAGCGTGTGCACGGTGCGCCGCAATTCGAGTAAACGCCTGCTGAGAGGGCGCATACCCTGGGGGCTTCGCTTTTCCAAACGACCTGTTTTTGAACGTCGATGCTTCGTCCTTATGAATTCTATAGCAACTGCTTGTTACCCTGCGCCAATGCATGATTGCCGCTTATCCGGCACGAATTCAATGCGCAATGCGGAATGTCGCGAGCAAAACGGCCCTCCCTCGGCCCTCCCGCTAATTCCCACTTCGCGGTATTCTGGTGTGAGCGATCCCTTCCAATCTGGAATCGACTTGCTCGGCTTAGAATCCAATCAGCAAACGAAGTGAGCAGGGCATCCTTCCCATATCGCAGGCTTCATCCATGTCTACCGCGTTTCGAGCTGCCCCCGGCGCTCTGAAATACCAGATAACCATCTAACTCATAAGGAGTTATCCATGTTGACCGTTGGAGAGAATTTTCCCGCATTCGAGCTTACCGCCGTGGTGAGTTCCGATCTGAAGAGCGCTTTTGAAACCGTTACCGACAAGAGCTATGCCGGCAAGTGGAAGGTCTACTTTTTCTGGCCCAAGGATTTCACCTTCGTTTGTCCCACTGAAATCGCCGCCTTTGGCAAGGCCAACAAGGATTTCGCCGACCGCGATGCGCAGATTCTCGGAGCCAGCATCGATTCGGAATTCGTCCATCACGCGTGGCGCAACAGCCACCCGGATCTGAAGGACCTGCCATTCCCCATGCTCTCCGATTTGAAGCGCGAACTCTCTGCGCAGTTGGGCATTCTGGATGCCAAGGCCGGCGTGAGCCAGCGCGCAACGTTCATCGTCGATCCTGAGAACGTAATCCGCTTCGTGTATGTCACCGATCTGTCGGTGGGCCGCAATCCGCAAGAGGTTCTGCGTGTGCTTGACGCTCTGCAGACCGACGAACTCTGCCCCTGCAACTGGCAAAAAGGCCAGGAAACGATCCACGTGTAATGCAATGGTGACCGCGGCGAGTGGACAATGATCAGCCGCATGGATTCTCAGCCGCTGTTTTCTGTCCACTCACCGATCACCGCTGAATGTGCAAATCTCTTTAGGAGCCGCCATGACCCTCGACGCACTGATCGATTCTCTTCCCTCGTTCGCAAAGGACCTGAAGCTCAACTACTCCTCGCTGGTGCGGAACAACACGGAGATGAGCGCGCAACAGCTTTGGGGGACGATCGTGGTTACGACCATCGCCACACGCAGCGCAACTCTTACTGCTGCAGTGCTGTCTGCCGCGCCGGAGCATCTCTCCGCACAGGCGCTTGAAGCGGCGAAGGCTGTTGCGGCCATCATGGGCATGAACAATATCTGGTACCGCTTTCATCACCTCAGCTCGAACGAGAAATACGGAACCATGCCTGCGCGACTGCGCATGAGTGCACTGCGCGGTCACGGAGTGGAAGATGCGGATACCGAATTGTGGGCCCTGGCCGTCTCCGCGGTGAACGGTTGCGCCAAGTGCGTGGATGCGCACGAGAAAGTTGTGCGCGAGAAAGGCGCATCGGAAGAATTAATTGCTGCTGCGATTCGCATTGCATCGATCATGCATGCCATTGGCTCAGTTGCCGACCAAATTGCCGCGGAGGCCGACAGCGGTGCACAAACTTTAGTCACTGCGGTATAACTGTGAGCAAGTAAATCGCTTTTTAGGCAGGGTTTATCCGTATTAGGATTTTACGTTCCAAAATGGTTCAAACGAACCGATTGTGAATCTCTTTGCGTTCAATGGAACCAATCGCCACAGAATTTCGTCTATAGAGATAGAGCGTCTGCCTCCGAAAATCATGGTCATCGCGGAGAAGCACGCCAAATCCCTTTAGGAGTGTATCTTTGATGAAATTCTCTACGATTTCCGTGCTTACGATTGCTGCCACGTCTCTGGCATTTCTCCAACCTCACAATGCAATGGCCCAGGACGCCGCTTCAGCGAAAGTTCAACTGGTTCCCGCGGTTGCGTCGTTGTCGACGAGCCTTGACTCAAAGAAAGCGCAGGCTGGCCAGGCGTTTTCCGCGTCTCTCGAAGGCAAAGTTCGCCTGGCAAATGGAACCGAATTGCCCTCAGGATCGCAGCTGATTGGCACAATCGTCGCCGGCAACGGTGGTGCAGGCGCCCAGTCGCTGTCGCTGAAGTTCGTAAAGGCGAAGGTGAAGGGCGGTAAAGAAATTCCCATCACAGCGATCATTGTGAACGTGACTCCCTCCGATGGAGCCGGTCTTCCTCCCGATGCGTTGCCTCTGAGCGAAGGGCTTGCCAGTGGCAGCTCCCACCAGGTGGATCGCGTCGATGTGGTCAAGGGCGTCGATCTGCACAGCCATCTCGATGGCGATCAATCGAGTGTTTTTGTTGCAACCAACAAGAAGGACGTCAAGCTGGGATCGACCACCTACTTGTCGCTGGCCATCGAGTAGGCGGCAAACTAAGCTTCAAAATCACACTTTAGGATCAATCCATAAACGCAAGTTCACCAGTGTGTGAACTTGGCTCCGATCGAAGAATGAGGCAAGGCTCGGCAATGCAGTTCGCCGCGCCTTGCCTTTTTCTCGCGTGCGAGAATGCGCCGGGCCGACTCGAAAACCCTTCATCGGGATGCAGTCCGCGTGAGCGGTCGCAGGTGCGCCTGCGTCTTCTAGCTGGCAGCAAAGCAACTTTCCGTGCCGTATCCCCATTAAGGACAGGATGCGCCCGGTGGCGATACTCTTGAACTTGCTGGTGAGCTGGGGTTGTATTCCTGTGCGCGAGGTTGCGATGCGGCCGTCATACGAATGTGGAAGATCGATGAGCGGCAGATTGATGAGCAATTGAAAAGGAGCGGCAATGAAGACCGCGAAGTGGAGATGGGTTGCGTGTGCGGCTGCGACTCTCATGATTGGTTTTGCGGCGGGATGCGCGGACTTCTGGCAGGCACCCAGTAGTTCGTCGACCACCGGTAGTTCCACGTCTTCCAGCGGCGTCTTCTATGTGCTCAATCAGGCGACCAAGCAGATCGTTGGTTATTCCATGGCTACCGGAACGCTGACCGCGGTGAGCAGCAGCCCCTATACACTTTCCTCCGCGCCCTACTCCATCGCCATCGCGCCTGGCGGAGGATTTTTGTATGTGGGCACGGCGTCGGGGATTTTTCTGTACACCATCGGATCGAGCGGTGCGCTCACTCTGGCCAACAGCGGCAACGTGATTTCGCAGGACATTGCCACCACCATGCAGGTGGATACGACCGGCCATTGGCTGGTTGAGGCGGGGCCGAACTCCGCTGAGTTGCTTGCGATTGAAATCAACACCACAACCGGAGTGCCCATCTCGGGCAGCGAGCAATCGACTGCGTTGCCGGCCTCAACCGTGAATCAGCTCACCATCTCGCCCGACAACGCGCATGTTTTCGTAGCTCTTGGCTCGAGCGGAACCGAAGATGTGACCTTCGCCGCCGGCAACTCCGATCCGTTTGGAACCACCGCCAACATTCCAGTGATTAACTCAGCGGGTTCGGCGCTTTCGGTCGCCGTCGATCCTGAGAACCGGCTGCTCTACATAGGAGAGGTGGCGGCGCTGTCTGGCAGCACAAACACCGGAGGATTGCGGGTGATCAACTACAACACTCTGGTTGAAGTCTCGGGTTCTCCCTTTGCCACCGGAGGGCTTGCGCCCAGTTTCATTCTGCCGCTCGTTTACGGCACGTATAAGTATGAATACGTTTATGTGGCCAACCGCACTGTAAGCGGCACCACCACCGGAAGCATCGCCGGATACTCCGTCACCACTTCGGGAACCACCTACTCGCTGACGGCGCTCAGTTCCAGCGCTACAGCCGGCATTACGCCTGTGGCCATGGCGCAGGACTCGACAGGCAACTACCTCTTGGTGGTGAATTCCGGCGGAAGCCCAGACCTTGCAGCTTACACATTGGATGCGACAACGGGCGGCAAGCTCGACTCCGACCTGACCACTAACACAGGAACAGATCCCGTCGAGGCCAGCGCGGTCGCGGCCGTACCATAGAGACGCGGCCAAGAGCCGTTATGCGGCCACAGACCACCCAGCACTGCCGTGGTGCTATCCTCAATGCAAACGCAACGATCAGTGCATACGCTTATCCCACACTCTCCCGTTCCCCTTTTCAAATGCAATCGCCGGTTCCCGTTCCGGTTGCTTGCTTTGGCGGCAGTGTGCTGTTTGCTGGCGTTGGTCGCGGGCTGCAACCGGTTTCATCACGAGCAGCACGACACCGTTTATGTTTCCGCGAGGCAGGTCTACCTCCACGACCGTGTGGCAGCAGTCAGCGAGCGCGTGGCCCTGGTGGTGAATGGACAGTCGCTTGAGGTGCTTGAGCGCGGCCGCCGGTTTCTGAAGGTGCAAACGGAGAAGAATGAGGTCGGCTGGATTGAAGAGCGCGCGGTGATCGACAGCAAGACATACGACGGATTCGTCAAACTTGCCGCGGACCACAAGCAAGATCCGGTAGCCTCTACGGCCACTCTGCGCGACGATCTCTACATGCATCTGACTCCGGGCCGCGATACCGATCATCTATATCTGCTGGCTGGCAACGCCAAGGTGGCGCTGTTGGCGCGTGCGTCCGCGCCCAGAGTCGCCGTTACGGGCGCAACGCCGGTGGCCCACCCCGCAGTGCAGGCGGCGCATCCAACCGCACCATCCACGGGCACTCCCGCTGCCAAGCCCGCAGCGCCCGCAGCCAAGCCGGCAGTTGCAAACACCGCTCAGCCGCCTGCGCCCAACCCTGCCGAGCCGCCGCCTCCGCCGCCGATGGAAGACTGGTGGCTGGCGCGCGACAGCCAAGGGCGCATTGGATGGCTGCTGGCGAACCGTCTCGATGTGGACGTTCCCGATGAGATCGCGGAGTACGGCGAAGGCCAGCGTTTTGTGGGCTCGTGGTTGCTTACCAAGGTCAACGATCCCGACGCGGACACCCCTGACCACATGAAGCCTGAGTATCTGACAGTAACGTCTCCGACTGCCTCGGGACTCGCCTTTGATTTCGATCAATTAAGGGTCTTCACATGGAGCCTGAAACACCATCGTTACGAAACGGCGTTCAGGCTGCATCCCATCCAGGGCTATCTGCCGGTGCGCGTGTCCACTCAATCCACACCCAATGGCAGCGTACCTGTCTTCAGCTTTGAAATTGCGGGTGGCCAGGCGGTTGCCACCGACCCAACAACGGGAATCACTCGTCCGTTGAGTCTGCGCACCATCAATTATGAGTTGCTCGACACTTCGGTCAAGCGCATTGGGCCCGACCTTGCGCCTCTTCCCATGCAGCATGACGAAGAATCCGCCAAGAAATCCAAAGAGGCCAAGGCCGCGAAGAAGAAGCGCAAGTAACGCCTTACGTGGAGCGCTATTCCTCTGCGTCATCCGGCAGCGGAATGTACCGTGGCGCCCGCTGCTTTGCTTGCTATCTTTTTGTTCCCAAAGGCCAATCAGGCATGGGCTGTTTTGGCTAAAATCTGTTAACGTCTAACCTGAACATGAGCCAAACAGCCAAAGTGGTAACGCAATTTTGCCGGGGTGCGGCGGCCCCGATCGGCAGCAGGCAGTTGCCCTTGCGGAGTTTCGCTTGCCCCATTGCCGCGCTTGCGCTTGGAATTTCGGTGCAGGCCGTTTGGGCCCAGCAAACAGCGCCGCCGCCGGTTCCGGCAGCGCCCGGCGCGAGTGCGCAGTTGCACATTGGAACCACGAGCGGATTCGATACCGAAACACGCCTCCAGAATCTGCTGGCCGATCACCAGTTCCGCCGCGTTGAAGCGCAACTGGATCAGTTGCCGGCATGGCAGGCGCAGGTCTATCGCGGCATTCTCGCCAACCGCAGCAACGAATCGAAAAAGTCCATCGAGCTGCTTGAGCCGTTGATCGATCAGGTGGCCGCTGGCGGCAACGACGCGCGCGAGAAGCTGCTGCGCAAGGCTTTGGCAGAGGACTATCTTCGCCTGGGCGATTGGGCCAAAGCCGCTGAAGCTTACAAGGCGCTTGAAACGCGACTTGGCGGAAAACTCACCAAGGACGAGCAGGATGAGCTGGAGCTGCCGTTCAAGCTGATGCCGCTCGCCGCGCACAACCCCACCATGACCATCGAGCCATGCTCACCTTTCGAGATGCAGGTAAGCAGAAACCCGCTCGGCCTTATCGATATTCCCGTCTTTATCGATGCGCATCCGCGTAGCTGGCTGCTCGATCCCACCTTACCGTTTAACCTGATCTCGCGCTCGGTAGCCAAGGAAGCCGGATTGACCCTTTCTCAAGGTGTTGCTACGGTGAACACGCTCACCGGGCATCCCACCCAACTGCGTGCCACCGTGATTCCGCGTTTCACCATCGGCGGCGTGCTCACGCTGCGCAATATGACGGCTTTCGTCTACGACGACTCGGATTATTTCTTCCAGCGTTCGAACTACCACGTGGAAGGTGTGTTGGGAATGGAAGCGATGCTGGCCTTCGACAGCATCAAGGTCACCGACAATCAGACCATCTTTGTTGAGCCGGCGAGCGAAAACGTTTCTCCAGAAAAACACGATCCGCATGCGAGCGTGCGCTTTTATTTTGACGGCGACCAGATGGTTGTTGCCTTGAGCCCTTCCGCCGCTTCTTCCGATGGTCTTCCCATGCCGCCGCAGCCGGTTGACGCTGAAGAGCGCCTGTACGCAATCGACGCCGGCAGCCAACAGACCTACGTGACCTCGCGTTATTACGACGAGCACAGTACCGAGTTCACCGGACAGACGGCGGTCATGTTCACGCTCCCCGGCGTCACGGCATTTCCTCCCGTTCCGGCCTACACTGCAGAGACGGTTCCCCTCATGGCAGGAGAAGCCGCCTTCGACGTTCACTACGTTCCTGTGCTCACGCAGCCGCTCGGCTCAGCCGCCCGCGACGACGTCTACGGAATGCTCGGCATCGACGCGCTCGACCAGTTGCGCAGCTATAAGTTCGATTACAAGTCAATGCGCTTCAGCGTTGTGCCTCGCTAAGAACAGGCAACAGTTCGATGGACATCGAACTGTCAGCAATCCCCAGCTACTGTCCGGTGACAGAAGCTCCCATCAAAAAAATGCTGTCATCCTGAACGAACGGGACCCCAAACGCTTTTCAGTTTGGGAGTGGTGAGCGAAGGATCTGCGGTTGTTCTTCGAGGACATTCCGAGACACCACTCTGCTAGCTGCAGACTACCGCCAGCAAAACTGCTGCAGCCAACACAACCACGGCGAGAGCCTCTGGCCGCCTCCACCAGACCTTGGCTTTTGTGCGCGGAGCCGTGGAGTAAACCAGCGCCTTCAGTTCCTTTACAGGGCGCGCAGCGCCAGCAAAGCTCACCGCCAGGCCAACCACAAGGTTCGCCGCAAGCCCGGCGACCGCCGTCCACGCCCACTGCGCCACCGCGCTGGGATAGCGATGCGCAACGGCGATCCACGCGCCGCTCAGCCCTGGCGCAGAGCTGGTATGTATCGTCAAACCATAGTGCAGCACGGCTGCGGCAATTCCCGCAGCCAATCCGGCAAATGCTCCGTGCCCAGTCGCGCGTTTGGTCAACACGCCCAGCAGGAACGTGCCCATCTGCGGAACTTGCAACAGCGCCGCGATCCCGAGCAGAACAACCAGCGCATCAGGAACGCCGCCGTGCGCGCCCGCCGCTCCTGCCGCCGCATACGCAACGGCAATCGATAGCAATCCCGCGCCCACCGCGGCCCATCTGCCGGTAGCCAGTTCGCTCTCGGTGCTTTGCACTTTTCTGGCAAACATCGGGAAGAGGTCGCAGCAGAACACAGTGCTTGCCGCTGTTACGCTGGCTGCCACGCCGCTCATCAAGCAGGCCAGCAGCGCGGCAATGCCAA
>Ga0302140_10010224_pt1 | contig 11624 bp, 10 predicted proteins | sample I_Bog_E1_1_FD_202095 | JGI IMG/M metagenome (GOLD analysis project Ga0302140, IMG submission 202095) | Peat permafrost microbial communities from Stordalen Mire near Abisko, Sweden - I_Bog_E1_1 | ecosystem: Environmental > Terrestrial > Soil > Wetlands > Peat | place: Sweden: Abisko, Stordalen...
TCCTTACCGCTCAACAATCTTGATAACCAGTTCTGGGAGAACGCCATGACTGAAAACGGTGGCTTCCAGGATGCTGCGACTCGTTACGCGCAGACCGTGCACCTAGTCCACTAGTCAACCCTGCGTTTCTGCTTTTCCCCCGCATCAACCCATCTACTTAGAAACCCCAACAACTCCCCCGGCGGCCGCAGCCACACATCCGCAACCGTCGCCCGCGGTTCCCGCCGAACCAGCACGCTCAAGTGCGCACCCTCCAGCCCATTCACCACCGCAAACGCCGCCTCATCTGTCAGATCATCGCCCAAGAACGCCACCGGCCCGCTCGCACCGGCCTCCTCAAGAATCGCCTTCACCGCGCCGCCCTTGTCCCGTCCCGCGCGCAGTTCCAGTCCGTACTCAAAATCCAGCACCATCAACCCATCCATGCGCGCAATCGGTTCAAACAGTGCACGCGTCCGCTGTTCAATCAGTCTTGCCTTGCGCGCCGGCTCACCCCGCCAGTGCATCACCACTCCGTTGGCCTTGTCTTCAAACAGCCCGCCCAGGCTGTCTTGCCGCAGCTGCTCCCGCAATTCTTCGAGCTTCGCCTGCGCCTCGGCCGGAGCTTCTTCCAGCTCCCGCCGCGCATCCACGTATATCCGTTCTGCCCCGTGCAATCCCCACACCTCGAGCGGCGGCTCCAGTCCCAGCAGCGGTCGAATCTCCTGCGCCGGACGACCCGTAATCATCGTCATCCGCGTCCGCCCCTGTTTTTGAATCTCGGCCAGCAGCTCCCGCACGCCCGCCCATGGACGCGCCGTGAACCGATCCACCCTGAACGGCGCCAGCGTTCCGTCGTAATCAAGAAACAAAAATGAATGCGGCGCGCTCTTGAGCGCATCGAAAAACTCCTCCAGCTTTTCTTCCTTCTCGCTCACTAAGCCATTCTCTCAGCCGCCACAACTGCCGGGGGAATGACCATCACCGTCGGCCGCCGCACTGCCGAGCCTTCCCCGCCCACTCCATCGATCCGCAGCTCGCGCAGGTCACCCAGCACGCTCGCCGCCCATCGATAAATGTTGTGCTCCATCACCTGTCGCCGCATCCGCCGCATCCGGCTTCGCTGCTCCTCGGCGCCCATCTCCAGACCCGCATGAACTGCCTCCGCCACGCCTGCAATGTCGTACGGATTCACCACCAGCGCGTCGTGCAACTCGACGGATGCGCCTGCAAACTTGCTCAGCACCAGCGCGCCGCCCAGGTCCTCGCGTGCGGCCACATACTCCTTCGCCACCAGGTTCATCCCATCGTGAAGTGACGTTACCAGGCAAACGTCCGCCGCGCGATACCACCTGCCCACCTCTTCGTGATTGCATTGCCAGTCGATCAGCACTATCGGCCGCCAGTGCGCTGTCTGGAACCGTTCGTTCACCCGCGCTACCGTCTCTTCCACCTTCCGGCCCAGCGCCGCATAGCTCTCGATCCGCGTCCTGCTCGGTGCCGCTATCTGCACCATCGTCATCCGCTCCCGATGCCACGGATGCGACTCCAGAAGCTCTTCAATCGCCAGCAGCCGCTCCACTATGCCCTTCGTGTAGTCCATCCGGTCCACGCCAAGCACCAGACTCTCTGCCCGCACGCCAAACTCGCTCAGCAGCTCCCTGCGCGCAAACGCAATCTCCTGCTGCTGCTCCGCCCATGTCTCCGCGTCCGCGTCCACTTCCGTCACCGGCCCTTCAAAAGCCACGCTCACCGGGTAAGGCCGCACGTTGCTCTGGTGTCCATTGCGCAGCACCGTCATGTGCTCGCGATCCGTGCGCGATTCCAGTACCCGATCCACCGTCGAAAGAAAGTTGTTGCAGTGCAGCGGAATATGGAACCCAAGCAGGTCCGCCCCCAGCATCCCGTCCAGCAATTCCGCCTGCCACGGACAAATGCCGAACGCCTCAGGGTTCGGCCATGGAATATGCCAGAAAATCGCCACCCGCGCATCCGGCCGCGCCTCCTTCACCAGTCGAGGCAGCAGCGCAAAGTGGTAGTCCTGCACAAAGACCACGGGATTCTCGCAGCCTTCCATCTCTTCCAGCAGCGCCGCCGCAAAGCGCTCGTTCACCCGCTGGTAGCACTCCCAGTCCGCGGCGCGAAAAATTGGTCGCGTATGCGCAATGTGGCACAGTGGCCACAAACCTTCGTTCGCAAAGCCGTCGTAATACTGCGACTCTTCCTCGGCTGAAAGCCAAACCCTCCGCAGCGTGTAACGCGGGTCGTCCGGTGGCACCCGCAGCCGGTCAAACTCGTCCACCATCGCTGCGTCCGCATCGCCGCTCCCGCAGGCCACCCAAACTCCATCGCAGGCCCGCAGCACAGGCTCAATCGCCGTCACCAGACCGCTCGGCGGAACAATGCAGACCGTGTCCCGGCCCTTGCGCACGTGGATGTAAGGTTCGCGGTTCGACACCACAAAAATCCGGCTCGATCCTGAACGGTCGCGCATGTGCACAGCCAGCCGTTCCGCGGTCCATTGGTGTTCGCCCGCGTCCCGCAATCGTGCCTCGGCCGCGGCAGACTGGCGCGCCTCCATCAGGCTTTCCGCCATCGTCTCCACTTCCCGGACCAGCGGCTTGAAAAAGCTCAGATTTGAAGCGCTCAGATCTGCGAATGACGGTGTGGCCCCATCTTGCGCGTGTCCGGCAACCAGCCGCAACCGTCGCAGCCGGTCCGCCACCTGTGTCATCGGCCGCAGCAGGAACCAGCTCACCATCGCCAGCGTCACCACCACGATCAGAACCACCAGCGCCACAATCCGCCAGAAGCTCCGCTGCCAAACTTCGATTCCTTCGGTCCGGATGTAGCCTGCGTCCATCACAACCGCAAGCGAGCCCTCCAGTTTGTCTCCCTGGTGCAGTGGAAACGTCTCTTCCAGCCACTGCTCATTCCCCGCGTGTCCAAACGCGCTCAGGTCAGCACCTTTTTGCAGTGTTTTCTCTACCAGCCCATTCGGCATGGCCTCAAGTACTTCCTGCGGGCCTTTCCACGTCAGAAGTTTTCCCTGCGCGTCGTAGATTGCCAGGCCAAGCGAGCCGGTCGTCGACTTCAATTCTTCTGCCAGCCCTGGCAGCGCCGTTGGATCGCCCGCTACCAGCGCGCCTTCCACGTTCGGTTCCAGACTGGTGCCCATCCAGCGCGTCCGCCGCTCAAGTTCCACCCGCAGCGTGTGCTTGTGAGCCAATACATCAAAGTAGGTTGACGCGGCAGAGACCACCGTCACAACTGCAATCAGGGCAAGAATCAAACGAATGCGGAAAAGATTCATGGCTCACGTCCTTATTCCTCGAAGCGGGAGAGAACTCGGCAGGGGTCGCAAACCAGCTCAAAATGCAAATAACGCAGATAAGTGGTTCATCTAAGTTAGATGCCCATTTTCCTCCCCTTGCCCCATGAACGCCAGCGAAAATTCCTTTCGCCTTTCTCTTCATCGAGTTACGCCGATTTCAACAGTCAAGGCCGCCCCACCTCTGCTTTCTGGAATCGTTTTTCACATCCTTAGAACCTTCGCCTTCGGTCTGGCATCCAAACCTCACACGCCTCATGCGCTATTCTGTCCCTGAGGCAGCGACCGGATCTTCCCGTAAACGGCACAGCTCATGGCGATAATCTCGATCGACCGCACCGCCAAACAACTCGTGCTCACCGTGCAGGAATATTCCCTGTTTGCCTGGCGCGCCTTCCAAAACCTTTACCGCCCGCCGATCTACTGGACCGATTTCCTCATCCAGTCCGACGTCATCGGCTTTGGTTCCATCTCAATCGTTCTGCTCTCGGGCTTCTTCACTGGCGGCGTGCTCGCCCTGCAATCGGCAGCCACGCTTTCCGCCTTCGGAGCCACAGCCGTCACAGGCCGCTTCGTCGCCATCACCATGATTCGCGAGCTTGGACCCGTCCTCACAGGCGTCATGGTCTCCGGCCGCAATGCCTCCTCCATGGCCAGCGAACTCGGCTCCATGGTCGTCACCGAGCAGATTGACGCCATGCGCGCCCTCGGCGTCGATCCAATTCGCAAGCTGGTCACCCCGCGCATCTTCGCCTGCATCACAATGCTCTTCTTTCTCACCATCGTGGCCGATGCCTTCGGAATCATGGGCGGCGCCTTTGTCACCGTCTTTATGAACCATCAGGACGGACTCCAGTACTTCTCCATGGCATGGGAGTCGCTCCGCTATCCCGACATCCTCCAAGGACTCGTCAAGCCGCTCTTTTCCGGCTACATTATCGCCTCCATCGGCTGCTTCTACGGCCTCAGAACCACTGGCGGAACCCAGGGCGTCGGCCGCGCCACCATTCAGGCTGTCGTCTGGTCCTCGGTCTTCATCATCGTTGCTGACTTCTTCCTCACCCAGATCCTGCTGGCCATTTTTCCAACATGAGCCTCCCTCCCAACCTGCCCCAAAACGCCTTCCCCGATCCGCCCGGCTCCGTCGCCTCACTCGGCCCGGTCGCCATTCCTCATGCCTCTCCAGTCCTCGCCTTCAACTACGTCACCCTCGCTTTCGACGGACCGCCCGTCCTCAAGAACATCTCCTTCTCTGTTGCCCCCGGCGAAACCCGTGTCCTGCTCGGACCCGCCGGCGTCGGCAAAAGCGTGCTTCTCAAGCTCGCCAACGGGCTCATCCGCCCTGACAAGGGAAGCATCCAGCTCTTCGGAGAAGAAATCTCCAACATGCCCGAGGAACAGCTCTTCCCCCTTCGCACCCGCATCGGCATGGTCTTTCAGGAGGGCGCGCTCTTTGACTCCCTCACCGTCCGAGACAACGTCGGTTACCAGCTCATCCAGGAAAATGTCCCCGACGACGAAATCGATGCCCGCGTGCGTCAGATCCTCTCCTTCGTCGGTCTCGAGCGCACCTTTGCCTTCTACCCGTCCAGCCTCTCCGGAGGCATGAAGCGTCGCGTCGCCATAGCCCGCGCCGCCATCCGCCAACCCGAACTCATGCTCTACGACTCGCCCACCGGAGGACTCGACCCCGTTACCTCCACCACCATCATCGAACTCATCGTCAAGGAGCGGGACGTCCACCAGACCCCCGCAGTCCTCGTCACCCACCGCCTGCAGGACGCTTTCACCATGTGCACCCACTACTACGACCAGGAGAAAGCCGCCATGCTTCCCCTGCCTGAAGGCCAAACCAACTCCAACACCACATTCCTCATGCTCGACGAAGGCCGCCTCATCTTCGACGGCACCATCCACGACCTCGTCCACTCCAAGGACCCCTTCGTCCGCGAATTCCTCGAGTAGGGTATTCCCAATTTCTCATAGACGATGTATGATATACATCGTGAAGCGAACTCAACTTTATCTCGACGAAGACTTGTGGCAGGCCCTCCACACTAAAGCAGCCATCGAGAAAACGACCGTCTCCGATCTAGTGCGCATCGCCGCCCGCGAGCGCTACCTCGAGGACTCCGAGAAGCGCCGAGAGGCGTTGATGGGTATCGTCGGAATCTGGAAGGACCGCACCGATTTACCGGACACTGAGACCTACGTCCGTAACCTGCGAAAAGGCTCTCGTCTGAAACGTCTGGGTATCTTGTGAGAGTTTTGCTCGATACCGACGTCGTCATCGAAATTCAGCGCGGCAGGGATCGTCAGATCGGCGCGAATTGGACAAGCCTCGTGGCCTCGGGCGCGGTGATTCTCTATTCACCCGTGATCGCCGCTGAGACCTGGGCAGGAGCTCGGCCACAGGAGCATGCGCTTGTTCAGAGCTTCTTCGATTCGCTCACTTGCCTGCCAACCGACTATGAAACCGGCAAGATGGCAGGCGATCTGTTGCGCAAATATGCCAAAAGCCACAGCCTCGAAACCCCTGACGCCCTCATCGCCGCCGCCGCCCTACAGCACAAGGCAGCACTCTGGACGCGAAACCGTAAACACTATCCCATGGCGGGCTTGTCCTTCTATACCTAAGAGAGAGACCATGTTTCGCAGGCTCTCTGCTGAGGAAAAGAAGTCAGGCGGCGAATTAGAGCTAGAGGCTAGAAGCTGAAAATCATGCCCTTCAAATTCCAGAACTTCGATTTCCTCCATCTCGACCCCAGCTTTAGCGAAGACGAACTCCTCGTCCGCCGCACCGCTCGCGACTTCGTCGAAGATAATGTCGTCCCCATCATTGAAGGCTGCTTCCGCGATGGCCGCTTTCCCCGCGAGCTCGTCCCCCTCATGGGCGAGCTAGGCTTCTTCGGCGCCACCATCCCGGACTACGGTTGCGCCGGAATGTCCAACGTCGAGTACGGTCTCGTCATGCAGGAGCTCGAACGCGGCGACTCCGGCCTGCGCAGCTTCGTCAGCGTGCAATCCGCCCTCGTCATGTACCCCATCTTCACCTTCGGTTCCGACGAGCAGAAAAACACCTGGCTCCCGCAGCTCGCCTCAGGCAAAAAGCTCGGATGCTTTGGCCTTACCGAGCCCGGCTTCGGTTCAAACCCCGCCGGCATGACCACCCGCGCCCGCAAAGACGGCGATCACTACATCCTCAACGGCGAAAAAATGTGGATCACCTCCGGCGCCATCGCCGACATAGCCGTCATCTGGGCCAAACTCGAAGCCGAGAGCCCAAATGAAGACAGCAGTAACGATTCCACCCGGGGCTTCCTGGTTGAAACCAGCTCCCCCGGTTTTTCCGCCGACGAAATTCACGGCAAGTGGAGCCTGCGCGCCTCCTCCACCAGCGGCCTTAATCTTCAGGATGTGCGTGTCCCGGCTGCCGCCATGCTCCCCGGCGCCCGAGGCTTGAAGAGCCCGCTCATGTGTCTCAATCAGGCCCGCTACGGCATCAGTTGGGGCGCCATCGGTGCCGCCATGGATTGTTATTCAACAGCCCTGCAGTATGCCCAGGCCCGAAAGCAATTCCATAATCAGCCCATCGCCTCCCACCAGCTCGTCCAGGAAAAGCTAGTCTGGATGGCCAGCGAAATCTCCAAGGCCCAGCTCCTCTCGCTCCACGTAGGTCGCCTCAAGGACGCAGGCAAGGTCGGCCACCAGCACATTTCCATGGCCAAGCGCAACAACGTCTGGATGGCCCTCGAGTGCGCCCGCCTCGCTCGCGACATCCTCGGCGCCAACGGCATCACGAGCGACTACCCCATCATGCGCCACAGCTTGAATCTCGAATCCGTCAAAACCTACGAGGGCACCCACGACATCCACACCCTCATCCTCGGCCAGCACCTCACCGGCATCGCCGCCTACTGATAAGCCCCGAACCCTAGTCCCTCAGTCCCTGTTCCTACACTCCATCGGCCACCAATTGCTATAGTCATACCCATGAAAGCCCGCGTCTGCCTCTCTGCCGTTCTCGCCCTGGCCGCATCGTGTGTCTCAGCTCAGCAACCCATCGTGCTTCATGCAGCGCGCCTCCTCCAGGTTGACACCGGCGCTCTCCTCCAGCCCGGCGAAATTCTTGTCCAGAGCGACCGCATTCGCGCCGTCGGCACATCCGTTGACCACCCGGCAAACGCGCGCATCATCGACCTCGGCGACACGACGCTCCTCCCCGGCCTCATCGACGCGCACGTCCATCTCTTCCTCCATCCCGGTGCTGAAGATCTTCAAACCGTCCAGGAGTCCGTTCCCTGGCGCACCCTTCTCGCCGAGCAGGCAGCTAAGGCCGATCTCATGGCCGGATTCACCGCCGAGCGCGACATGGGAACAGAAGGCGCCGGCTCCGCTGACTCGGCCATCCGCGATGCCATCGATCAAGGAATTATCCCGGGCCCCCGCCTCCGCATCAGCGGCAATGCCATTGACCTTCTCGGCGGTCACGAAGACGCCATCCACTTCAATCCCGCGCAGCACGTCCTCTCAAATGCCGACTACGCCAACTCCGCCGAGCAGCTCGTTGAAGTCATCCGCCGGCAGCACAAGGAGGGCTCAAGCTTCGTCAAGATCTACGAGACCGGCCCCGACGAAATGATCGGCGGCGTTCTGCACACCCGCTACCAATACACTGAGGAAGAGCTCGCAGCGGCCGTCCGTGAGGCGCGTCGCCTCGGCACCACTGTCGGCGTACACGCCATGGGCGAGCCCGGAACTCTCTACGCCGCACAGGCCGGCGTCGCCTCCATCGATCACGCCACCCAGCTCAGCGACGAAACCATGCGCCTCATGCGCGAAAAGCACATCCCCGCCATTCCCACCTTCGCCATCTTTGACTACTTCGCTCATCACCGCGACACGCAAGATCAAGCGGCCGCCGAAGTGGCAATGCTCGACTACAAGATCGCCGAATTCAAAAAACAGATCGCCGCCGGAATCCCATTCGCTGTCGGCTCTGACGTAGGCCCCTTCCCGCACGGCACGCAAGCCGTCGAAATGGAACTCATGGTCCGCTATGGCATGACGCCCCTCGCCGTCCTCCAGGCCGACATGATCAACGGCGCAAAAGTCCTCGGCTGGCAGGACCAGATCGGCCAGCTCAAGCCCGGATACTTCGCTGACGTAGTCGCAGTCCGCGGCAATCCCCTCTCTGACATCACCGCAGTCGAGCACGTCTCCTTCGTCATGAAAAACGGTGCGGTTATCCGCCAGCAGCCATAGCCAGACTCTCCCTGCGTCCCTTGGGATAGAATCCATCTGAACCGGAAACACATCGACTTCACCGGCCGTTCATCCCCGCACTGAAAAGAACAACGCGATTCAAGGAGCACCATCATGCGCCTCGCCGCTCTGCTTCTGCTGGCCGCATCGTCCGCAGCCATCCTCCCCGCCCAGTCCGCGCCCGACGCACGTCTTGCAGGCGCCTACAAATTCAATGAGGGCGGTTGGACCTACGTGCATCTCCAGGGCTCACCTGCTCAAATCGGCTTCCAGCATGGCTATCTGCTCGCACTCGAAATTGAAGATATCGTGCATGTCTATCAAGTCGAGCTGCCCCATGACGTCCAGCGCGAATGGAGCTTCTTTCGCGACGCCGGCCAAACCATCCTCTGGCCGCATCTCGAGCCCGAGTATCAGCAGGAGTTGCAGGGCATCGCCGACGGACTCCACGCCAACGGTTCCTCGCTCGACCTGTGGGACGTCGTCGCCCTCAACGGCGAAATTGAACTGAGCGAGTACTATCTGCCCACGCTCAACGCAAAACAGAACCTGCCCAATCCACCGCAAGCCGTTCCCCCCGGCAAGTGCAGCGCCCTTATCGCCACTGGCTCAGCCACCAAAGACAGCAAAATTGTCATCGCTCACAGCGACTGGGCCTCCTATGCTGAAGGAGAACGATGGAATATGGTTTTTGATATTGTTCCTTCCAGCGGCCAGCACTTTCTCATGGACGGTCTGCCCGGCGTCATCACCAGCCAGGACGACTTTGGCGTCAATGCCAGCGGCCTCATGATCACCGAGACCACGCTGCCCCGCATCCATGGCTTCGACGTCGACGGCATCCCCGAATTCGAGCGCTCGCGCAAGGCTATGCAGTACGCCACATCCATTGACGAGTATGCGGCCATCATGCGCAAAGGCAACAACGGCGGCTATGCCAACTCTTGGCTTATCGGCGATCGCAAAACGGGCGAAATCGGCTATCTTGAGCTGGCCCTCAGGCATACCCCGCTCACTAAGAAGAAGGACGGCTACTTCGTCTCATCCAACTTTGCGGCCGACCCCGATCTCATCCGTGACGACACCAAGGCCTTCGACGCAACGAACATGGAAAGCTCCATGAACGCGCGCCACCTGCGCGCCGAACAATTCGTTCGCCAACACTACGGCAAGCTCGATACGGCTTTGGCTGAGGCTTTTCTGTCAGATCACTATGACAGCTATGAAAGCAGAATCGACGCCGGCAAACGCAGCCTTTGCGGTCATGAGGACACATCGCCCGTCGGTGAAAAAGTCTGGGGCGATCCGCCCTTCGCTCCCAGCGGCGCCGTCACCGGTAAAGTCATGGACTCGGACCTTGCCGCCCATCTCAGCTTCATCGGCCGCAGCGGCCATCCCTGCGGAGAAGACTTCAAAGTCGCGCCGTTCCTCAAAGCGCATCCTGAGTTCAACTACCAGCAGTCCATCCTCAACGACATGATCGCCGGTCCCTGGACCACCTTCTCCGCAAACCAGAAATCCCCATCAACCGCCGCAGGCAACTAGAACGAAATGGTCCCAGGAAGAAGTTGGCGCTGGTTGCAGGAAGAGGGCTTTGAAAGGGCGCGGCTTTAGCTGCGCCATAAACCATTTTCAAAAGAGCTGGGCTTTAGCCCCTGAGGGACGTTCCACGCTGGCTGGGTAGCAATGAATGCAATCAGTTCGAATGTCCTGTAGCGAGAGTTCCGGAGAAAGTGACTTTCAGCCTGAATAACAATTTGGATCGTCATCCTGAGCCAAGTGCCCCATCCATTCTGCGGTTTCATCGCAGAATGGGTGGGAAAGAACAAGGGTCCGCAGCGGCCCTCACCCTCAGACCTTAGCTCGTCTTCGTAGCCGCGGCCGAGTCATCTGAGCCCACCGGCGACACGCTCACGCGCATCGAGAAGTACGTCACATCGGGAATCGCTGCAGCCGCCCGCTTTTCCAGCGGAATATTCTGGTCCGCATCCTTGCGCACCAGGTAGCCTTGCACCAGGTCCAGGTTAGGCAGTTCCTTGGCCAGCTCGTCCGCATGTTGCTGGGCAACCATCAGGTAATCGCCTGATACCAGCCCCAGGTAGGGATTTCCTCGACTCGGATCAGCCAGCGCCGGTTGCGTCGCCACCGCCGGCATCAGGTTTCCCGCCATAATAAACTTCGTCCGGTCTTCCCAGTAGCTCATCGCCTGCGTAAACGCCGTCAACGCCGGAATGCTGATCGCCGGCAGCGTCACCAGCGGCGCCGCCGTCTTCAGCCCTTGCATGATCACGTTCAGCACCTTCACGAACTTTGACTCCTGCGGTGCGCGCGAAATATTCACCGCCATTCTGCCCGTGCCGTTCGTAAGCAGAATCTTGTTCATGCCCTGCGTGGCCGTCGTCGTCTTCAGCCCAAGCCGGTCCAGCGACACAAATCCAGATTTGTCAGTAACGATTGAAGCGATGGACGACCACGCCAGCGGCGACATGAGATTCTTGAACGGCGTCAACTGCGTGGTATCCATCCTCAATTGCGCCGCGCTGTTGTTCGGACCGGCTGTGCCCGCGGCTGGCCGATACTGCGACAGCTTGATGCCCACTGCCACGTCGCCCGGGTGGTCCAGCAACTCGTCCTTGCCAATCTCGGTCGCGTAACGCAGTGTCTTCTTGTCCGTCTGGTATTGCAGATATTGCGTCTGAACCGCCGGATCAGGCAGCTGGTCCGCGGGCCCGCGCGAAACGGCCACCTGCCCCTTCGCCGGATCCATTCCGTCGAAAAACCCGTTCCAGAAGTTGAAGGAGTCGTGGGGCGCATCGTCACCTGACGTCTTCGAGGCCTCAGACTGCGCCGCCTTCAGTTCAGGAGCCATTGCTGCAAGAAGCCCCATGATCGAGGCTTCACTCATCAGATCGCGTCGGGAAAGGTTCATCGCCGTCCTCCATCTTTCGTCGTCAAGGGAACCTGGCAGCAGGTCTGGGGAAGCTTGCGTGCCCCCCAATCATAGACGTTCCGCATACTTAGAAACCATATCAACCTCAAAGTCGCGGAG
>Ga0302140_10010227_pt1 | contig 11623 bp, 14 predicted proteins | sample I_Bog_E1_1_FD_202095 | JGI IMG/M metagenome (GOLD analysis project Ga0302140, IMG submission 202095) | Peat permafrost microbial communities from Stordalen Mire near Abisko, Sweden - I_Bog_E1_1 | ecosystem: Environmental > Terrestrial > Soil > Wetlands > Peat | place: Sweden: Abisko, Stordalen...
AGCGCATGCCTGAAAGTCTTCTGCATGTTCGTTCAAGCATCAAGATTTCCAAGAAAATAAGTTGCATTATCCAGTTGGATCCTTTCGAGTTCAACGGAGATCGGACACCAAAGACATCAAACACTAGACAGCCGAAGTGGATTCTTCGCGAATTACCTGAGAGAGGATATGGATACAACGACGTCGAGATCCACAATTTGAATAGTACCGAAGGTGAGGCCCATGAGTTCAACACAGCTGAATCTCGAAGTCCTCAATTTATTGTGTTCTCAAATATTGTCACAGCAGAGAAGTTCTTGGTGAGGTTGGGCTTATCTTATCGCGAACTGCCTTTTTTATATGCTGCTTTACATGGTTCCAATCGTGGTATACCCAGCTTCGATCATAGGTTGGCTTCAGATCAATTCTCTCTGGCTTTGAGGGGCGGTAATGTGGCTGTGGTTAGCCTCGTACCTGGGGTACGAAATGGGAATAAAGTTCTCTTTGTTGACGTATCTATTCGAGATGACCTTTAAGAAGCAATGGGTCCACTACTACGTTCAGCAAACTTTAGGTCAGGAACACGTCCATGAGAGGTCTTCCCGCTCTCTTCCAGCTCGCTTATATAAATCGAAAAATAGACTGAGGAGTGAAAGGTGTTTGACAACCATAGTAATACAGACAATAGTCTGCCACAACCGGTACTTCAAATTAAGCCCATAAATATATTCGTCGATTTAGACTCAAAATGTCCACACTATAGTCTGAGGCAGTTCTACTTAAGCTTGAAAGGTTTATGAAATGAGATAAATGACAACAATCCAGATGTTTAACAGCTAAAGCACATTGTCACTTCTTAGACTTATATAGACGGTAATGTTGCCTTCTTAGCCGAGGCTTCCAAATTCCACAGTCTCTGTTCCAAACTATGTTCAAGTTTCAAAGCAATTTCCTCAAATGTTTCAATACTAAATCATTAATAATTTTGCATCCTTAATAACCTGCTTGGCGGGTTCTAAACACATAGATTCTTGGGAAGTTGGGGGAGACGAACATGGTAAATGTTTCGCATTTAAAAGAAGGCCAAGAGTTGGCGAAGTACAATATATATCTACTCCTTTAGTGGATGTTTCTACTACTTGGATGGGGTTGCTAATATCATAGAGGATGTGACTTCCGAATATAGCAGGTCTCGGAAAGTCAAGAGCAACCATTCAGATAGATAGATTTTGACTTTCGCAAAGGACAGCTTCCACAAAACCAAGGATGCTAACTGTGTCTGAACGTTTGAGTGACAAATATTGAAGGAATATTCTCCGCTTTGAGTTACTCACGAAATCTTAAGATATTTTGTTCTCCATTTAGATCAGCCACTTGCAAAGCTAAGAAGGCGTAACTGGGTAACACCTCTGGAGAATATGACAACAAATTTAACATTTGCCTGAACAAGTTCTGTTGTCATTCCTTATGCATTCCGTTGCGCCATATTTCATGCTCGGATACTCTATGTCAACCGCATTGCTCTCTCCCCCTCGAACTCATGAAGCATAAAAAGGGTTATTTGTGTTTCTCTTTTTTGTATCGTAAGTGCATTTAATACCACCACAGCACGTAGGAATCAAAGTCGTAGTATGACCTGTCTGACGGAAAAATCGAGATCTATTCGTCTCCTCAATATATGGTTCCGGAAAGAAGTCTCCGCTTCTGTGAGATGCCAGTTCATTGGGCGAAAGAAGCGAATGCAAGTCGTGCATACAAGCTGCATATGCGTGTCAGACCCTCCAATCCCACCCCCTCAAAGGGTCACTGGGACAAGCCTTCGGCTCTGGAATCGGCTGAAAAGTCTCAGCTGCGCCACGGGCTCCATGCCGAGTATAGGGCTGGAACAAAGGAAGTTCCCGCGGGGCAGTTCCCGTCGTACCACGAGGAACAGAGCCATATCACCATTGGAGATATCAATGTGACACAGCATATCGGGAGGTCTCACACAAAGGCAGATTCCGAGAAACACTGCAGATCTTGTCAAATGACCATCACGACCCAATAAGACAGCATTTTGGCTCATTTTTCGAGGGCTGAACCCACAGTACGCCGCCGAATTGACCAGTCTCCGCCAAGACAACATATGCAGGCGCCCTCAAATCAGGACACAATGTGACCTCACAATTCAACCACCAGAACTACATAGAACGCTGACTTCCCACCTTTTCTGGGGGCTGCTTTGATTCTCAGCCTACTCTGAGCCTGTAGGCTAAAGCGAAATTATGGCCGAAATTCTCGATGCAGCCCAGCCGGGAAGACGGTTGGTACTATGCTTCGATGGTACAAACAACCAGTTCAGCGGGAATGAAACCGATACAAATATTGTCAAGATTTATGAGATGCTGGATCGTGAATGCCCAGACCAGTATCATTACTACCAACGTCAGTCAAGCTTTCCTCTTTCCTCTTTCCTCTTTCATCCCCTATCTTAACAATTGCTACACGCTTGTATTTTCTTCTTCCGATTTCAGAGGCATTCGAGAACAAGAACTGAGGTGACTTCTGCACAGCTGGAATTGGGACCTATATCCCAGGCAAGCTCGAAAACAAGGCTGCTGGGAACTTTCAGATGTACCTTGACTCCGGATTCGGTACCTTTTTCGTCAACCATGTCGTAGCTGGGTATCAATTCCTCCTGCGCTACTACAAGCCAAACGACAAGATCTATATCTTCGGTTTCAGTCGAGGCGCATATACCGCTCGTTTCCTCACTGAGATGATCGACAAAATTGGTCTCCTCTCGATGGGAAATGAAGAAATGATCTCATTCGCCTGGCAAAAGTTCAGCGATTACCAGAGATCTGGAGGCGCCGATGATAAGACGACTTTCATGGAAGACTTCAAATCTAGCTTCTGCCGCACTGGGGTGAAGGTGCATTTTCTAGGCCTCTTTGATTGTGTGAACAGCGTGCTGGCGTTCAGTTCAAAGCTGCCTATGCCGCACCATAATCAGAAGCTGCCAGCGAAGTATGTCCGCCACGCGGTGTCGATCCATGATCGTCGCGGGACATTCCAACCTGTCTTGTTTGATCCATTGCCGGACCCAGACCCAAAGTCACCCGCGGAGGTGGACCCCAAAACCATCGACTCACTACGCCGGAAATTTCTCATCGAGCTCTGGTTCTCAGGGAATCATGGCGATGTGGGAGGTGGATGGACATCATACATAAATAACGGAAAGCACTATCTCCTCTCCGATATTCCACTTGCCTGGATGATTGAGCAGGTCAAGGATATCGATCGGGAAGAGGCTAATCACCTGCATTGGAACAAAGATATGTCTGCGAGATCACACCGATCTGGGAATTGGGAGGCGGTACGCAAACACGCTCAGTCTCAGATCGATTCCTGGAACTTGGAGATCCACTTATCGGACGAAGAACGGATACAAAAAGCCATCGCAATTCGAGGTGGTGTACACGACATTCTGCAATGGAAAACAGCAGGCCCAGGAACTTTCGGCAGTAAACTCTTTTGGCACTGTTTGTGGTGGATCACCGGTGAGCCTATGCAAACATGAGGTCAATTGAAATCACCTTTACTGATTATCTTTTAACAGAGGGGCTTGGGTTGCCCCGTTGGGCTCAGGTGACTGGACACGAGAAACCTCCTCAGAGGCATTGGGTGAGGTGAGTAGCCTCCATGAGTTCATTTTGTGTGAGAATTTCTGATACTAACATATCGCAGGACCTCGAAGCGGAATTTTGGAAGCCCTCGCCCAATTCCCGCCAATTCCAAGAAGCATTGGAGCGTAGCAAGACTTCAGGCTTGCAGAGTGACCGGCGTTTCAGCTCTCGATTGGATGAAAAAGAAGAACAACGATGAGAATGAGAATTTCGTTGACGTGGACAACATGAAGGAACTGAAAAAAAGTTTCTTTGATACAACCAGCCAGAGTAACGGCGCTTGAAGAGTGGTTCCGAGATAATGTTTTCTTTTGTTCCGCGAATATCCCTTGTCTATTTATGAGTTCAAGCGGGATGTTTCCTTGAGTACATCCAAACTCTAATGCTTTATTTGCGTCTGTGGACTGCACGGCCTTGATCTCTAATTTGTGCTTAAGGATGTTTATGTCGATGGTTGAGGATAGCAAGGCGTACGTAATCTCGAGGAAAGTAATATAGTTATACGCATGATGCACTTAGCATTTCCTTGAGTAGGGTGTCCCTCGCTTCGGAATCACAGTGCGTACACTTCAGAATATGCCACAGGTTACTTAATTCATCACAAATGAAGATCCACCCACTTTGAAGCTCATGCTGAATGCTTTCAACTCAGCTGCCTGGTCAGGGGCTGAGGCTCCGCATCAAGTCACTCAGAATACTCATTTCTATGACGTGATCCTCACTTTTGCTTTCATTCAACAATTGTATAGAAGGTTAGCAAGAATCAGATATCATCATACAGACAGGTGAATAAGACATCCTATCAATGGATTCTTCTGCCCACATATGATTCCATATTCATTTCTAATGCTTAAAAGCCTTAAATACCGGATTCATCCACCGCTCTTTCCGATAACGAACTCAGCTTTATTTGTCCTCCTGCCAATCTATCTCTGGAGGGCGCCCCCGGTATGTTAGCGACATATGTAGCAGTATAACGTCTGGTCAGTATCAAATTTCTCACTTCTTCGACAAGGACATAATATCAAATGAAGATGAATGACTCCGTATTTCCGCTGGGCTTATGTGATTAATAACAATAAGTTGGAAATTAAGAACTAAGTTCTGTTGTGCGGGAGCAACGGATGACACTTCATCCAAGACTCTGCATACTAAGATAAGACGTAAATAGATCTCCCTTGATACCGTGACTGGTTCCAGGTGCTTTTGAACCGCATGGTAAACGAACGCTTAGACGCAAGCATTGTTAGAAAGGCGATAAACGAGACTACTAATAATATAGTATAAATAGTGTAATGCAATGCGTGCTTCTGTTTTCAGCAGAATCTAAAATACGCTGGAATCATAGGGTAAATGCTATATCTATGTACTACGAGGAAATACTAGTCCTCGTCTATATATGAAGAGAATCTTCATGGCAACACCTCGGAATCTGTAATTCACAGAAGCCGTACCAGATGGATTACCACTTAGTGTAAGTCATTGGAAGATGCGATGAGTTGATTGCAATAATAAGAAGACCGGCTGTGAAAACCTCCAAAGCACAATTCAGTGAGTTCGGCATAATGAAAATGGCCTTTGTGCTTAGCGTTCCTTGGAAAGGGCCTCCACTTCGAAGCTGTTTATGTTTAGTAAGAAAGGTGATATGCTGATCACTCAATGTTGGATTTGGCCATTCACAACGGAACTGGCAAGAGGATCGTAGAGAAAATCATTACTTAACCCCTTCAAACTTGGTACCGAAATACTAGGACTTCTGGCAAGTCCCTCCATTACCGAGGAAACCAAATTTTAGACGTGCTGAAAACTTTGAGATTTCAGAAAGGCAAAGGCTTGAAGTTATCTTGGTAGACAAGATTCAGAGAAAAGAACATCCATCTTGTTCTGAAATGAATTTCTTCTATTGCGAAATGGAAAGGGGGATTCTGAAGTCCACACTTGAAAAGGGGCCGATTTTCGTTAGCGAGCCACTTGCCCAAAGAGGAAAGGTGGACGAACCCCGCCAAAGTGGAGGCGAAGTGCAGCACGCTGGCGATAACCTCTATTCCAGACCACAGCATTACACAACAGCCGCACACTTCCTCCGCCCAGACCGCCAGATTCTCAGTCGATCGAGACGAAGTGAGCCCCCCAGAAGACGCTTCATTCAGGAACGCGCGATCAAGGAGACAAGACCTACCTTACTTGGCGCATCTCGAAAGTGAGCCAGCGAGCCGAGCCGTCTCGACACCAGCATCACGCGCACCAAGATATCTGCGACAATTACAACCAGGCTTGCTCTCGATTCCACAGCACCTACCCTACAATTTCACCTCCACGACTTCCTCTGATCCACGAAGAAACACGCCTTTCGTAAGCGCATCTAGATCCTACACACCCTGCAGCCCGCCGAGCAAGCAAGCATGCCTCCAGCCCCGGCCACCGGCGCCGCCGGGCTTCTGGCACGCCAACTGAAGGCCATGCAGCAAGCAAGAGATCTGCCGGGCATCTCGTGCGGACTGGTGAACGATAATGTATTCGAGTGGGAGGTGATGCTCATGATCTCCGACGACTGCAAATACTACGGCGGTACCTACCCCTCATTCCCTCTCTTTCTCCCATGAAATCATGGACTGACAAGCTCTTCCTAGGAGGCAACTTCCGTTGCCACCTCTCCTTCCCACCCGAATACCCCCTTCTCCCACCTTCCCTCACCTTCAAATCGCCGATTCCGTTCCACCCCAACATCTACACCAACGGCCAGCTCTGCATCTCGATTCTACACCCGCCAGAAGACGACCAATACGGCTACGAGAGCGCGGCGGAGAGATGGAGTCCCGTTCAGACACCGGAGACGATACTGCTGAGTGTAGTCAGTCTGCTGCACGACCCGAACGACGAGAGTCCAGCGAACGTAGAGGCGGCGAGGCTATGGAGAGAGGAGAAGGAGGGCTCGGGCAAGGAGTTCAGGAAGCGGTGTAGGAAGGTTGTTCGGGAGAGCCTGGGCGAGGACTGAGGCTGATTACATGGCGGAGGGGACGTGTGCTAGGAGAGAATATGGCTAGGTGGAACTTACAACACATTGTCGATGGTGGAGCATTCTGGGCGAACGGGGCGTATGAGGCGTCTTGATTTCAAGCATCATTGGACATTTTATAGGTAGCAGACCTACCGTATCAGAGCAAGAAGCAGCCAAATTCCAGCATAGCTCGTTTCCCAGGGCTTCTGGATGGTGTTGAATAGTTGACGCCACACTCCACAGTTGGACCCAAACGGAGGTTGTGTTTCTCCGGTGTCGCCATGACACAGTTCTTTCTTCCTGTTAGAACCGACTCAGTTCTTTATTCTCCCACAGATTCTCAACAGCCACCCAGCATAAGCAGGCATGTAAGGCTTTCTCATTGCAGCACCATCCGGGACCATTTATCTTCTTTATATCTGCATCTCTGCCCTGAAATGAGTTATTACTTCACGCAGCTCTCGTAAAATATCTGCATAGGTCTTGTACCGATACCTATTTCGTGCACTTGCTAATGCAAGATGGTAGTGAAGGGAGATGAAATTGAAATTTAGGTAGGCGTTGGTGTTTTCAGCCTTGTGAAGCTAACCCAGAAAGGGAATTTCAGCCTTGCGCTAAACCTCGAATCACGACAACAGCATTCTTGTCTTCAGCATCAACAGCCACCACACTCATTTTTGAGCCAGAAAGGTGCAGCTTCTAACACGTATGCTGACCCTGCGCGGACCCAGATCCAATTGAGGTCTGCCATACCTCAATATGCCGATCCTGGACGAGTTTCTCACCTCCATCTCGAACTTCCTGCAGAAGAAGGACCCGTTCCAGCTGCGGCTCTTCCTACGAGTCGAACCTCCTCTGCCCGACCAATTCTTGCAGCTGAGCCAAGAATTGAAAGCATCATACCGCGACGGTAGCAAGCTCGAAGCATACATAACGAAACTAGTCCCTGAAGCAGAAGATGGAAATTCGGAAGTAGGAGGAGCATGGCCGGGCTTCCATGCTTTCCTGCAAGAATATCTGGAATTTTGGAGAGATGTCAATTTTGGAGACCTTCTGGAGACACATACGCAATTGAGCAATTTGGCGAAGTGAGCATGCCCATCCCACAGTGATTATCAAAGGCTGACCGAGTCCGAACACAGCGCATGCATCACTGCATTATCCAACGCGTCCCATGGCATAATTGTCCTACCAGCGACGATACAGCTATGTTCCACTTTAGCAAGACTTGCTATGATGCTTGACAAGAGACCGGATTTGACGAGGAAGATGGTCCAGATTTCCGATGTTGATCAGGAAGCAAGGAAGACCTTGGTTGAAGGAACAGCAGAGTCTATACAGAGGGCATTTACAATGTGTCTGACAGAGAGGACCGCCAATCGAAATGGTATAGGTCGTGATGGAAAACCAGAGGGGAAGAAAGTTGGTATATACTCGTTCGCCAATATGGTGCTAAGACTGCTATTTCAGGTAAGAGAATCATCTACCTCAGAAGTTTGCAGATCTCTGACAGAATTGTAGTGCAAAAAGACGCGATTGGCGAATCAGATGTTCACCAACATATCCCAAAACTCTCCGCCGCTAGGACTATATCCTGCAAGCCAACGCGTAACCTATCTCTACTATCTTGGACGTTACCATTTCTCAAACAGCCACTTCTACTTCGCAGCACAGTCTTTGCAATCTGCATACGACCAATGTCATGCTAAGTGTATCAAGCAGCGTCGAAGCATCCTGATTTTCCTTATTGCTGCCAACATGATTCTTGGCCGTTTTCCGTCTCGAACCTTTTTAGCTCGACCAGAAGCCGGCGATGTGCTCGACAAGTTTATTCCAATTTGTAATGCCATCCGAAAGGGGAATATCATTGCATTCAAGAAAGCAGTTGGGCCCGAATCTGGGAACGAAGAGTGGTTGTTTCAACAGGGGGTTCTCCTTCCACTAAAATCTCGATGCGAGGTATTGGTCTGGCGAACATTCGCACGGCGAGTGTTCCTGCTCACTTACCAATTTCCTTCGGATCCCAATTCCCGCAGAGCACCTACACTGGATCTTGAGGACATGGTTGCCGCCGCTCAATACTGTCAGAAGCTACTGGAGGGCTGGGCGAGGCCTGTCGATTCCATGACAGAAATGCAATCCGGCCGTATCCACCCGAATGCATCGTTCATGAAGGCGCCTGACCTCGTCCCGCCGCCTGAAGGACCAAGGAAGCTTGGAGCACAAGAAGGTATGGTATTTGGAAACACTATGCCTGATCTCATGGGAATGGAGGCAATTGTGGCAAGTCTTGTACAGCAAGATCTTTTACACGGATTCATCAGCCACAACCAAGGGAAATTTGCAATTCTGGGGGCGAAGCAGAGAGGTGGACCCTTGAACGCGGGCTTTCCTCCTGTTTGGGAGACGCTTAAAGCTAGAGCAGAGAGAGAAGTGAGCAATGGCGAGATTCCTGGATGGGTCCAGACCGAGAGGACTGGCATGATGGGAGGCGTCGTCAACTTGACAGGGATTGCTAGACCTGTGGGGAGTGGGGAATGAAACGTGAACTGGGCGCATAATAGTCCTTTCTCGTCGTCTTCAGAACGTGCAGGATGAGATGAACTGAGGCTGTTTGGAGTAAGCTGTCTGAATGACAAGACGACCTCATGGACATGCGATCAAGTGGGGATGGGGGGCGTGGAGAATTGGCCTCTTGCCACAAGATCGCAGAGAGACGCAACACATGAAAGCATTGATCCTTCGAAGCATATCGAAATTCCAACTAGGAGGCGAAGTTTTCATTGAGACGTCATATGTAGTGAAATAAATGGGGTCGGTGTGTGGAGGAGGCGTAGGTGGAGGAAACTCGTCCGAATTTCGGAGGGAAGTATTTCCGCTGCAGCCGACACAACTCAAGCGGTCAAGGAAATCTGATCACTTCGAGGCTTATGAGCGAAATCGAAATGACAATTCTTGAAAGACATTTTGATGTCCGTTCATATGGTTGCTGCAATGCTCGTGTGCCATTGTCACCGTACCACAATTCTCTAAGCACAGTATCCGTGTATGCATGATAAGCGCAAAGCGGTCAAGCGTAAGGGTGTATACACATCAACGCAATGCAGCGAAACAGGCAATTTAGAAAGACATTGTGATTTCTATCCTTGCTGCTGGCAGTCTTCCTTTCCCAAAATATGCCATTGCCACCCATCCACGATGTTCTCTAAGCACAGTATTCGTATATGTCCGATATTTGTCATGGCTTATGGAACCCAGCTCAATCCAAATGCAAACCCAAAGCCTGGAACATGTTCAACTCACTTCCTTCTTGCGGCTCGCATCTTCTTCATCTCTGCGGCTACCTTCTTCTCTGCAATCTGTCTCATGGCAGCCTCCTCCCGTTCCGCTTCCTCCGCAGCGGCTCTTTCGAGCTCAGCTTCGGCCTTTGCAGCTTCTTTCCTTGCCACTTCTATTTCCACCCCGAATTCTCTGTTCTCGAGTCCTCTTCTCTCCCAGTATTCATCGAGCAGATCATTGCTAACGTCAATTTCCTTTGACCAATGGTCTTCTTGGATGCCTTCTTCGAATCGGATCAAGTACCATGATGCGCTTGGTCGATAGTAATATCGAGGCCAATGGTTGACGATAGCGTCGACGCGGAACTCGTCTGCTTTCAACTTGTTTCTGACTTCAACGGGCTTGGGTTTTGGACCTCTGCGGCTCTTCTTTCGTCTCGGTGTCTTTGCGGCGTCAGACTGAGCTGTTCCATTCGATCCTGCGGCGGTTAGCTGCATACCCGAAGAACTAAGTCGCATCAGCCCTTGGTGATCACTGTACCCTCTTCGCTCTCTGAGTTCTGTTGTCCATGATCTTGCAACCCCTGAAATTCAAGCATCCTCTGCGCCTTGATCTCGTCGTAATGGGCTTCATCGATGACAGCCTTCTTCGAAACTTTCCTCCAGACCAAGAACATGTCCTTCCAGGCTCCATTATCAGGCCATTCTGCCTGGTCAATCACATCTTGAGCCTTGATAAGTGGCACTTCCAAGAGATTGAGCTTCCAACCAGCAACCGTGTACAGTCTGAAGGATTTCCCAGCCCCTTTGTAGGTAATACGTCCATTCTTGGATTTTTGTGGATGAACGATATCGTCCTCAACGTCTCTTCGTGCAGTTGAAAAGTTGATGAATGGATTGGGCTTGGTTGACTTGGCTGAAGACTGTTCTTACTTCACAAGTTTGAAGAGACCCTTGGTAGTTGTCGGAAACTGCTGAGTCGAGTCGGCTGCCGTGAAGCCCCTTAGCATAGGCTGATCCTCAGCATCGAATTGATTGCAACAGTAAAGGTACTTCAGGATGTCATCGTCGCCGAGAATAGGTTCCTTCACGGATGTCAGAGAGTCATCCAAAGGAACAGATGGTGCAATCTTCTGGCTTGTGCGTTTCCGGGCGTTTGATGAGAGACCTACATGTGACGCTCTGCCATTGGCTGTCTTGGAAGAGGGCCCGGCTGAGGAAGGGTTACTCATCATGGGTTAAGAAGTCGACCTCGTGTTGATGGACAAACCCCGATCTGCTGGATCGCCACTGAATACCTTCTGTGTGGAGTCTCCACGTTCTCGCCGAAATTATTCCGTGATACGTGTGGTTGTGTGCTCAGTAATGTGGTTGACTCCCAGACCGAGCGCTCGAGGATTACGAGCTCGAATAATGTACTCCTGGCCCTGATGCTGGAAAGTTCTGCCCTGCTGAAAGACACAAAAGAAACGTCTTTCGAACAAAGCTCTCTCCATAGTGTTCTACTCTCAACCTCAAGTGTCTCGAATTAAATAGTCATGTTCGGCGAGCAAGTGATCAAAGGAGATCCTTCGAGATCTGCGACCACCCAGACAATGACAATGACTTGCACTCCAACCAATAATCTCGAAGACGTGTGAAACAAAAATCAAGGCTCTGTGTACGCTGAAAAATGCAAAACACCATGGGCACCCCAGGAA
>Ga0302140_10010232_pt1 | contig 11621 bp, 16 predicted proteins | sample I_Bog_E1_1_FD_202095 | JGI IMG/M metagenome (GOLD analysis project Ga0302140, IMG submission 202095) | Peat permafrost microbial communities from Stordalen Mire near Abisko, Sweden - I_Bog_E1_1 | ecosystem: Environmental > Terrestrial > Soil > Wetlands > Peat | place: Sweden: Abisko, Stordalen...
TGTGGTACAAAACCGCTCCTTGTGGTTGTACATTGCGGGGTAAGCAGCATAGCCATCTCCAATCAAGGTTACTCTGACCTTGCAAACTGCATTCGAACGCCGTTCTGCAAATATCCTGTTCATGTGAGATTCGGTTATCATCAAGGTTGCAGCTGTGTAGCCCGAAGAAGGTGAGGCGGCCAGACATCGTTCCGCTCTTGACCGGGGACGGCTGTGGCGCATGACCTACTTGCGTCTTGTTCAGGGCCAAGATGAGGGTGCTAAGGAGAGAGAAGGCGGGATTGGTGGGAAGGCAGGGACTGAAGAAGGTGGGATGAACTGCAGCGGGTAAAGGGATTGCGGGGTACCTTAGTGTGCTCGTAAGCAACCACGTGATCCAACCCCTTACTCTGGGTTACCTTTGCAGATGGCACCACCGCTTGCATCTGAGAAGAAGAAAAGTTCTTAAGATAGGTGACACAAGAACACCTCGGTATTCAAAACGTCGGCGAGGCCGACAAAGCTAAATGATCTTAATGAAACACCCAACTCTAAGCAACGCACAAACGTTACACTGAATCCTCTTACTTCTAGACTTTTCCCTGCTCTCTCTCCCAATCTCAAACCTCAAACTTTGAAATACCCCGGCTGCAACCTCGAAAAGACACCCTCGGGATCATACCTCTTCTGAATTTCCCTCATCTTCGCTCGATTCTCCTCTCCATACCCAGCAAACACATCCTGCTCCTCATTCCCATAATTCGGGTACACCCATCTATGCAACAGCCCCTCTTTCTCGAGGAGGTCCATCGTCTTCTTCGTGAATCGAGCTACCGAGGCTTTTACCTGCTCGTCGTCTTCGGCGCGGTCCCATTGTGGGGTAGTTAGTAGGGCTGGTACACAACGTCAGCAAGGTATCCACAGGGGTGGGGTTGGGAAAGAGAATAAGTACCGCAAAGCGGCCCATCGTCATCAGTAAAGCCAAATGGATTCCCGCCATTCTTATGATTGCCCACACGCGAGATCTTAGAGATAGGCTGCATGACAAGCACCGGGAAGATGCCCTGAACATGCTTAATCATCTCGACTTCCTCAAGAAAGAAATCGAACACCTTTTGGAAGACGGTAGCGTTGAAGCGGAATGTGATTTCATGGTACAGATACCTCTTCCCGTCAGCCAAAGAAACATAGAGGAATCAGGTAAGAAGGGGAGTTACCGATATCCAGGAAGATTATAAGGATCAATCTCCTCGACCAACGACCGTAAACTCCGCACTTTCGACGTGCTGTACGTGGGCTTCCCACCCATGACCGCCGGATCCGCGAGCGCAGGTGGGCTACCGTCAGGTTTCTCTCTTACATGCAGCACGCTCGCGCCAACGAGATCGGGAGTCGTTTGATAGGCGAACGATATGAAGTACTGCAGGTAGCTCTCGTCGGCTTTCTCTCTGACGATCATGTCTTCGAATGCTTGCAGGACATTCGTGCTGGTTGATGAGCGGCCGAGACGGCCGGCTAGTTTGGGTATGAGTTGGGACACGGATTGGATGAGGTGAGATAGGGAGAAGGAGAAGGGACGAGAGATGTTGAGGGCTTGATAGCGGGAGCGAACGTCGCTCAGGACGTAGGCACTCATGCCTCCCCAGATAGGTCCCAGCTCGTAGGATTCAAGATCAAAGCGAGTAACGATCCCGAAGTTCCCAGCGCCGCCGCGGAGAGCCCAATAGAGATCCGGATGGGAGTTGTAATTGACATTGGCGATGGAGCCGTTGGCGAGGACGATCTATACATTTCAGTCCTTCCTCGAACACTCCAGTCACAGAGAGTTCTCACCTCATAATTCCGGACATTATCAGACGCCCACCCATACTTCCGACTCAGAAACGATATGCCCCCTATTCTCATCAGCTGCATCCACTTCCCGCCATCACATGACTTACCACCAAGCAAGAAGCCCCCAACACCAACACTACTCACCCTCCCCCCTATCACAACCCGTCCCTTCTCCTCCAAAAACTCATAAACCTTCCCCCACCTCTGCCCAGGCCCCACACTCGCAGTCATCAAATCCTCACTCAACTCCAGCACATTCAAGTTCACCAAATCGATCGTGATACCACCATCAGCATTCGACGCACCCGCAAACATAGCGTGGCCGCCGGACTTGATTGCAAAATGGCAATTGTGCTTGGCTATCGTTTTCACTGCGAGAGAGACATCTTGGGCGGTTTGGGGGCGGACGACACATGCTGGTGTCACGTCGCGCTGGCGACTGCAGTACAGTAAGGTTTTGAAGTCTTCTGGTAGAGTGCCGTATGAGGCTTGGGCTCCTAGGACCGTGACTAGCTCTGTGCACTGCCGTTTGTTAATATTTGTGTTTTGGAGGGAAGAGGATGGATATACGGCGTTGTGGCAGTCACCGGACGTCTGGATCGCGTGCTCTGTGATTGGATGCTGAGCTCCACTTTCTTCAGCCAATGCGCTCACAACGAAGGCCAGGCCCAATGTGATGCATTGTTGAAGGATCATCGTCGTTTGAGAAGTCAGTTTATGATAGGGGAAAAAAGTTTGTTTGTTGATGAGAAAAGAAGTGTGTAGCCTTGTGTACTTCGCCGCACAGCGTCGCAAGACCCTGAAACTGGGGTACTAGCGCTTACAGCACCTTACGAGCTATGCCGTCCACGCGACTCAGAACCCGAATACGCTTACATGTGAATATCTCACCAATGACAAGGCTTTACCCGTAACACCTTCTCACCCACACAGTGATCATTAGACCAATCATGGGGTCCAGAACCATTGTTCAAGTTCACGTTAGCCAGAAAATTCGCATCAAGCAACCCAACTCACGCATATCTAAGCAGGAGAATGAGCTAACATAATTTAAGAGCGAAATGGCAGTATGGATCAGGAAGATGAACGTGTCAAGATCGACTTTGAACACTTTTAGATAGTTCTACAACCTTGACGTGAATCCAACAGCTGAACGCTGAGTCCTTTCTTTCCCTGATCTAGCAGCAAATGGCATTCCATTCTATATCTCAACACCGAGCTCACAATCCGGCGATCCGCATCAGTCCGTAACCCACTGAGATGACAACTAGTAAAGTGATGACACTAGAAGGAACACCCCGACTAATGAAGTGCTTGACTTGCAGGTATCGCTGCCCAGTCTGTGAATCTTCCATCATGATTGCCGCTGTTCATAGTTAGCAATGACTTTACAGAGTTCCTAGTGATGGGTAACATACTCATGTTAGGGAATCCTGAAGTTGGCAGTCCCATTGCCGCACTGCACATCAATGCGCTTCCCATGACCAGTAGTCTTGGATGAGGCTCGGCCATATTCTTTCCAACATCATGAACCAAGGGTAGGATAATCAGCGCCGCGACTGTGTGACTAATGAAGGTCGCGACGACCAAGATTAAGGTCGCGAACACGACGAGAACCCCGTACAGAGAGAGACCAGCGACCTCATCTGTGATCTTCTTTGCGATCGTGTGCAGCAGGCCTGACGAGTTGACTGCTTTCCCCAAAGAGAGCCCACCAGCTGCGAGGATGATGATCGTCCAGAGGAAATTGTTGAAGTCTTCCTTTGTGAGGATGCCCGTGCCGAAGAAGAGGATGAGAGGGATGATGGCAATTACACCCATTTCTCCGAATAGCCAGTCTAGTTGAGTACTAAAGCACCAGAGAACGATGGTTCCCAAAGTCACGAGTGAGATGAACCATTGGACGCCGGTGAAGTTGTCTCTGACGGAGCGGATGGGGACAATAGTCGTTCCTCGGCCGGGATGGAAAGTAAGAAGTAATACAACCCATATGAGGAGGATGGAGATGATGCCGACGGGAAGGGCGATGAAGAACCACACGAGCCACGACGGAGCGGGGTTCATAATCTCGAGGGCGACAATGTTTTGAGGAGACGCAATTGGAGAAAGCATTCCCCCGATGTTGGAAGCAAGTGCAATACCAAGTATTAGAGCTTTAGACATAGGAGAATCCGAAGGGAGGTTGCGAAGCATTGGCTGTTGAAGTTAGCGAAATGAATCTCATCAGGAGGAGGTCAAGTTACCTGGATAATAGAGAAGCACAGAACAGGCGCTGCAACATTACTGATCCACATGCTAGCAAAAGCTGCCACGAACATGTTGGTGACCAGTACTACTCGAGGCTTCGTGCCAGCCTTGCTCAGAACAAATGTTGCGATTCTCTTCGCAATGTCATACTTTGACAGCGCGGCAGCAATGGCGAAACCACCGAGTAGCAGCATAATTGTGGGTGTCCACATAGCTGCAAATATATACTTAGTTGCGTCTTTGGTGTTGAGACGAAGATGCAGTGCGTCGTCTGATCGCACGACCCTCAGGACAACGCAAAGGAATGGAACAAGCAACGATGTTACAAAGAGGGGAATAACCTGGAAGTGTTAGCAACATTCTCGCAGAGTGCTCGGTCTACGTACTTCGGTAGCCCACAACAAGCTAACGAAGATCAGCATGGCTAGACAGTTCTGCTGCTCGGGCTTCTTCATGATCTTGACATAGAGCAAAACGATAAATATGGCCACAATGACAACGAGAGTGAACATGGTGGAGCTGAAAAGCCATGCCGGCAACCTGAACCTCCCCACGGGTGTTGTGAGCTCCTTCATCTCTGGCGTGTCGAAATCATCTCCTTGCAGGCGTGCCTTAGCCGGATCATTGTCTGCTCCAAGCAAGGTCCTCCTGATGCCCATGTTCGCCGCTTGTGCTTTTCTTTCGATCCCAATCATCTCTCGCCATACAGTGTTTCGTTCCCAGACCACGTGTTCCCGGAGGTGCAATCTCAACTCTTTCTTGGCCAGAGCCACATCTCCTTGAGTGACCACATCCGCATATGCTTTTTCCATCCGTGTGATGTTCTCATCAATATGCTTCAGTGTGTCCGGACGAAAAGGGTATGCAGGAGAAACATTCTTTGCCACATAGTTCGCCTTTAAATTTCGGTCCAGTATTTTGTCGTATTTCTTCAGAACTTTCGTGAAACCAGTCTTGTTCAATTGGACGAATGATTTCAGTTCGCATAGTTGCACATAGAGACTGATTGCTCGCTTTTTCAACGTGATTCCGGATGAATAAAGATATTCAAATGCTTCGTTTGCATAATCGTCGTAATTCTGGCTGTGCCTTCGTATTGACTTGCTGAACTCTGTCGAAGCCCTCATATCTTCGGCTTGCTCGGCTCGACCAGTATTGCCATCGTACGGCGTACTCTTGCTTCTACCTGTGGACGGCCTAGCTGCCTTGTCCGCCTTGTGTAAAGCCGTGGTCTCGTCGTCGTCATCGTCGCTATCCTCGACTCCTTCGTCCATCGAGCGGCTGACGGTGCTCGTTCTCCTGGGCCGGTTGACAAAGCTCCGGAATATGCTGCCCGTCCGCGGTCTATCGCTCACACGGCCACTTGTGCCTGGTCTTCCCTCGCCATCTAAATTATCCAGAGCTTCAGCCTCATAAGATGCCTCATCCTTCAGAAATTCGGAGACCTCGCCATATATTTCTAGCTCTTTCAGCTGGTAGAACGACGATATCTTTTCCAGTTCAACATCCAATGCCCTCGAGAAGACCTGGTCGGGATCATCGTTCGTAGTTATCAAGGGAGAGCGTTCTGCATCGTCGGTGGTGCCGGGCCTGTGGATGGTCTTTTCAAGCTGGTATATCCTGGAGGGGAAACAGTCAGAGAGGGTCTTGACCAGAAACGAAGATGCTTACAGCTTCTTTAGATTGCTGTACGCAATATAATGACTACTCCAGTCTGGGACAGCATTGAACTGAATGCTGTGTGAGAACTTCATTTCGTCGGCCTCTTCAAGCTGGCGGGTCTTCTCCGCACGCTTGGCTTCTCGTTCGAAGTACCGTTTCTCGGTTTTCTGCCGCTCTTCTAGGCCTGTGTAGTCGACGAGTTCGTATTCTTCGAAGTCTGTAAGCTGGTGCTGGTGCTGGTGCTGGCGCGGCGCAAGGCTCCCTCCTCCAACCGGCCGCTTCGAGTTCTCCGTAGTGCGAGGGTCCGAGCCGCCTGTCTTTGGTTCAGAGGAGGGATGAGCGGGCCGAATTGATGAGGATATTGTGAAGACTTGTGGGCATCCAAGACAGGTCGGGCAGCAGCATGTCGCGGGGGGTCACGTCGTTCGCGCACGCGGGACTCGAGGCTGCAGTTCCTCCCGCTGTTCTGACGATGAGGTCAAGCTGGTCGGGATGTTTGATTTGCGGGAGCGACCTGTTCAAGTTCGATTGGCTGTGAAGCGTGGCTGCAAGTGCAAAAAGGCATGCTTCCATTGTACGCCTCCTGATTCGCTCAACCCAAGGAGGCCCGCTCCGCTCCCTTGATCTTCTCGCGCTCTCCCGCTCCACCCCGCCCCGACTCTTGGCAGCACAACGTCTCCCGAAACTTGGCCTCCTTCTTCTCCCCACTCTACTTTGCATCTTCACCGTCCCACCTAGCAGATCATATTACCCCACGTACCCCGCAAACTCGGTCCCCACAACGGATTATCCCCAAATCATGTCGTCTGCCCAGGTCGCTCGAGCGAGCCCCAATGCCACAGCACGCATTTGCTGGGAAGGACATTGCAGGCCTCCGCATCGTCGCATCGACGAAGCTGCGAACCACTGGACATTCTCAATATCTCGACCTACAATGCCGGTATCCATCGGCGTCTGTCGGGCTTTCTTTTCTCGGATTGAACTTTGTTTAAAATCCTGATTGGAACGCCAGGATGTGCAAAAGACGAGATGGTCGGTACCTGCATTGAGCTCGCCTTGCCAGCTTATCCAGATTCAGCCTGAACGTTCTTCCCCGCCGGATACCGGCAAAGCGTCATGGGCGTTTGATTGAAAGAAAGATTTTCCGTGGGCGATGCTTGGTGTACTGCGGATCATCTATTCTGAAAAGTGTGGATTCAAATCAGCAGGAAGTAATCATATAAACATGTTACGGTTCTCGACTGGTACATTGTTAGTTCATTTTCTGAGGGTTGAACCACCCAATGTCATAATATCATGCTGTTTTTAAAGTTCTTCGTTCTAAGTTCGGCTTGGTTGAGTTTGATATCAGCCTTGCGAATTGGAAATGACCACAATGTACTACTTAGCTCATACAAGAGAGCACCACTACAAGATTTGGTACTAGGACTGTCACTTGATCAAGTGGAACATTTCTGACTTCGACGCAGGTGACATGGGATCAACACTCCGTCTTTGTCCGCGGAGAGCGTCTGTTCCTATTCTCAGGCGAAGTACATCCATTTAGGATTCCTTCTCCAGGTCAATGGCTAGATATTTTCCAGAAAATTAAGGCCATAGGGTTCAATGGTGTTTCATTCTATACATACTGGGGTCTTCTCGAAGGAAGTCAAGGCCATATGGTTACCGATGGGATATTCTCTCTCAAAGAGTTCTTCAAAGCTGCAAGTACAGCAGGCATCTATCTCATTTCTCGTCCGGGTCCCTATATCAATGCGGAAACGGCAGCTGGTGGCATACCAGGCTGGGTGCTCCGAATCAAGGGTGCAATCAGATCTACCTCTCCGGATTATCTCAATGCGACTGAGAATTACATTGCCACCATTGGCAAAATCATTGCGGACGCACAGATTACCAATGATGGACCAGTAATTCTGGTCCAACCAGAGAACGAGTATACACCATGGCCCGGCGTGACAGATTTCCCGGATACGATGAATAGAGATCTGATGGCTTTTACCGAGCAACGATTCCGCGACGCTGGGATTGTGGTTCCTTTCGTCTTCAATGATAACGTGGACGAAGGCTATTTTGCGCCAGGAAGTGGCATAGGTGCTACCGACATCCATGGGATTGATTCGTATCCTTTTCGCTATGCTTGTGAGATTCTCGGCGATGTGGAAGCACTTCGAAATTCTGCTAATGCCACTGAATAGGCAATACGCCATACTTCTGGCCGACGATCAGATGGCCCACCACGTGGCAGACCAATCATAGCCAGTGGAGCCCAACGACTCCTTTTTCAATTCTTGAATTCGAGGGAGGGGCTGGCGATCCATGGTATACCCATTCCTTTATTTCGCTCGCCCAATCGGGAACTGACCCTCTTCAGGGGTGGTGTTGGGGAAGATCAATGTGCTATCCTAGTCAATAACGATGGAGTCCGAGTCTTTTTCAAGAATAATTATAGTTTTAGCCCTACGATCTTCAACATTTACATGGTAATTGTCTCAACATGTATCGAGAAATGGCTAACAATGTTAGATTTATGGAGGCACAAACTGGGGCAATCTCGGGTACATGGGAGGTTATACTTCGTACGACTACGGAGCATCCATCACTGAGGATCGTCTCATCTGGCGTGAAAAGTATAGCGAGATGAAACTTCAAGCAAACTTTTTCAAGGTTTCCCCAGCATATCTTACTGCAACCCCTGGGAGTGTTGCCAACGGCTCCTACGCTTCCACAACCTCCATTGCAGTCACTCCACTTTTTGGCAACGGTACTTCGACGAACTTATACGTTGTGCGACACGCAGATTTTACCTCTTTGAATGACACAACATACATCCTTACAGTACCGACAACGATTGGCAATGTTACAATTTCCCAGCTTGGAGGCTCGCTCGCACTGTACGGTCGTGACGCCAAAATACATGTTACTGACTATGACGTTGGGGGCGTCAATTTAATCTATTCTTCTGGAGAAATATTCACATGGACCAAGAGCTGCTCGGGACTTATTGTAGTCCTGTACGGGGGAGCTGGCGAACTTCATGAATTGGCGGTTCCAGATTCGCTTCCTATGCCATCGATTTCACCAGGCTCGAGCATCAAAGTCGTTCAGAAAACTGGTGCTTGGGTAGTGCAATGGGAAGTCACTCCTGAACGGCAGATTGTCGTCTTCGGTGACCTCATCCTTTATCTGTGCTGGCGTAATGAAGTATATAATTATTGGACATTGGAGCTTCCTGCATCAGCGCCAATCTCGAATTACTCATTACCTTCGAAATCTTCGGTCGTTGTCAAAGCAGGATATCTAGTCCGAAGTGCAGCAATCGTCGGCCAAAGCTTGAAATTGATCGGGGATGTCAACGCAACAACAGAAATAGAAGTGATTGCAACTCCGACGGAGGTCACCGACATCTGGTACAATGGCGAGCCACTCAAAGTCACGAAATCGAGCGCAGGAAATCTTCTTGCGTCAGTAGACTTTACTCCACCTACCCTTGCAATCCCCGACTTCTCTACTCTGAAGTGGAAATACATCAACTCCCTTCCAGAAGTCCAGACCTCCTATGATGACTCTCTGTGGACACCATTGACCCATGAAACAACAAACAACCCTTGGAACCTTACAACGCCCACCTCCATGTATGCCAGCGATTACGGCTTTCACACCGGCTCCTTGATCTATCGCGGCTACTTCACATCAAACGGCAACGAATCATCTTTCTTCGTGAACATCACCGGCGGTGACGGGTTCGGGCATTCTATCTGGCTGGACTCCACATTCCTCGGATCTTGGGTCGGCAACGGATCTAATCAATCCGCATGACAAACCGTATCTGTCCCTGCGCTCGCTCCAGGTGAACCTCACATCCTGACAGTTCTAATTGACCACGTGGGCCAAGACGAAGAGGCGCCAGGAACAGACCAGATAAAACGACCGCGCGGCATCACCGACTATCTCCTTTCAAGCCATACACTCTCCAACATCAGCTGGAAACTAACGGGCAATCTTGGAGGCGAGCAGTATCTCGATCTAGCTCGAGGACCGAGAAACGAAGGCGCAATGTTCGCCGAGAGGATGGGTTATCATCTTCCCGACCCACCTAGCCAGGATTGGGAACTTTCAAGCCCGATAACAGATGGTATCCAAACGGCAGGAGTGGGATTCTATACTACCACGTTTGAGTTGGATGTACCAGTAGGCTGAGATGTACCGATGAGTTTTGTTTTCAATTCTTCCACTTCACCGGACCTGGAGAGGACGGGAGGCAATTACAGGGTCCAATTCTTCGTAAATGGCTTTCAGTTTGGCAAATTCGGTCCGTGAACCCCCACCCCCGTCTTTCTTCCCTCGATTCTTGGGAAAATGAGTACATGAGAGTCTGATTGTTCGTAGTGAATAACCTCGGTCCTCAAACCTCGTTTCCAGTTCCAGAAGGGATTCTTAATTATAACGGCAATAACACAGTCGCGCTTACTCTTTGGAGTCTTGATGCAAGTGGTGCGAGACTGGGAGGTTTCCAGTTGGTGGTAAGTCGAATGATAAAGAGTGGGTATACGAAACCCGCTTTGGTGGAAGCGCCGTCTTGGAAGGCAAGGATTGGCGCATATTGAGTGCTGAGGATGGTCGTGAGTAGTGGTCTTGATCTTCATTAGGAGGTTTCGTACTCATTACTATTTTAGACTAAGCTACTTGAAGGCTAGAAGGTCAAATTAATTCTAGTCTTCCACATTCCCAGACCTCACAGGATGCGTCTCTCTCTCATATCTCCTATCGTTGAAAACCGAATGAACCTGTATGTCCGTCGCTGGCCCGATCAGTACCTTGATATGGTGTTCCAAAATATAGTACAATTCCCCGTGGCGTTTGTACCACGGGCCACTCTTATGTGCTTTCTTCAATTCCGAATCTGGCACGTCCGTGAAATCAGATTCCACCGTGCATACCAGTTCCGCGCCATCTGATTGAAGTTCTTTGTTAGCAACGTAGCTGCAATATTAATTGAGCAACACACCTTCTCGGATAGTCTTGGGTAGAAGGTGTTCATCGAGATCGGAGATAACGATAGGATCTTCCACAACCCGACTTGGCGCGTTGGGGAGGTAGCGTTGCTTCCAGTTTCGAAGAAGAATGGTTTCATCCGGAGTAAGCAAGGCGCCCTGGAGGAAATTTCAGCGCGGCAAATACAAGAACGTCAGAGTACCACCTACCTTCTTTACAATCCATTTGATTATCCCGTTTGCGTAGTCCTTTTGGTCTACCTCATCCTTCACCTTGTCTTCGACGCTATGAACCTTGAGATCAAACGGGACTTTGCAAAGAACGCCGTACGATAACCTGGAACATCTGCTTGCAAGTACAGGTTTTCCGGTTTGGGCCTTTCGTAATCGGTCAATCACTAAGCCTTTCATTACAGCCAGTTGTCTTTGAGACGGTGGTTAGCTATCATATCTCGACCTAATTGTCTAGTCTGGGAAGGGACCTACGGATCATGAGATACAGTGACAGTCAAAGCTTTTGCTCTTGGATGTGCATTTGGGTTCGAAGTGCCTGTCAGGCGGTTCTCGAGTTCGCGACGCACATATGGGGAACTCCCAAGGCCCCCACAGAGCACAATATGGTCCTAAACACAGTTAACATAGCTCTTGCCAGGTGGGGGAGGTCACTCACAACTTGCTCCATGGGACGAAGTCGGCCAAACTCGTCAAGTTGATCTCTAATTGTCTTCTCAATCTGCTTGATTAGAGGATCAAACAATCCCTTGAGCTCATCACTACGAGGTCAATATTCGATATCATTTGCAGCGCAATTGAGGACTTACTGAGTGAAAAGCATTTTCCCATTCGTAATGCCTTGTCTCTCATTGGTGTACTCCTCGGACAACACCGGCACCCTTATCCACACAGGAT
>Ga0302140_10010236_pt1 | contig 11617 bp, 16 predicted proteins | sample I_Bog_E1_1_FD_202095 | JGI IMG/M metagenome (GOLD analysis project Ga0302140, IMG submission 202095) | Peat permafrost microbial communities from Stordalen Mire near Abisko, Sweden - I_Bog_E1_1 | ecosystem: Environmental > Terrestrial > Soil > Wetlands > Peat | place: Sweden: Abisko, Stordalen...
TGGGGAAGCAAGGGCAGCAACAAGAAACTGTTGATTATAGCAGTATGACAGTAGATCAACTTAAAGAATTATGCAAGGTAAATAATTTAGAAGGTTATAGTAATTTATCTAAAGATGATTTAATTACATTCATGAAAGAAAACATAAAAAGCATAGCTGCTAGTGAGGTGGTTTTATGAGTTTAACATTTACAGATGACCAATACCAAGCGATGGCTGTAGCTTCTATTAGAGAATATAAGCAATTTCCTTTTGATATAACAGATGTTGATATAACTACTAAATATCCATTAGCAATTCCCTTAATCACCCAAAATATAAAAGATTCCCTATCAATAAACAAGTCAGTATCTCACATGTCACAAGGGACAAGGAGTGTTAATTATAAAAATAATATAGTTATAATTGACGATGCTATAAAACTTTTGATTGGTAGGCCTTATGTTAGGGTATTTGGAGGTACAACATGGGATGGTTCGACACAAAATCAATAGATTTGTACACTTATTCAGATGCTAAAGATCAATATGGAGTAAACAGAAAAGGCTATGCATTAACAACAAGTAACATTGATTGTGATGTGCAGCCTTATTCTAGTGAAAAAGCTAAAATTGAATATGGTTATAACATCAAGACTACTAAAAGAGTATTTTGTGATGCTATAGATGGAATTTCTGAAAGTGCAGTAATTGATTATAGCGATCATTATTATAGTATAGAGAAATTGATTGAATGGGATGATTTTTACGAACTTTTAATTCTTGAAAAATACGATGTTGTCATACTTCAAGGGGGCGGCAGCTAATGAAAAGTTTTGAGGATTTTAGCAAGGAAATGCTTGAAAAGTTCAAGCAAGTTAACAATATCGTTCTTGAAGAAATGGAAGAAAAGGCAACTATGTGTGTTGGAGAGATAATGGCGAGAACTCCAGTTAAAAGTGGAACTTTAAGAAGATCCATGACACACACCGAAGTCAAAAAAGTAGGAAAAATATATTCTGTAAAAGTAGGTAGTAGAATTGAGGTAGCTGATTATGCTGAAGCGGTTGAGGAAGGCCATAAACAAACCCCGGGCCGATACATACCAGCAATAGGCAAGAAATTAGTTCAATCTTTTGTTCCAGGAAGACATATGATAGGTGATAGTATAGAGATCTACCAGAGGGAATTGCAGGATAGTATAAAAAATAGGATTAAAAGTGAGGTGAAATGATGGTACAAGATGTTGATATTTTACATTCGGTTTCAAATGTATTAAACAATGAATTTAATTATGGAAGTTTCATAGAAGAAAATAACAAAGAGGTTTTAATACCTACATTCTTTTTATCATTAAGCCATCTAACCACTGATCCTTATAAATACTGGAATGAAAAGTTAATAAATGTATATATCGAATATACAAATAAAGCTGTTAAAATTGAAGAATCATTGACAATGCAGGACAATTTAGACAACCTTTTCGATATGTACATTGAAGTTGATGATAGAAAATTGATTCTTGATAAAAAGAAATTTATCAGAAATAAAGATTTTATAACAATGGTTCTTACATTGAATTACTTTGATGATAAGACAAGTATTCCATGTGAAGATAAGTCAACAGGCTTAATGGAAAACTTAAATCTAAATATTAATGAAGAATAACTTATTAGATCAGCAATTGAGCTGATCTTTTTTATCTCTTAAAGAAAGGAATGATTACATGGGATTACAAAGTATTTCAGAAATACTAAAAGCATTAGGTAGTACTGCTCAAATAAGAAGTACCAGAGGTGTAGTATGCATCATATTAGATGATCCAACTGTTAAAGGAGTTCATACCTATACTGGTCTAAAAAGTGTTTCTGATTCTTATAGCACAGCTAACATGGCTATTATAACAAGATGTTTTAATAAGTATGGCGTAAACAAGTTGATAGTAGCAACATTTAATTCAGCTGCGACACCAACAGCAGAAACAATTTCAACTGCATTAACAAACTTAACTAATGTAAAATTCAATTATTTAGCATGTCCAACAATTGCGACAAGTGCAGATAATGCAACAGTATTTACATTTATTCAAACTCAAAGAACTGCTAACAGTATGTTTGTAAAAGCGGTTTTAAATGGTCAAGTAGCAGATTTTGAAGGAGTTATAAATTTCATAAATGTATCAGCAACTTTAGATTCTGTTACTTATAGTGGCTATGAGTTTTGCGTTGATGTAGCTTGTAAGTTAGCTATTACCGCTTTAGATAGTTCAATAACAAATGATACTATAAGCGGATTAACAGTAGTTGACAATGTAGGTGCAGATTTAGATGCGCTTGTTGATGCAGGGAATCTATTCTTATTTTATGATTACGATCTTGACGAAATAGTATTTTCTAGAGGTGTAAACAGTAAAACTACACTAGCTACAGGCGAAAAGGCAGAACTTAAAAAGATAAGAATTATTGACACTTTTGATATGGTGAGGGACGATTTACGAACAGCTTGGAAAACAGGCTACCAAGGAAAGATTGATAATTCTTTGGCAAATAAGAGATTATTAGTTTCAGCTTATAATCTTTATTTGAGAACTTTAGTACAACAAGGTGTTTTAAGTGATTCTAATACAAGCTATGTTGAATTAGATGTTGCTGCTACAAGGGCCTATGCACAAAGTTTAAACATTGATACTTCAACTATGACAGATACACAAGTTTTAAATATTGATACTGGAACAAATGTATTTATAACAGGGAAACTTTATCCACTTGATTGTATGGAAGATTTAGCCCTAGTTTTAAATTATAACTAAAGGGGGTATATGTAATGAGTTTTGATGCAAGCCAAATTGCAAGAGGAAAGTTTTATTCGCTATGGGTAGCAGGGACACAATATGCAGAAGTAAAAGCTGCAAGTGCTGAATCTGCTTTAACAACAGAAGATGTTCCTATTGCCGGTGAACTAGGGGATGAAATAGTGGTTACTGGTGGTAAAGGTACAGGAAAGCTTACATTTCATAAAATTATGAATAGCGATTTATTAAAAACAATAAATTCACAAATAGGAAGCGGCTTACCGTTTGTTTTTGATTTAATTTCAGAATTAAATGATCCAAATATAGATGGCGCAGAAAGAGTTTGTATTGATGATTGCCAAATAACTAAATTTAATGTTATTGATGTTGACATAAGTAAATTATTAGAACAGACTTATGAGTTTTCTTATAACATTTCTAAAGTAACATTTGAATAATGAGGAGGATTAATTATGCCAATTACAGCAGAACAATTATTAAAAAATAAAGAAATATTAGAAGAAAAAACAGGGGAAAAAACTTTAAAAGTAAAGATTAAATCTTTGGAGGGAAAGTTTGAAGATCCAATAATAGAAATTAAATCTATTGACATGAAAAGATTTTTTGAATTAAGAGAACAAGGCAAAAATCTATACGAAGTTAATAAAATGGTTTGTTATGAGTGTATAACAGAGCCTAATTTAAAAGATAAAGATTTGTGGGCCACTTTCGGAGTTAAATCAAATCCATATGCACTTGTAGAAAAATTCCTTTCTCCAAGTGAGATTAATTCTGTTTCAGATAAAATCGGTGAGATCTCTGGTATTGAAACAGACAAAACTAAGGTGTTAATCGAAGAAGTAAAAAACGAATAGACCAAGATTTAGATTTGAGAATGATTGCTTACTATTTAGATAGAGGTCATTCTCTCGAATATCTTATGAATCTTGGGTATTACGAAAAAATTATATTTAAAGCTTCCATGTTTAAAAATAAAGTTGAAGATATGGACGAAAAAATAGCATTAAATCCATTTCTAAAGAAAAAGTGAGGCGATAAGATTGCAAAGTGATGATATATTTGGAGGTCAGCTCTCCATTACCGATGCTTTTAGCACGACATTCTCTAAATTTACATCAAGTGTAACAGGAGCTACAAGTAGCTTTAATAGCTTCATTAAAGAGGTAGGAGTTGCTGAAAAAGCAAATAGATTATCTATGAATAATATGCAAAAAGATGTTCAAAGATATGCAGATTTTTATGTGAAAGAGTGGGGATATACCTTGCCCCAAGCATTAAGGAAGGCCAAAAGTGAAGTTGAAAAAGTATCACCGACTACTGGTAATGCTTGGGCTGATGTTTTTGGAAAGATTAAACAAGTAGGAATTGATAGTTTTGACAGTATTAATAATAGAGTTGAAGCTTTTAGTAATTCTACTCTTGGAACTATTGCAAAGTTAACAGCTGGTTTTGCAAGTTTTGAAGGTATAAAAAAAGGTGTAACGACCGGGTTTGAAACTGGAGAAGAATATCAGAACCTAAGATTAGTTTTAGACAATCTTTATGGAAACAGTCAAACTGGTGGAGAAAAATTTAAAATGAGTACTGATTTTGCTTCAAATAGTATATGGCAAGAAAAAGACGTTGTAAGATCATTAGCGATGCTGAAAGGTTCTGGATTAGATGATAGCAAAAATTCACTGACAGAAATGTCCGATTTAGGTTCATATGCAAAGGCAATGGGTGTTGGTGACATAAACACATCCACTCGAGCTTACTCCGAAATGATGATGGGTCGCTGGAATATGATGGCTATGGATTTAAATATAAACAGGGGAGAAGTAGAAAATTTTGCAAAACAAAATAACATGAAATCATTTGATAATAAAAATGGTAAAATAACAGATAAAAATGCATTAGAAACAGCATTTAAAGCCTATATGGACGAACGAGGATTTACTGGTTTGACCGATAAAATGAAAAATACTTTTACTGGTAGAATGAGTACCTTAAAGGACAATATAAATAAATCTTTAGCTGATCTAATTGGAGTTGGAAATGATGGGGCAGTTAAAAGCGGTTCTATATTTAGTAAATTTTGTGATGGAATGACTACATTTACTACTAAAATACAACAATTTTCTAATTCAGATAAATTTGAAAAGTTTTCCAATGAATTAACCAAGTTCGGTGATGCACTATTTAATGGATTTAGTTATTTATTAGACCATCCAGATATCATAACTGATGTTTTAGAGTTTGGTGTTGCTATATGGAGTTTAGGGAAAATAAGTTCTATTATATCTGCTGTTACAACCATCGCTGGAATATTTGGTGAAGGTGGTATTTTTGCGTCATTAGCACCTATATTGTTGCCTATTGCTCCGATTATTTTAGGAATTGCAGGAGGATTTTTTGCACTAAAAGCAATTTTAGGTGACGATTTTATAAGCGAATCAATACAAGGTTGGGGAATGTTTTTTGATTGGTTTGGCGGTAAAGTCGAGGATTTCCTTAAATGGATTGGTATTGATATTGGAGATAGTAAACCAAGTACAACTTCAAACGATAATTATAAATGGTATGGTGGCAAAGATGGTAAAACATTAATGAATGGGCAAACTCAACAATATCCAACTATTCCAAATGCTTTAGCAAGCGGACAAGTTACCCAAAATGAAACAAATAATAATAGCTCAGCAGCTAACAAAACTGAAATAAATATGAATATTGCTAAAGTTGAAAAGACAGCAGATGTTGATGAAATTATGGATCAGGTAACCCAAAGAATGGATAAATATTCTCAAACTAGAAACAAGTTAAATTAAGGAGGTGGCATATGAGTAATGATAAAAGAAAAGTATGGATTTATAGCACAAAAGAACAACTAGAAATGATTTTACCTATTACGCCTTTAATCACATTTAAAGAAAGTATGGCAACCACCTCACAAGATTTGTTTGGGTATGGAGAAATAGGGACTGGCGCAACTCCTAAACTAGATACATGGACATGTGAAAGTTTTTTTCCACATCAAGATAACAGCTATTCTTTTGATGTTTCTAGTGTAAAGTATAATGCTACTTATTATGTTGAGGTTTTTAGTAGATGGATGAAGGAACAACAAATATTACAGTTTCAGTATTATTCAGCTAATGAAAAAATTAATGATTACTATTGCAAGATAATAGGATTTAGTCATGGTGAAAAAAATGGTAATAAGAACATTTACTATATAATGGATTTTCAAGAGCATAAAACCATGAGTGCAACAGGACAATACATTGTTGTCAATAATGATGCTATAATCGCTAGTTATGGAAGTGATACGTATTTTGTAGCCGAAGGGGATACACTTATCACTATCGCAGCAAAAATATTCGGGGATAGTACAAAGTGGGCTTATTTAATGAATTTAAATCAATTACAAAACCCTATTGATCTAACCGTTGGACAGGCTTTGAAGATTTAAGGGGGGCGTAATAATTGAATAATGTTAAATTGAAATTATTAAAATACAATTCTATAACTGAATATTATTTAGAAGATTATTGCACACAAATTAAATTATCAAACAATATAAATCAAATTGCATCGGAATTATCTTTTACAATACCTTATGCAACTTTTTCAGATAATTTATTACCTATAAAAATTGAAATGGGTGACCACATAACACTTGTTTATACTCATATCGAAATTGATACAACAATTTTTTTCGGTATAGTTACAGATACAAAACTAAAGGGGAAGGCTCAAACATTGGAAGTTACATGTTATGACTATACTTGGTGGGTTTGTAAATGTAATATTACTAATAATTTTAACAATATAAGTGTTGGTGATGCATTGAAATACATTTATACAACGATGGGAGCGGTATACGAAGACCCATCAATAGAATTAGAAGATAATGCTAATATAATGATTGGTACACATCTTGTAAAAGATAAACCAGCTAGTAAGGTTATTTATGCAATTTATAATTATATAACTAAAACAAAAAAGAATGTTTATTATTATATGCACGCAACCAATGATGGTGCTACCATTTCAGTCACCGAATGTGATAAATACTTTAGTGGGCTAACAATTAAACCTGCATCAACCGATTTAAACGGTGAAATTGAAGGAAATTTAATCGATTATCAAGTAGACAATAGTATGCAAAATATGGTCACAGAAGTAGATTTTTTTAAAACTACAGGTGAACAATATACCAATATAGGAACAGATGGTATACTCCAAATTCAGACAGGCCGTTACGGTTCAATTATAGAAAATGTTGAAGTCGATGATAATGATACAACTGGTCAACTTGCTTTGGCAGAAGGTCAAAAAATTCTTAATGAAAAAGGAAAGCCGCAAACTGATATAACTGTTACTTGTTTTGGTGATTTGGCTTATAAGGTAGGCTATGGTGTTGTTGCTGAAATACCAAATACAGACTATTACGATATATGTATGTATATAATCGGAAGTGAATGGACTTGGAATAAAGATGGTTCATTTATAAGCAAATTAGAATTATCTCAAAGTAAATATACTAATAATACTGATTGGCTAGACATTGAAACGAAGACAGAAGCATTAAATGATGTATATTCAGGTTCGAATGGAAATTCAGATAGTGCATCTAGTGATTTAGTTAATGAAATAATTGCAGAATTAAAGAAATATTTAGGACTTGCCTATGTTTATGGTGGTAAATCTCCAGCAGATGGCGGTATGGATTGTAGTGGTTATATTGCATACGTGTACAACCAGTTTTCAAGTCAACTAGAGATTACTTCAAATGATGGTGAATTAACAAGTTGCACCTACTATATGATGAATGAAGGAAAAGACGTTACAAGCGATTTCCCGAATAATTTAAGACCATGTGACCTTATTTTCCCTGCACAAGAGCAAGGAGGTCATGTTGTGGCCTATATTGGAAATGGTCAAATAATCGAAGAACCTTCAAGTGGTGAGGTTTGCAGAGTAGTAACAATGAGCGATGATAGCCGTTTTAACAGTGCTTATAAAGTAATAAGAGTTATTCCAGATAGTGCTTGGAGTTCTTCAAGTTCAAATTCAAATAGCAGTACCGGCACAAATAGTGGTTTAGCATCGAGCCAACTTATTGAATTTATAAAAGGATATGAAAAGTTTGTATCTCCGGCAGCCGATGATGGATACGGAACTATTACTATTGGATATGGTGAAACTTTACAATCTAGAGTAGAACAAGGAACTTGCACAGAGGATGAAGCTACAGAATGGTTACAAGATGATGTAAATACCGTTGCAGCCCAAATAAAAAGTGCTTTAGATCAAGCTAATGTATCATTGCCACAGAATCAGTTTGATTGCTTAGTTGATATAGGTTTTAACAATAATATTAATGATTTAATAGGTGGTCTAACATGGGAATCTATTATTAACGGTGAAGATAAGAATACCATTACAGGTCATATTTTGAATTGGAATCATGCCAACGGACAAGTTTCCCCAGGTTTAACTAAAAGATGTGCCGCAAGAGTAATGATGTTCTTTGATGGATCATATGATAGTGACCATTAGAATAACGAGGTGATTTGATGAAATGGGAAGAAAAATTATTCGGTCATATAGAAAATACGGCAGATGATTATATAGACATAAAAGATTTTCTAATAGGTAAAGTCATTTCGCCTGATCCACTTGAAATTGATGCAGGGGGATTACCGCTTTATGAAAATAATTTACACATTAATCCTAGTGTATTAGAAAATACAAGAGGATTTTCACAATTAACTGGAACCATTGGAGATAGTTCGCAAACTATAACTAATGGTTCAATTACTTTTACAAGTGAAATAAATGAAGGTGATTACGTTGTATTACGAGTTTTAAATGATACAACGTATTTTTTATTATGCAAAATAACGGGGGTGTAATTTATGGGGATATTTCCTGATAGTTATGGAAGTAGAAACACAACAACAACAAGTGTTACAACTTCAACAGCACCAGACTTATTAAAAGAATATGCAATTAATTTCGATACTGGCCAAATAGCAGTCGATGAAAATGGAAAATTTACAATTGTAACCGGAATAGATGCTATAGAGGTTAGATGTTGGTTAGCCCTTGATATACAAAGAAATAGATTTATTATTTACCCTTCCGGTATAGGCAACAACTTAAAAAGTCTACTTGGTAAGGGTATTTCTTATACTAATAAAAATATTCAATCTCTTTTGGATGAAGCATTAGTGGACAATGTTTATATTTTATCAGTTACAAATATAAGCGTTGTTCAAACCGATTCAACTGGAACGATTACTTTTACAGTTAATAGCATTTATGGCTCAACAACTCAAACAGCAACTTACTAAAGAAAGAAGGTGAAAATTTGAGTACATTTTTTAAAAGTGCTGAACAATATTATTCAGAAATGACAAGCACATTACAAGATGTTGATACATCGCCACATAGTCTTATATATAATGCTTTGATGCCAACTTGTTATGAGATGGCATATCAAAGCATGATGCTAGATGAAGTGCTAAATATGGTATTTGCTTCAACAGCTTATAAAAATGGATATTCTGATTATTTGAAATTAAGAATAGCGGAAGTTGGACTAACTCCCAAAACTGTCGAAACTGCAACGGGTGTCATTTCGTTAACAGGGACAATGGGATATACCTTGCCAAACGGAACAACTGTAAGTACAAGTACAGGAATAACATTTACAACAGATAGCGCCGCAACTATCGGTTCAGATGGTACGACGTACGTTAATATTACAGCTACCGCAACCGGAATTATTTATAATGTTGATCCAAATACAATAACTGTAATTCCGATTAAATATAGCGGAATTTCTAGCATTACGAATGAAACTGCAACAACTGGTGGAGTCGATGCAGAAACAGACGAGGAACTATACAACAGATATTTAGAGGAACTTCAGAATCCTGCAACAAGCGGAAATAAAGCAGATTATGCGAAATGGAGTGAAAGCATTACAGGGATTTCAAATTGTTTGGTACTGCCTTTGTGGAACGGTGGGGGAACAGTTAAGTTAGTTTTAACAGGCGAAAATAATTCAGTAGTATCAAGCGATTTGTTGACAACTGTTAAAAATACGATTGATCCAGGAAATGGTGATGGAAGCGGACTAGCACCAATCGGAGCAAATGTTACGGTTGTAAGTGTTACACCGGTCACTTTAAATATTAGTTTAAAGCTAACCTATGATACCTCAAATTATACTTTAAGCCAAGTACAATCCAATATAACCACATCATTAACTAATTATTTGAATGATTTAGCAGTTGGAACAACTTCAATAAGCTACAATAAAATTTTAGCTTTAATAATGGATTCTGCGGGAGTTACGGACATAAGTAATTTCACTATAAATAGTGGAACTTCCAATATTGCATTAACCAATACACAAGTGGCTACATTGGGGGCGATAACTTATGCTTAGTAAATATATTCCTCAAAAACTTTATAATGAACCTACATTAAATAAGGTATATTCAGCACAAGAAACCAAATTAACTGAAATTTATAACAATATAACTGATTTAATTAATCAAAAATTCATATCAACTGCAACATGGAATCTATCGGACTATGAAAGTGATTTAGGGATACCAATCGTTGAAACTGATAGTTACGACATTAGAAGGACAAGAATACTAGCCAAGCTAAGAGGTTATGGAACAATAACAAAAGAAATGATTCAAAATGTAGCAGAATCTTTTGAGAATGGTGAAGTTGACATAATACCGGATTATGCTAATTACTCATTTACTGTAAAATTGGTTTGTCTGCTAGGAATACCGCCAAATATAGATGATTTAATGAATGCAATAGAAGAAATAAAGCCTGCACATATGGCGGTTATTTATTTGTATTCTTACTTATTAATCAACGAAGTTGATGGTGTAATGACCATTAACCAATTAGAAGCAACACCATTAAACAAATTCGCAGGAGGTGAATAAATTTGTCAAGTAATACAACTAATTTAAGTTTATATAAAGCCGATCCAGTTGCGGATGGTAATAATACATTTAATATACAAACAATGCTAAATAATAACTGGGATTTAATAGATACAGCAGTTGCAGGAAAGGAACCAGCAATATCAACAAAAAATACAGCTTTTAACCAAAACTTTGAAACATCAACATCAAATATAAAGATGGATGGTACTGCATCAGTTGGAACCTCAAGCAATGTATCGAGGTCAGACCATGTTCATCCAAGTGACACATCAAAAGTAAATATAACAGACTATACAAAAATTATCGGAGCGATGGATGATACAGGAACAGCAAACACTTATGTAATAACACTAGCTAATGCTCCATCAGCGTATGCAGAATATCAAATGTTTAGATTTAAAGCTAAAAACTCAAATACTGGCGCAAGTACATTAAATGTAAATGGACTAGGCACAATAGCATTAGTTAAAGGTGTTAATACTGCTTTGGTCGCAGGGGATATTTTAGCAGGCCAAATTATAACAGTAATTCATGACGGAACAAACCTTCAAATTGTTTCAGCTAATGGGCAAAATTTAATAACGCAACCTATGAGATGGGTAATATAAGAAAAGGAGCGATATAAATATGGCAGTTTTAAACGGAGCAGTAGCAAGTCCAAGGTTAATGAGTGGTAGTGTTTTAACAACAACATCAGGTACAGTTCTTTATACAGCACCATCTTATACATCAAATGTAACGTCACCAAGTGCAACAGCTTATATAAAGGAAATAATACTTGCTAATTATACAGGAAGCGCAACAACCGTAAATGTAGCTGTTGGCGGGGTAGGTATTATCTCTGGATTAACTTTAAAT
>Ga0302140_10010241_pt1 | contig 11615 bp, 14 predicted proteins | sample I_Bog_E1_1_FD_202095 | JGI IMG/M metagenome (GOLD analysis project Ga0302140, IMG submission 202095) | Peat permafrost microbial communities from Stordalen Mire near Abisko, Sweden - I_Bog_E1_1 | ecosystem: Environmental > Terrestrial > Soil > Wetlands > Peat | place: Sweden: Abisko, Stordalen...
GTGTTGAAACTCCGCGCACCAGTCCGCAACCCCGGAATGCTTACGGTAGAAGGAATGGAGATGTTTGAAGCGGCTCCTGTCAGGAACGGTTCACAGAAGGCAGCACAACTTGGCCGTCGTGTTCAGCCGGCGAATTGGGGAAGGGAACAGAAATCATGACGAATCAAGATCATCAAGTGGCAACGCGGCGATTCTTACAGGGCTTCGCCGGGGCATTCGCGGGCTCATTGACCATTGCAGCCGGTCAACCCTGGAAACTAACAGTTGTTGATGGTTCGGATGCTTCAGCACAATCGAGCACGCCGATCGTTTTTCGACTGGCGTTTGAGGGATTGCTGCGAGGGGAGCTCTTCGTCGAAATCGATGAAGTTCACGCGGAAGCGATCGCGACAGCAGTTCGCAGTCATTCCGCGCAGGCTTTTGGCGATGACAACGGACAAACATTGAGGACGGTTCTTTCATCTGCGACGACCAGTTTCTCCTCAACTCTGTTTGCGGAGTACGGCACTGTCAACTGCAAGATTGAACAGGTGCCAAGCCCAGCATTGAAAGGCATGATTGCGATTCCGCTGGCAGCTGAAGGACAAGATTCCTCGGCCATTCCAGTGAAGTGCTACTTCGACGGCAAACTCATCGAAAGCCTGTCGCCCAGGCAGGACACGAAGGCGTCCACGGAGTCATTCGACGCGGTGAATCTGAACCTGGTTCTGGATGTTGAATTGAGCATGTCGCTTCGCTTCGGTGTGCGCCAATTGCCCCTCAGAGAAGTATTGGAACTAGCGAGCGGGTCCGTCGTAGAGTTAGATCGCCAGGTTGACGACCCTGTCGAATTGCTGCTCGATGGCCGGGTGATTGCTCGAGGTGAAGCCGTGATTGTGGACGGCAACTACGGACTGCGCGTAACCGAAATCACCGAGCCCATTACGTCGAACTTTGTTCGCTGAACTTGAGAGGAACCGGATCACATGAGATTGAATCTCCAATACGTGCAGTCGGCCGTGAACCGCAGTTGGAAGAGCATGCATGCGGTGTGCGCATCCCGGAAATGTCAAAACACGATGTTGATGCGGAGCGTGCCGCAGAGCCGCGCAGGAATTCGAGTTGGCGATTTGTGGTATTGCAGCGTTGATTGCTTTGCCGAAGCTGCATTTGTGGAGTTTTCCGCGACTCTGGAAAGACGGGTGATCGAAATGCCGCACAACCCGAGGCTTTCCATAGGGCTCATGCTACTTTCAAAGGGGCATCTCGAGAACGATCAACTGCGGTTCGCAGTGGAAGAGAGCCAGCAGCGCGGTGAAGAAATTGAGTTCACCTTGCTCCGATTGGGATTCGCGAATGAAAGGCAGCTAGCCACGGCGAGAGCTGCGCAATGGGGATGCCCGGTGATGGGACAGGAATTCGCCACAGAGCCGATGGAGGTGGATATCCCAGCTCCATTACTGCGCACATGCTGGGCTGTTCCCCTGCGCTATTCACAGAATGGCAAGAGGCTGCTGATGGGCTTTGTCTTCCGCGTGGAACATCGGCTTCTTCTTGCGCTGGAGCAGGTTACCGGCTGTAAGACGGAGCCCTGTTTCATTACACAGACAGAGTTCGAGGAACAGATGGCACGCTTGACAGTGGTTCCGGATTGCAAAGCAGTGGTTCACGAAGAATTTCAAACTTCCAGACAAATGGCGAAGACGGTAGCTACGCATGCGATCGAGGCGGGTGCAAGAAAAGCCATTTTTGCCGAGTGCCGGGACTATTTCTGGACCCGGCTTATCGGCGACCGGAGAACTGTTGATGTGCTGTTCCAGACTCAGAATCGCTATAACTAGCGCTGCGAACAGAGATTCGGTTCAATTTTTCGCAAAAATAATTTGATTTTGAGGTAGAACGGTTGGCGTGAATTGCCGATAACTGTGCCGAGAGGCACAGAGCTTTGAATACTACTGCCCGTCAGACCGAATCAAGCTACAATCCGATCGCCGAGTTTCAACCCTGGCAGTTTGACTATTCCGATGACCTGCCAGCTTTGCCCGTTCTTCCGGAAACGCTGCTCCTGCTTGAACTTGAGGCTCAGGAGCGCTCAGTCGACCTGCGCCGAGTTACGGAGCTTGTACTGAGCGATCTGGGCGCGACGCTGCAGATACTGCGTGTGGCAGGCCGGGAACACGCGTGCGTAGAATTTCGCCCATCGCGTATCGAGGATTGCATCGTGGACCTGGGCCTCGATGTGTGTATGCAGGCACTTTCAGCAAACACGATAAGCCGCCATGCCGGTCAGGACGAAGTTGCAGAGACCTGGGCGCATTGCCGGGAAATCGCCATTCATTCGCGGCAGATCGCAGAGGAGTCGGAAGATGTTGACCCCGACGAAGCCTATATAACCGGCCTGCTTCATGCTATCGGGTTACTTCCCGCCGTGCTTGGTTGGGCTGCGAGCAAGCACGGAATCTCAGATTTTTCTCTAGCTGGATTCAAGCTGGCGAAGAAGTGGTCGCTGGCTCCATTCGTCGTTAAGTTCCTGGGAGAGGTGAACGAGGAGCGCTGCACGACGCCGTTGCCGGAAATTGTGCGCGAGGCCCATCGGCGCGCTGACCGATCTACCATGCATTGCCCTCTGGATCAGGGGTTTGGTCCCATCCTATTTAGAAGACCGTAGACACCACTTATTCTGTCCGATGTACTTCGAGAGTCGCACGGCTTTCGAACGCCGCAGATTGCCTTCCGATGAGAGAAGCTCCAAGGGCCCATCTCCATCGGAGTCGGAATCGCGCGGTTCTCATCCTTCCCTCATAAAAACGGTCGTTTCGCAGTCTCAAAGCCGCTCTTTTGGGCAAAGATTGCCTAGTAGAATGGCATGCGCAGTGCATTGACATAGGGCAAGAGGCTCCTCCTATGGACAGTGGATACTATGCCGCGTGTACAGCTTTGGCTGCCCGCACCCAGGCATTGGATACGATCGCCAACAACCTGGCGAATGCGAATACCGCCGGCTACCGAGCGGAGCATAACGTATTCAGCGCCGTGCTGGCCAACACGCGGAATGGAAACGGCTCCGATCTGAACAATGCAATTAACAACTATGGCATCGTTAGCGGAGCCTCGCTGGATCTAAGCCAGGGCGCCATTCAGAAAACCGGTAACCCGCTCGATTTGGCGATCCAGGGAACAGCTTTTTTCGCTGTCCAGACTGCTAACGGCGTTATGTACACACGCAATGGCAGCTTTCAGCTTTCATCCACTGGTCAGTTGATCACTTCTTCCGGAGACCCATTGATGGGCGACAAAGGGACAATCACTATGTTGCCTGGGGCCTCATCCATCAGCGCCGATGGAACCATCTCTTCGAATGGCGCAATCGCGGGAAAGATACGGCTAGTGGATTTTCCTGCCGGCACGCAGCTTCAAAGTGAAGGCAGTTCGTACTACTCGGCACCCGCGGGCGTCGGGACACCAGCAACCGATTCGAAAGTGCAGCAGGGCACGCTTGAGAACTCAAATGTGAATCCTATCCTCAGCATGGTGGAACTCATTACAGCGCAACGATCGGCTGAATCGATGCAGCGCGCGCTTTCAATGTTCAGCTCGGAGATGGATAAGACCGCTACGCAGGAACTACCAAAAATCTCGTAACAGGAGTTCGCCATGTTTCATGCTCTCTACACCGCAGCCAGTGGAATGACCGCTCAGCAGATCAACCTGGACAACATCGCCAATAATCTTGCCAACTCCAGCACCAGTGGCTTTCAGGCTCGCCGCGTCCAGTTCACCGATCTGCTCTACCAGAATGAGAGGATGCCCGGTGCAGCGGCCACCCAGCAAACGACCGTGGCTTCAGGGTTGCAAATCGGACTCGGCACCACTGCGGGCAACACTGAGATTATCCAGCTACAAGGGGACTTGAGCAGCACCGGTAACCCATTGGATTTCGCAATCCAGGGAACGGGTTTCTTTCAGGTGCTGTTGCCCAACAATCAAATTGGGTACACACGAGCCGGGTCTTTTCAGCCGGATGCGCAAGGAGTGCTCGTTACGGCGAACGGCAATGCGCTTCAGCCTGCGATTACCATACCCGCCAGCGCTACCAATGTAACCGTAGGTAGCGACGGGACCGTGAGTGTAACTCTTCCCGGCCAGACAAATGCACAGCAGGTTGGAGTCATCCAGCTTGCGAGTTTCGCCAACCCGGGTGGATTAAACAGTATCGGGAACAACATTTATTTACAGACTACTGCCTCGGGAAATCCTGTCGTGGGTGCTCCCGGAGGATCGGATGGATTGGGAACGATTCAGCAGGGGATGCTGGAGCAGGCGAACGTGAATATTGTTGATGAATTCGTGAACATGATTATGGCTCAACGGTCTTACGAGTCGAATTCGCGGGTCGTCAAAGCGGCGGACGAGATGCTGCAGGGTTTGAATCAGCTGGCGCAATAAGTGGGTAATGCCATGAAGAGATATAACCTCATCGCCGTTGCAAGTCTCCTCGCCGCTATGGACCTCTCCGCCGTAGCGGCGTCGGGGCGCACTTCGATCACCGCCGATCAAGTAGCAGCTGCGATTAGCGCTTCGGCCATGGTGGTTTCGCCGGAACAAGTCACGCTGCTGACGGATGTAGTGGCCAAATCAAGCTCTCCCGCACTTAATGTTGAGTCCATTGAGCCTTGGGGCAGTCATCGCATAAAGGTCCGCATGGGCTGCGCGGATCAGCAAGAGTGTCTACCATTTTATGTAGCAGTGCATTTCGACCAGCAGGGCGGGGCGAAGCCTGTTGCCTCGTACTCCGATCAGGCATTAAGTGCAAGTGCGCCACCAAACCAGAACCAGCGGGCGTTTCTTGTAAGAGCGGGATCGCGGGCAGTCCTGCTGATCGATGGCGGCCACGTCCATGTTCGACTCAATGTGGTGTGTCTTGAGAATGGCGCTGCCGGTCAAACCATTCGAGTCGAATGCAAGGATCCCCGGCAAATCTATGTTGCCAAAGTGGTCAGTGGCGGAGTTTTGAGAGGTAGCCTTTGATGTGGATGACAATGACAAGGTTCGGGTGTCAGCTCATTTCGATGGGAATGATTTTGTGCCTGATGTATGGCACGACCGCCGCCGCAGAGAAAGCGAAAAAGTCGAAGAATTCCTCGGAGCAAGTTCGCGCGGACTATATCTCCAGCCTTCAGGAACATAGCGCCGTGATTCCTTCAGATAAGACAGTTGGGAGCCTCTGGTCCCCCTCCGGGAATGCGCTCGGGGATATATCCATCGACTCCAAGGCGCACAAGTTATTTGACACAATCGTTATCCTGGTTGCGGTCCAGACGACGGCGGCACAGAGCGGAGATTCCAGCTATCAGCGGACGTTTCAAACTGCTTCCGGAATCACTGGCGTGGCCGGGCAGGTGAATACAAATGGTCTGAATCCGCTGTTCAACGCTAACTCCTCAACTCAGCTCACGGGAAAAGGCGCAACCGATTCGAACACAACATTTCAAACCAGCCTGACTGGGCAAGTGATCGCCGTGCTGCCCAGTGGAAACCTGGTCGTCGAAGCGCAGCGCAAGATTTTCATGAACAACCAGCATGAGGATGTAACGGTGCGCGGTGTCGTGCGTCCCGTGGATATCAGCTCGGCCAACACCGTACCTTCCGCCGCACTCAGCAGTCTGCAGATTGAGATGAAGGGCAAGGGAATTATTTCCGATAGTACGCGAAACCTTAACCCCATAACGCGGGCGATTCTCTGGCTCGTTGGATTCTGATTCGGATGAAAGTCGCCATGAATAACTCGAATGCGGGATTTCGGACGCTGGCATGCTTCGCTGCTGTGGTGGCGACGCTGCCGGCGGCGTTTGCAGCCTCAGTCCCTTCGTCGGGTTCAAATCGTGAGGTGATGGTGCGCGATGTCACCACCATTGAAGGCGTCCGCGATAACCTGCTGGTGGGCTATGGGCTGGTTGTGGGTTTGCATGGCACAGGAGATACGCAGCAGACCATCTTTACAGTTCAAACATTGGCCAATGCAATGCAGAAAATGGGCGTGTTGATATCGCCCAGCAGCGCGGTGGTAAAGAACGTAGCAGCGGTCTTTATTACCGCATCTCTTCCTCCATTTGCGCGTCCGGGGGCAAAGCTCGATGTAACGGTGGCTTCCATCGGCGATGCGCACAGTCTCGACGGAGGCGTGCTGTTGATGAGTGCGTTGCGAGGGCCCGATGGCCAGGTCTATGCCGAGGCACAAGGACCGCTTCTTATGGGAGGTTATTCCGCGGGGAGCGGGACGAATCGGAAAGAAGTGAATGCCTCAAATGTTGGAACTATCCCGGAGGGGGCCATCATCGAACGCGACACAGCCGTCGACCTGAGTGGATTCAAGACGATTTCGCTGCTTTTGCATAATCCCGACTTCGGCACAGCCATGGCAGTCGCGGATGCGGTCAACCTGGAGTTTCACAAGACGATTGCATCTGCTTTGGATAGCAGGCGCGTGGACATCAGTGTTGCCGGCGCTGCGGAGCAATCGGTTCCACAGTTGATTGCCCGTGTTCAGCGACTCGTGCTGAAAGTGGAAACGCCTGCCAAGATTGTGATCAATGAGCGAACCGGAACCATTGTGATGGGTGGCAATGTCAAACTTTCACCTGTTGGGGTCATCCATGGCAGTCTTTCAATTCAGGTCACCACCGATTTTGCACTAGCTGAAGCTCCAGCTCCGGTAGAACCAGATTCAGGACCGGGACGCAGAGGGCGCGGCGACCGGAACGGCGCCGCCGCTGAGCCGGTCCTGGTGCCGGAAACGACAGTCGACGCCAATGAAGGGCCAGCCCAAACCATGCGTCTGGATGAGGGTGCGAACGTTGACGAATTGGTGACAGGGCTGCACGCCATTGGCGCCACCGCTCACGATGTGGTCGCAATCCTGGAGGCCATCAAGGCCGAAGGCGGAATGCAGGCCGAACTGGAGGTACAGTAAATGGCGACAAGCCCGGCTTTCAATTTGGCCAGCGCGCAAACCACCGCTCTTCAGACGCGGGAAGACAACCTGATTCAGCGAATGAAGATTCCGGCGAGCGGAAATGATGATGCAAAAATCGAGAAGGGCGCGAAGGAATTCGAATCGATTCTGGTTGGTAGTTGGCTGCAGCAGGCAGAACAATCCTTCGCCACGCTACCCGGCGCAGAAGATGATCAGGATCCCGGCCGTGACTCGATGATGAGCCTCGGAGTCCAAACGCTTTCAACAGCCATGACAGCGTCTGGCGGCCTTGGAATTGCGAAGATGATTGCCAAGGCCATGCATGCGCAAGCCGACAAGGCGAATGCACAGCCCGCGGCTTCGACAAGCCGGACGGGGAACCAAGACAGTCACCAGAAATAAGACTAAAATCCAGGATGGATTATGCCGATAGTGGATGAGAATTCGATGAAGGAGAAGCAATGAGAATCGATCAACTCAATACGCCCGCCAGTCAGCTTGCCAGTGAACTGAGCACACAACAGGCCGGCGCGCAGAAGACGGGGCAGTCGACCCAACTCGATAGCGGAGACCGGGCAACCCTGTCTTCGGATTCGTCGTCCGTCGACTCACTGGTTAGCACGGCAATGAATTTTCCTGAAGTGCGGCAAGACATGGTGGACAGCCTGCGTCTCTCGGTGACCAGCGGGCAGTACGAGATCGACCCCGCAAAGATCGCCTCGTCCATGCTCGATGAGCACGCCTGAGCGGGCTAGAGCGATGATCGGCGGGGCGGGAAATCTCGACAGAAAGTTCTGAGAATGACCACTGTTGTTACCCAGGATCGGAATCGCGATGCGGCGGAATATCTCCGCCTGCTTGTGACGTTGCGCGAAGAGATGAACACGGCTATGGGGGCAATCGCGAATAACGCACTGGCGCAATTCGAAGACAGTATAGTCAGCCAGCAACAACTGAGCGCACGCCTACTCATTCTTGCGGACGAACTCTCTATTCCTTTGGCAGTGAGTCGCGCTGCATCACCCGATCCCATTGATGACAAACTCATGCATCAGATCTTCATCGCCGGAGATTCATTGCAGAGACTAAATCGAACATACGCAGCACTTCTTCATCACTCCAGCAGGTCCACGGCTTTGATGGTTTCGTTTCTTGCTTCGGCCCGAGGACAAATCCAGGAGGCTTCCGGCCCCAGGTTGAAATATCAAACCTGGTCCTGCCAGATGTGACTGCTATGGGTGGATTGAACACATCGTTATTGATTGGAGTGCAGGCGCTGGATGCAACCCAGGGAGCGCTTGATGCCACAAGCAACAACATCGCCAACGTAAACACGCCAGGCTACACCCGGGAAGTGGCCCAGTTCACCGAGAACGGGGAGAGCCAATCTGACGATGGGGCAACAGGCGGCGGTGTTACACTCACCGGGCTCCAAAGTATCCGCGATGAACTGCTCAATATACAAATTCAGCAGCAAACCTCTCTGCAGAATAGTGCAAACACGCAATCGTCAAGCCTGCAGCAGGTTCAGACTTTCTTTGGAACCGGCGGCGACGATATAGCGAGCGGGCTTACATCGTTGTCCAGCAGCCTGGCGCAATTGTCTGCGAGCCCTAGCAGTACGTCCGCTCAGCAAAGTGTCATTTCCAGTGGGCAGAATCTTGCCGACGACTTCAACACCACCGCTGGGGGACTGACCACTGCTCAATCGGATGCGGACCAGCAAGTACCGCAGACCGTTACCCAGATCAATTCGCTCGCCCAGCAGATTGCGCAGTTGAACACACAGGTTGGTCAAGTTCCCTCCGCGGATGATGGCGGGACGACCCAGGATCAACTCGATCAACTGGTTCAGCAGTTGTCCGGATTGACGGGTATCTCCATCACGCAGACGAATGACGGCGAGACCATTACCACCGGGAATGGCACCCCGCTCGTCATTGGCGGCCAAAGTTTCAGTCTGCAGACTACGACGGGCAAGAACGGCTTCCAGCAGGTACTCGACTCGAATGGGAACAACATCACTTCTTCGATCCAGGGCGGCACATTGGGTGGCGCCATCGACATTCGCGACCAGGTGATTCCCGGATTCCAGTTGCAGCTTAATACGCTTGCTAGCCAATTCGCCACCGCCTTCAACTCTGCGCAGGCTCAGGGATACGATTCAAACGGGAACCCCGGCGGAAACTTCTTCAGCGTCTCATCGAATACAAACGATGCCGCTGCGAGCATCGGTGTCGCCTTTACCAGTCCTTCGCAGGTCGCCATCAGTTCTGACGGCTCGGCGGGCAGCAACGGCAACGTCGCCAATCTCTCCGCGGCATTGACCAATGCGCTGCCCTCCGGACAAACCCCTGCCGACGCCTATGCGAGCCTGGTTTTCCAGGTTGGCAATGCCACGTCAAACGCGAGTACGCAGTCGACGGCCATTGGCCAGAACATTACCCAGCTCACGACGCAACAGGGTGCTGTATCCGCGGTGGACATCAATGAAGAAACAACCAACCTTATGCGGTTTCAGGCAGCCTACGAGGCGGCTTCACGCATTGTGAGTACCGTTCAGGTTCTCGATAACGCAGCACTTAACATGGGATCCAGTTCGAGCTTCTGACTGACATGCGCATTGACCCAAATCTGGTTCCAACAATTCTCGCCGACCTGCAGCAAAGCCAGGTGTCACTCAATACTGCGTTGCAAGAAGTGTCCACTGGCAAAAGCGTGAATCAGCCTTCGGACAATCCAGCCTCGGCAGCAGATATGGTTCAGAACACTATTGAGACCGCAGACGTCGACCAATACACGCAGAATGTCACGAGCGTGCTCTCCACTGTACAAACTGCAAGTTCGGTTTTGAGTTCTGTAGTGACTTCACTCACCCAGGCCGTGTCGCTGGGCACAGAGGGAGCCAATGGCACAAACTCGACTGCGAATCTCCAAGCCATTGCTGCACAGGTTAAGGGCATCCTGTCGAATGTCGTCTCGGACGCAAACACATCTGTAGCGGGGTCGTATTTATTTAGTGGAACCGGCACATCGACTCCCTACATCGCAGATCCCACTTCATCGTCCGGGTACACGTATTCCGGCAACAGTGATTCAAACTCAGTTGCTGTTGGCGACAATCTTAGCGTCCAGGTAAACGTTCCGGGTAGCCAGATTTTCTCCGATCCCACGAATGATGTGCTTGGCTCGCTGAGCTCGTTAGTAACCGCGTTGCAAAGCGGCAACTCCTCCGACGTCGCGTCTGCCACAAGCGCCGTAGACTCCGCCCTGAGCTTTGTTGGGCAGCAGCAAACGGTCTATGGGAATGCGGAAACTCAGCTAAATGCGCAGACAAGTTTTCTGCAGCAAGACACGGTGAGTCTGTCGACGCAAGCCACTAACTTGATCGGCGTGAATATGGCAACGGCAGCGACGGACCTAAGTCAGGACGAAACCGATAATAGCGCGGCACTCGCGGCGGCGGCCAAGGTTCTTCCGACTTCGCTTTTGAATTACCTTGAGCCGCCAAGCTAGATTGAAAGCGGCATGGGGTTTCCCGCGAGCAAGATTGCGCGCGCCCAATGCAATCGAAACGGACGCGTCTGCACCTTGTTTTCGCGAATGCGCGTGGTCTTTAATTCAAATCAACAAAATCAAAAGAGGCATCGAGAGAACGTCTCGATGCCTCTTTATTGTTGCGCGATTGAGAAGCGCCGTGAATCCAGAATATGAAGCAAATCCTTGCCGGATTGTCCACGAAAGAGTCGTGGCAGAAAATCTAAGCCGACCAACCTGATGAACTGGGCTCGTACATTGAGGACGAACTGCCCGGGTAATTTGCGGCGGGAATAAAGCCAAGCCCAGCCGAGGCAGTTTGCACACCCGGCTTGTCCATCGCCTGCCAGATTGCTCGGACCTCCAGGACCTCTTTCATCTGCTCTTCCAGTATCTCGGGTGACCTCTTCGCCTGGGCCAATATCATCTTGCGACGCAGCGACCCGTAAAACGATCTCAGGTTCTGTGCCAGTTCGCCGCCTGGCCCCTTCTCGATCCAGTCTTCAAGAAACGCAATCACAAGCATTGCGTGATTTATTTGCAGGCAACGCGTCCCTATGTCATTGCTGCGCTCGGCCTCCGCGGCGCGCCGCAGATCGCCGGCCAACGTGTCGTAGAGCGCGATAAGCAGACCAAAGCCACTTGAACCTGCAAGGGCTGTTTTGCGATATGCCATTTCTGTTGGACTCATAGTCGTCTCCATTTAACCGTTTGAGGAATTGTTTTGGCCCAGCTCCGCATCGACATCCTTGATCTCCGCCGGCAACTGCTGCAAGGCGATTTCGGCGTTGCTGTATTCGGTTGTCAGTTGCGTCTTGAGAGGTGCAATGACGTTGGCTTGGAAGTTCGTGATGTCGGTCTCGAGCGCTGTATTCTCGGTGCTGATGCTCTGCAGATCCACGGTGAATGCGCCATTTGCAGGGCTGGTGAAATTTGTCAGTTGCTGATCCATCGAATTGGCGAACCCATTCAATGCACTTCCCTGGAAGAAGTTCCGAACATCGTTGAAGTTGTTCTGAAGCGCGCCGCTGAGAGTGGCGCTGTCGATGCTCATGGTTCCATCGGTGTTCATCGTGATACCAAGAGATGACAAGTTTGGAACTGTCGTGCTGGTGCTTCCAGAAGT
>Ga0302140_10010242_pt1 | contig 11615 bp, 7 predicted proteins | sample I_Bog_E1_1_FD_202095 | JGI IMG/M metagenome (GOLD analysis project Ga0302140, IMG submission 202095) | Peat permafrost microbial communities from Stordalen Mire near Abisko, Sweden - I_Bog_E1_1 | ecosystem: Environmental > Terrestrial > Soil > Wetlands > Peat | place: Sweden: Abisko, Stordalen...
CTTTTTCTTTTTAAGATTTTTTTTAATTAAAAAAATAAAAATTATTGACATTTTTCAAAAACTTAAACGATGAAATAATTTTTTTTTTTTTTTTTTGGAGAAAAATGAATTTTAAAAAAAATGAAAAATAAACATCTTTCTTAAATTGATTTTTTTAAATCCCACCATAATCCAAATTTTAATTTATTTATCAATTCCCAAAATTTTAATAATTATAGCTTAAAACAAAAGCCTTTTTTTGCAAATTCCGTCCAGGCTTTGATTAAAATAAACTTGGAAAAAAATCATATAATTTTTCTTATTTCTTCAAATTTTTCGTGCTTTTCAACTTCGCTGAGATAGTTCTTCCTGACCCAACCCCTATATCTTCATTATTGAGTTTCAGCAAAGTCGTTTTCTTATTTTTTTCTATCAGTTTGGTCCTTTTCCTCCTTTTGCAGCATGACTTCCACATTTTCTTCCAACATGCCCACATCATCTTGACTCCCTTGAAGAAATAAGTTTGAGTTTTGCCTCTCATATATTTGTTAATATAGAATTCCTTAATTTTTTCAGGGTCAAATTGTTCCTCTTTCATCATTTTTTCGAGCATCGGCGCGTTTTTAAAGAAGTTCTTCCTAATGAAGGTATGAGCATTATATTGTCTTTTTTGCAACATTTCTTGGTTTTTATTATATAAGAAATCATCGATCAAATTATTATCATTTTTGTTATTTGTGACTAAAATGCTACCTCTGATATAAGTGGGCACCCCATTTTGATTGATTGAGTTTTGCAAATAAAGATGTTTCATTTTATTTTGAGATTTGCCCGTTTTTCTCCTAAGTCTTATCAAATGGAACATTTCCATCTGCGCGATCACATTCTCTATGTTATTATAAGAGAAATAAAAATCAAAAGATTTTATCCTATCCAAATCCAAAGTGTTTTCATTTAAAGCCACGACCACCTCCTGCACATTATTAGTCTTAGAACCTTTTGATAACTCAACCAATCTCCTCATGAATTTCAAAAACCCTCCAATGACCCCATTCATCTTTGATGAAGAGTTACTAGAAGGGGATTGCACGGACCTCATGGAAGGTGTTTCTCCAAAATCACTCTTCAATGATCGAAATTCTTTTTTGAAATCCTTCTGGGGCTCTTTTTCCTTAGAAAGACGTGCACTGGTAGACGCTCCTTCAAGATTAGAGAAGAAATTATCCAATTCTTCCATATCCATCATATTGACACTTTTACGAGAATTTATTCTCGCCAGGGATTTCCTCACTAAGATGTTCTTCTTTCTAGACTTACGACGACCCCATTCCTTCCTGTCCTCATTATTTCCTAATCCTTTGTTGACCATATCTGAATTTATTTCTTCATCATTCGAATCCTCTTCCTCAGAATTTTCTTTGATCTCCAAGGATTCTTCATCAGCCAAAGTTTTCCTTCCCTTCATAGAAAAAATAGATCTTTTCCTAGTGCTTTTGCTTGTATTCATCTTCTTGAAGCTTTTGGAATTTTGCTGGCTTTTCTCTATTAATGGAGAATCTTCTTTTGAACCTTTCAAGGAAAGCCTATGTGAGGCATCCATTTTGCTTGTATTCTCTTCATTTTCTTCTTGTATGGTGTAATTTGTGTTAATTGCTTCTTCCTCCTCTTCGTTATTTCCATCATTGGACTCATTTTCTGAGGAACTTTCTGATTCATGAGCTGGAAATATCAGTTTTTGAAGCTCATAAGCTCCTGCTTCAATTTTTGGTAGTGATATTAAAGCGTTAAGAGCCTTTTTCTTTCTTCTTCGGACCTCCTCCTTTCTTTCCTGGGCACTTGTATAAGCATGTCTTCTCACAATGATTTCCTTCAAAGCTGTATAATGAAGCAAATTACAAAATTTCACAGGATGTGTGGATTCATTGCATGAGAAACATTTCAAGAATATGTCACTATAATCGTTATAATAGTTGATGTTATCCTTAATCTCGCAATATTTTTCAAAATCCTTGTTATATTTCCGAATCACACTGAGAAAATCTTCTTGTCGTATCATGAAAACAGTAGTGAAGTCCGTGCTTCTGGCACATGCAGTCCTTGCGTTATCAGAAAAGAAGGCCAATTCACCGAAAACATCGCCTTCCTTGAGTTTCTTTAACACAGTCACTGGATTCACACTTTTCGGGGTCTCCAAGAAAATTTCCACTTCCCCTTTACGAATTATATAAATTGCCTTGTTTTCTGTCTCGTCTTTATAAAATATCAGATCTCCGGGGGTATACCTCATTTCTTTCATGATGCCAACTGTTTGTCGCAGGGTGTCTTCTGAGAAATTTAAAGAGAACATCTTGATATCACGGATGATTCGGCCATTTGCTTCAAGGAGAAGTTCATCTTTTAATGAATCGGAAAGTTTTTCAATGATCTTTACTTGATTTTCGACTTTATCAATTTTCTCTTCATGCCAAATATATTCCAAATACTTGCGGACTCGCATCCTGAGTTCAAAATTGATTTCTTTTTCTCGCATAAAATCATTAATAGTGTTGAGATCGTTCTTGAATTCATCCTCTTGTTTCACTATGTTCGCTATTATGATACCAATACTATTAAGAAAATAGGCGAAAATCGCACAGGCGACATAAATTAACACAATACTGAATAAAACCTCATAGATGTTCATTGGGGTGATATCACCATAACCTACAGTATTCATAGTGACACAAATATAATAGAAAGAATAAACATATCTGATATACCAAGGTCTCAAGAGAAGACCTTTCTCAATCAACCAAGAAGTTGAGGCTATTTTGGAGGATTCCCACCCAATGATATGCCAAAGACATGCGAAAATATGAGAAATCAAGAGAATTTTAAGAATCAGCTTGAAAAGGGCCAATTTGTTATTTAACGATTTATCGAAGAAAATCAAATCTTCGAACTTTTTAATGATGTACTCGAATTCCCTATATTTCATGAAAAACAGCAAATATAATATTTTGACCCACCATTCATCAGGATTGAACAATTCTAATTCCTCGCATATCACTTCCTTAAAAAACAATGACCCGACACTCAAAATATCTAGCCAAAACTCCTTCTTTAGATAATGCCATGCGATGCTTTTCCTTTTGGTGACTAATACACCTTTGAGATAATAGGCAGTGTTGAATTTCTTCGCTATATCAGCTACAAGCGTCATTATCGTGAAGGTATTCACATAACTGAGACCTGGCGAAAGATCCATGAAATTTATCGAAAAAGAAGTCTCCAATGGGATCACTATGAAATGCATGAAAATACATAACAAAATCAAGGTCTCCCAACAAATTATTAACGATTTACTGGGATCGAGCACATGAAAGATCTTTTCCATTTTCTCAACAAATTTCTCATAATAATCAAGAAGTTCCCGTCCTTTCTTTTTTTTCAAGAAAAACGTCTTCATTTTCGAATAGAGTTTGAACTTATCATTAAAAATACTTTCCGTCTTGTTTTTTTCGTCATTCATTAAATTATTGTATTCCTGTTCTCGATACACCGAATGAAAAAAACTGATATCATTAATCGTTTCAAAATGGTAATTGTTGAGCCATTTCGGTGTTCTGGTTGAGGTCAACCCCCTTAAAATGCTCATGAATTTTTTCGCCATATAAAAATTGGCAATCACATCATAGAAAGTTTTTTTCTTGACTCCTCCTCCAGCTAATGTATTCCCTAGTTTTCCACTCGTTCCGTAAGATTGTTGTTTACTGAGCCGATTTTGGGTGTGACTGGGTCTTCTGAACTTAGTATTCTGTCTATGTAGTCCTTGTAACCCCAACTGGGAAACTCGATGGAAAGGAAATGCACCAGGGATTTGATTCATCATGGAATTCGTTGGGGATGCTGTGCAACTCGATTGGATTTGGAAAGACGCTCTTTTTTTTGCGAAATTCAGATATGGGTTTTTATTCGGGGAATCAGGGGACAATTGATTGTTCTTCATTAGTCGAGGATCTAATTGACTCATTACTCCAGACATTTTCTTGTTTTTTTGTATGGAAGTCAGGCCGCTTTGGCTTTTTTTCTTCAATCGTTCCTTAGAAGGGCTTTTTTGTATGACTCCACTCTCGTGTCTTTGGGAATCTGCATTTTTTGATGTTTTTTCTGTGTTTTTTATGCTTTCAGAGTCATCGCTGGAACTACTACTGCTTGAAGATTTAGAGGATGGACGGGATTTTGAATGTTGAGAGGGATTGGTTGGGAGCTTCGGGATTTTTTTTGGAGAGTCTTTGAAATCAAGAAGGGTCTCTTGCGTGTATGGGAAAGGGGGGGATTGGATTTCAAGTTTGGGGATAACTGAAATAGGTTCATCTTTATCTTTGGAAAGAGAGGTCTTCTCATCGATTTCATGTTTTGAAGGAATTTTATTTGTTAGAAGGTGGTAGCTGTTTTCTGCTAGAGTAAAAAAAAGGGTTAGGGAAGAAAAAAGGAAAAAAGACTTTTTTTGAGGAAAGTTTGGGATTTTATGGAAGTGTCCTGATCTTTTTGGATTTTGATCAAAGCGTCAGAACAAAAATTGTTCATGTAAAAAGAGAGTTTTTTATGATGGGTGGAGCTTTGCGATTATGAGCTGAAGTTTAATATCAAAGAATGAATTAAGTATTTTTGACTTGGGGATTGATTTTTTCGTAACAAAATGTTATTTTGCTAGATGTTTTTTTAGTTGTAAAAAATTAAATTTATTGTTTTCTCAAATTTTATTATTTACAAAAATTCAAAAATGGGAACCTCATCATTTTTTTATGTTCAATCAAATTCTAAAAATTGTTCTCGATTAACACTAAACTTGAAATTATTCCATTATAATTATCCGTATATTTTTTTCATTTTCAAGTTTTAGTAAATTTTCTCTTAATCATCCCTCAAACAAATTTTTCTCATACGGGAAATAATTAAAAATGGAAAAACCCACCCGATCCTACTCTGATAACATCCTATCGTTTTTCCACCCCACATCCTCCCCTCCCCTCTTGAATGAGAAATCTCTTTTCTCTGATTTTCTCCAAACTGGTAACCCTTAAATTTATTCCCCCCACATACTTTTTGCAGATTGCCTTACACAAACCAATGTCTTATTGAAATTCAACCAAGAATGGGCAATTTCTGATCATTGTTTCATTTGTTCACAGATTTTCGACAAGAGGAAAATGCATTTCGAGCATCATTGGTTCATAATTTGGCACAAATCATATTTATTTTTTTTTGATTATTAGCAGATTATGTGGGGGACCTGTCTGCGGCGTTTGTTCAAGACATCAAGTCAATAAAGAGAGGGTTTGTGACGCATGCTTTTTGAAGTTGATTTCCAAGGAACATAGCAAGGAATGGGAAAGCATCTTGTTGGATAAAGACTATAATATTGAGTTTTTAAGCAAAATGATCGAGCCAATTGAGGAGGAAGTAAAAAAATTAGAAAAGGAAGGAGAAAAAGAGCAAGAAAAAGTATGGAATTGATTATAAGAGAAAAAATTTAAACATTAATAAAAGAACACTGATATTTGGAAAAAACAAAATGAAGGGATTCAGAATTTGATGGAGGAAGTGAAGAAATTAGAAGAAAGAAAGGATCTATTAAAATATGAAAATGGGAAGCTGGGCACTAAATTAGACGAATTTAAGCAAATAATCGTAAAAAAAACCAAGGAATGGGAAACTTATAAAAATATGGACACTTTGGTTGATACGGAAAATATCATAAAGAGAGAAGCAATAAAACCTAAGGAAGCAGATTTTATTGAATTAAAGAAACGTCAAAATTTGAAGGCGAAGGAACTCATTGAGTTAAATAAACTTGATGATGCAGATCAGGAGTATCAAAAAAGCTTGATTGAACATCTAAAATCACCTTTAAGAAGGATAGAAAATAATAAAAATGACGAAAAATGTTCTGTGTTTTAGAGTTAATTAATGATAAAATAAGTGCCATAATATGTTGTCAATAAATTTATATTGTTTTATATTTTAAAATTATTTTTTTTTGGGCTGTATATTTTTTTTTTTTAATTTTTCTTGGTTAAAGACATGGAGAAGCAAGATATATACCTAATTTAAAAAGGAATTTTCGAAAAAACAAATTCTTCTGATGACCCCAAATTTTATAAAAGAATTTTTTAAAAATACCACAAACATATAAATTATACATAAATCCTTGGGAATTTTGAAATTTATGACTCACATTTTGAATTTTGATTTTTGTTAAAAAAGCATAAATTGTAATTTTGTTGTATAATAGTTATTGTGAGCAGGTAGGTTTGTATTCGAAAATTTCCTGGAAAAAATTTCCTAATTTGCTGGAGAAATTAAATTATAATTCCTATTTTATAGTTTGAACCGAAATAATTAAAATAAAAAATATCTAAAAAAAAATTCCAAAATTAACAAAAAATAAATCCTTATCCCATGCAACCGCTTCTTCACAAGGATTTAGCTCAGTCTGTCCTCTGTTCAATGGAGTCCCTTTCTCTTACCTATCCATCCCTGACTCAATTATATGTGAACTCCTGTCCTCTTCCAGTTATTTTCCGTTCCGATTGGTTCGACCATCAATCTTCCAAAATTGCACTTATCACAGGTGGTGGTGCAGGGCATGAGCCTGCCCATGGCCAATATGTTGGTCAAGGCATGTTGACAGCAGCCGTTTCTGGCCAAATTTTTGCATCCCCTTCAGTTCAAATCATTTATGATACAATTGAGGCTTTGGTTGATAAATCCGGACCTGGGTGTCTTTTGATCGTGAAAAACTACACTGGAGATCGCTTGAATTTCGGTCTGGCCTGTGAGATGACCAAGGCAAAGGGGATTAAATCACGGATATTGATAGTGGAAGATGATTGTTCGATTGATAAAGAAAAGGGAGTGACTGGTAGAAGGGGCATAGCAGGAACAGTATTGGTTCATAAGATTGCTGGCGCCATTAGTGAGGAGAAGGTGACTCTGGATGAGTTATATGAGAAAGTCTATGGGGTTTTACAGAAAATCAGGACGATAGGGGCAGCATTGAGTTCTTGTGCCATCCCTGGGAGAATAAAGGAAAATCGGATCAAAGAGGGATTTGTGGAATTAGGGTTAGGCATTCATAATGAGCCTGGTGTTGAGACCATGGAATTTAAAGATATAGAAAATTTAGTGGGGAAAATGATGGAAAAGCTGCTGAAGGAGTTCGAAAAGAAAGGATTGGGCTATATTGTCATGGTGAATAATTTGGGTTCATGCACCAGTATGGAAATGGGGTTGATCACGAGAGAGGTTCATTTATATTTCGAAAGAGAATTGAAGTCCAAGCCAATTAGAGTGTATTGTGGAGGGTATATGACTTCTTTTGATATGAAGGGATTCTCAATAACACTACTAGAAACTGATAAAGCTCATGAAAAGGAGTTTTTAGGGTATTTGGATCATCCAGTGAACGCCCCTGGTTGGTCGAATTATAAATATGATTCAGGAAATCATGAAAACAGAAACTTTGATTATAAAAAGGAAAAACAGATCGAAAAGAAGGTGGTTGTTCAAAGCATTGTGAAAAATGATTTGGGGGTGATAATTGAAAAAATTGCCAATAAGTTTCTAGAAAAAGAGAATGTCCTAAACGAATTGGATTCAAATGTTGGTGATGGAGATTGTGGCAGCACTTTTGCATTGGGTGCCAAAAGGATCTTGCAAGATCTGCCCAATTACCCCCTTCAGGAAACCTCCGAAACTTTGGAAGCTCTTACAAAATCTATAGAAGTTAGTATGGGAGGCACTTCCGGAGTCATATATAGGATATTTTTCACATCTTTGGCTCACAATTTCGCTAAAAAAAACAATGAAATGCCTTTAATTCAATGGAAACTAGCTTTAGAAGGTGCTTTGAATTCGCTTCTCATTTATGATAAGGCGAGAGAGGGCCATAGGACCATGTTAGATGCGTTGATTCCTGCTATAAGAATTTTTGGAGAAACCATTGAAAAAAGCAAGGGTGACTCCTTCCTTTGTGTGAAAGAAGCGTTGGATGCTGCAATGAAAGGAGCAGAGAATACAAAGAATATGAAAGCCGGGGCTGGAAGAAGTAATTATGTTCCTGAAGAAATTTTAAAAAAATATGAGGATCCAGGTGCGAAAGCAATAGGAATGATTTGGGAAGGAATTTATGAAGGAATTGGAAAATAGAAAACTAAATTTTGAGACTCGAAATTTTGAAACTCATTAAAAGAAAATTTAAGAATTTTTTACAGTAATAAAACAAAAGATTGAAAATAAAGAAAGGGGAAATAATAATAAAAGAAACAAGAATAAACAAAAAAGAAAGCAAACAATTATTTTGACTTGTTCATGTTTTTATAAATAATTTTTTTTTTAGCTCTTGTTAAACGTTATCCAAAAAAATTATCTTATCATAATATAATACGAAAACGATGTTTTTGTCTGCCTAATGAGAAAAACAAAAAATTGAAAAATCCAGAAAACTTCTAACCTAATTTAAAAAGTTCTCATATTTTAAAACCCGGATATTCTCTGCATAGATAAATGAACTCTTTGCCATCGATTAGTGATTTCACGGAGTTCCTTAACCACAATCTCAAGGCTGCGAAAACTTCCGCTAGCATAGGCGCGAAATATGGCAAAATGATTGCATCATCAGTTTTTTTTCTATTGATTTTCCTCATAACTTCAACAATTTTTTGCGGCTAGGTCTCTTCAATTTCCTCTCTTATGAGTTCTTCAAAGGGTAGGGATAAAATCTGTGCTTTGGTCCAATATTTCGCTGATTTTTACATACATTGTATTAAATATTCGAACATATTTGAAGTCAAAACAGCATATATGTTTATTAAAATCCGCTTTTCATATTATATTTTATTTTAACAAGAGCTAATGCGATTCTGAGCTTCCGAGTAGCAGAAAAAATCAAAGAGTCGATGAGCAAGGGCCGAAAGATCTTCAAATTCCTGAAATTCTTGCAAGAAATCAAAGCGATTCAAAAAGCCCTCAAAAAGCAGAAAAACTGGGCTTACAAAATGCTTTCGATAAGCATAAACGTCATGGCGTTCTTCTATTATTTGTTCGATAACACGTTGTGGGGGATAAATATCGGAATTTTGAGTGAAATCGTGGGCAAGGATACTGAAAATCGTTATAAAAGATACAAGAATTCCTTTTCACTCATGAAATTTATTCTCAAGCTCACAAAAAGTGTTATCAACTTAATAATGAGACAAATGTACCATCATATAAGAGAATACAAAAAAAAATACTAAAATTAAAAAATAGTAAAGAAAATAGTATTATGCAGCAATTTGAACTTTGTGAGGAGAAAACAATCACAGTTTATGAAGAGTCCTACGACATTTGTCGAGTTTTATTAAAGGAAAGAAGAAAAAAAAGATTTGAAATACTAGGGATCACAATATCTATTATGCGAATCCTCATGTTGATGAAGAGTCTTAAAATAAGCGGGTATCATAAATTATTAAAACTTCAGGTTTTTGAACTTAAAAATTCAGGTATAATAAATTGGAGCCCATATTTGTTTCTGGATGTGGGTTATCGAGTGCGATTCTGAAGATCATCCATGCGGCCTATTGCAAGCCTAAATTATTAAAAGTTTCGAAGCAAGACCCACATATCATTGCCCATCAGATGAGAGTTGATGAGGATTCAAATTTTTATATGAATAGAATCAATAGTGAACCAAAATCTTCTTTACTTCGAAGAAAGGATAAAACCCGAGTGAGAGCGAGAACTGAAAGCCAGAAACCTGAGGGAGAGAATGATAATGATTCGGATGAAGATAGAAAGGCAAGTGTCAATGATTTTTTCAAAAAACCGCCTAAACATAAAAGGAAAAAATAAATTTGTAAGAGTCAACATAAAAAATATAAATATATATTTCTTTAATTTTGGAATAATTCATAAAAAACATCTAATTAATAAAAAATTGAATTTTTGAGGTATTTTTTTATATTTTGTTTTTAAATTGTGATTTTTGTTTAAATTTTATTCATAACGTGAGTCTATTTTTTGTTTTGGCAAGCTTTTTCATATAAAATTTATTTATAAAATGAAAGCCTTCTATTTTTAGATCTTTTCACCAAGTCATAATTTTTCAAAAAATAAATTTTATTTTTAAATGCAAAAAACCAGCCTCTTTTTCGTTCTTCTCTTAGTTTTCTTTTCCTCCGTCCTTTCAGCTCCCTGTGAGATCTTCCCAGCAAACAACATTTGGAACACTAGAATTGACACTCTCCCTGTCCACAAGTTTTCCAGCCAATACATTCAATCCATAGGGGCAACCACAAAATTCCATGCGGATTTCGGTTCTGGGCTTTACGAAGGTAGTCCCATGGGAATCCCCTTCAACTTTGTTAATGGTTCCAAGGTGGCAAAATCAAAAGTGAAATTCGATTACGCTGCAGAAAGCGACCCTGGTCCATATCCAATCCCTACAAATTATCAGGTGGAAGGAGGAAACAATAACACTGGAGGAGATCGTCATCTTCTCATCCTCGACAATGACACCTGTACTCTTTATGAGCTATTCTCAGCTTATTTGACCAATGGTTCTTGGACTGCTGGTTCTGGTGCTATTTGGAACCTCACCTCCAACAATTTGAGACCTTTGGATTGGACATCTGCTGATGCTGCTGGGTTGCCGATTTATCCAGGTCTTCTCAAATACGAAGAAGTTGCTTCTGGAGAAATAAACCATGCTATTAGATTTACTATCCAGAATTCACAAAAGGCTTATGTCTGGCCTGCGAGACATGAAGCTTCAACCAAGACACAAACGAACTTACCACCAATGGGCACAAGATTCAGATTGAAGAGCAATTTCAATATGACTGGATTTCCAAAACAGATACAGGTGATTTTCACTGCAATGCAGAGATATGGGCTGATCGTGGCCGATAATGGCTCTAATTGGTTTGTTTCAGGCGATCCTCATGATTTATGGGACAATGACATGCTGCACACCTACATGAATAAGATCACAGGGAATAATTTTGAGGCCGTGGATTGCTCTGGATTGATGGAGAATGTGAACAGCGGAGAGGCGAAATAGTAAAAATATAAAATGAACACTATTGGAAAAAACTTCTTTTTTTTTAATTAAAAATTTAACAATTTTTTTTTTTTCACTTTTTGTTTTTTTTCTGACATTTCAAATTTGCTATTTATTATAAAACAAAAAAATCCCTGTTCAAAAAAATTGTTTTCAATTTTTTCTTTTTTGTTTTTTTCTTTTCTAAATTAAATTTACAATTTGCATTGGTTTGTTTTTCTTATTTTTTTCTTTCATTAGAATATTATTATTTTTTGGGGGACTATTTAATCATTCAAAGCAGGCGAAACAACAAAACTAAGACTCTCTTTCATTGAATTTGGATTTTTTGGATTAACTTTGCTTTGAATTTTTTAGCAATGCTTTGATGTAAAGCTTTTTCAAAATCGCATAGGAATTGTTTCAGATTTAATATTCCTTCTCTTTCAAATAATAAAATTGAAAATTTGTTCATATGCTTTTCAGATATAGTGGACATCAAACTTCATGATGAGCTCATAAATATAAAGAGCAGAACTAGAAATTATCATAAGTAAAACCAAATAAATTA
>Ga0302140_10010246_pt1 | contig 11611 bp, 12 predicted proteins | sample I_Bog_E1_1_FD_202095 | JGI IMG/M metagenome (GOLD analysis project Ga0302140, IMG submission 202095) | Peat permafrost microbial communities from Stordalen Mire near Abisko, Sweden - I_Bog_E1_1 | ecosystem: Environmental > Terrestrial > Soil > Wetlands > Peat | place: Sweden: Abisko, Stordalen...
CTTCCGCGTTGTAGCGCACGACGAGCTGCTCAATCCAGCGGCAACCAAACGAGGTCATCTCCGCGACTTCGCCGACGCTGTGTCCCTTGGCCAGAAGCCAGATCGTCTGAAAATGCCGCGCCTCGCAAACGTCGGCGCTCGAAACATACCGATCACGCAACGCTTCGACGCTCAAATGCGCGGCTATCATCGTCATGGTTCGCCCCTTCGCGATTCATGGCGACGAAGCTTAACTGCTTCGATTCCGGAAAGGAATCCCGCTGCCGCGAGTCAGTCAGCCGGAAATCGTATCAGCCAACAAGGCCATGAACGCCATTCATGATCGCATGCCGGTCTTCCTGCGTCGCAATGAAGACGATCGGTGGCTTTCCAATGAGGGAGGCCTCGGGATGTTGAAACCCGCGTCCGAGGATTTGCTGCAATCGTGGCCGGTGTCTAGACGGCTTAATGCGGTCGGAAGCGTCGATGGCGCGAGCATGATCGAACCTTTGGCGGCCTGAACGGCCAGCGCGAAAAAGCCGGATCAGCCCAGAAGCAGATCGACGGCGACTTCTAGGTTTTTGGCCACCAAGGTTGGCCGCTCGGCGAGATGCGCCTCTTGATCAGGACGGTATTTGCCAGTCTGGACGAGAACACCCATGAGGCCAGCGGCCATCGCTCCGCCAACATCGGCTTCCGCGTCGTCCCCAATCATCGCGACATCTTCGACAGCGCACCGCAGGCCTTCGACGGCGAGTTTGAAGAACGTCGGCGCGGGCTTTCCCAGCACGGTGGCTTCTCGACCGGAAGCGTATTCCAGCGCCGCGACGAAAGGGCCTGCGTCGAGACTGAGTTCGCCATCGTGATCGAGGAAGTTGCGGTTTTTGGCCAGGGCGAAAAACTCGGCCCCTTGAAGAATCTTGCGATAAGCTCGGTTCAACAGATCGTAAGCGAAGAATTCGCCCGCATCCCCGACGACGACGGCCTCCTCGCCATCTGTCCTCAGCCCAGAGAAATCCTCGCGCAACTCAGGATGCACGACGAGAAACGGAGCCAGGTTCCGGCGCGCGAGAAAGTCATGCGCTAGAGCAGCAGGCGTGTAGACATCCTCCGGCGCGACTTGCAGTCCGAGTTGCGCGAGGTCCCTCACGATGCGGCGGCGTGGGCGGCGCGTCGTGTTGGTGATGAATTTGAGTGGGAGCTCCGCTGCTCGAATCCGGGAAATCGCCTCGAGCGACCCAGGCAAGGCGGAGCCGCCAACATACACGACGCCGTCAAGGTCGAGCAGGATGCCTCTGACGACACGGGCGTCTCCTCGGATTGCTGAGGTGGTCCCTTGCTGCATCGACATTTTCCTACCGCGTTCGATGAGAATACCGAAGAACCTGTTCCTCGCTGGGATCAGCAAATACGCTTGTTTTTTATCGGCGCCCGACAAGATCCATGATCTCATCGAAAAACGATCCGAGCAACCTGGCGGCTGAGCCCGTTCTGATTGTTCGCCCACCTGGCAGATTTAGCGGCCCCAACCTTGATTACTTCAGGAACGCTGACAACAGCGGCCACTGCTCAATGTGTTTTTGAATTATGGCCCGCAGGCTGTCCATGGAGGCATCGAAGTGGGCCGGCCTCAGATCGCCTCGCACCATCTCATAGCGAAGATATACGCAGTAGGTGGCAAGGACATCTGTCAGGCAATAATCCGCCACTTCGGTCAACCGCCCAGCCGCCACATAGGCCTCGACCTGACTACCATCGACGCCTCCGATCTTCACCGGAATATTAGCCAACGCCGCCATCTCGGCGAGGCTGGGCTTGGTCGAGCCGCCATAGCCAGACAGCACGTCGCAGAGATCGATATGATCCGAGCCAAAGCGATGCCAGTAGTTGCGGTGACCGCCGCCGTGTAGTCCCGGCACTGGAACGCCGAGGGCGAAGGCGCGATAGCGCAGCAGCGGCAGGTCAAAGCCGTTGCCGTTGAAGGTCACCAGGATCGGGCCCGTGCCGCGGCTATCCACCGGAAGGCTTTTAACGAAGCCGAGCAGCAACTCCGCCTCGGTCTTCTCGCCGACCGAACGGCTGCCGATCTGGGTCACCGTCCAAGGACCGCCGCCATCGTCTCGCTTGGCATAGAGGGCGGCGATGGAGATGATCCGGTAGATCGGCACCTTCAAGAACGCCGTCGTCGGATCCTCGCCATTGCGCGAGTAGCGTTCCCCCAGCATCCGCCGAATGTCGGCATCAGGCGTATCGTTAGGTTGCGCGAGGAGGCGGCGCGCCGCTTCAAAATCGGGGACGGCCTCTATATCGAAGGCGACGAGCGCTGTCATGGATCAATCCAATTCAAGGGGAAGCTACGCGGACGGCGTCCAGGATAACATCGGAGCCCAGCGCATCGATGAATTACGACGTGGCAATCCTACCATTGAACATTCCGGCGGTGAGTCCAATTTCCGGTTGCCGCTACCAATATGTTCTATTTTTGTTCCAGCGGGTGCGCTACGCTAAATGCGGCATTCGATTCGGAATCAGCTATGGCGACATTGATCATTACGGAAAAGGCCAGCCAGGCGAAGGATCTCCGGGCCGCCTTTGGCGCGCGGTTTGGACAAATCCTGCCCGCCGAGGGTCATCTCCTGCGGCTGGCCGAGCCCGAGGAGGTCAATGCCGCATGGAAGAGTTGGTCCTGCGTCGTCCTCAAACCGGATGGGCTTTATCCGACGCGGCCGGCTGCCGGCGGAAACAAGCCGACGAAGCTCAAGGCCATCGCCGCGGCGCTCAAGACCTGCGACGACGTCATCCTCGCGACCGATTGCGACCGCGAGGGCCAACTGATCGGTCAGGAAATCCTCGACCATCTCGGCTATCGTGGACGCGTGCTGCGGGCGTTGTTCACGGCGCAGGATCCGAAGTCGCTTCAACAAGCGTTCGCCCGGCTGAAACCGAATGTGGAGATGCGTTCGCTCTATGAGGCGGCGGTGGCGCGCCAGCAGGCGGATCAGATCTTCAATTTCTCCCTTACCAGGACCGCGACGAAGACATTGCTGACCCCCGGCGTTCGCGGCGTGATCGGGATCGGTCGGGTCAAGACGCCAACGCTGGCCATCGTCTGCCTGCGCGAACTGGAAATCCGCAACTTCCGGCCCGAGGATTATTTCGAGGTCGTCGCAACCGCCACCGTCGCAAACGGCAGCTTCGAGATGCGTCATGCGCCTGCGGCCAAGTTGCGGATTAAGGAGCGCGTTCGCGCCGAGGCGATAGCGAAAGCCGCAGCCGGACATAATGGCCTCCTCGGCGTTTCGATCGAGGAAAAGCGGCAGGTGCCGCCACGCCTGTTCGATCTCCCGTCGTTGCAGAAGACCTGCGGCCAGCGTTGGGGGTGGACCGCCGACAAGACGCTGGCCGTGGCGCAAGAGCTATATGACGGCGACGGCAAGAAGCTGATCACTTATCCGCGCGCGGAAGCCCGTTACCTGACCGAAAATCAGATCGGCGACGCGCCGGCGATCGTCGCCGCGCTCACTCGCCTGCGTGGCTTCGCCCATCTCGAAATCGCCCCGCCGGTGATCCGCCGGGGCAAGTCCGGCCATTTCTGCGACAAGGCTCTGGAGGGCGTTTCGCATCATGCCGTCGTGCCCAACGTCAACGTCCTTGACGACCTGGAAACCCGACTGGCGCGCCTGAACGAGGATGAAAAGCGTCTGTTTGCGCTGATCTGCCGTTCCTATCTGGCCGCCGTGATGCCCGACTACGAATATCGCCAGACCGTCGTCACCATGTCGGTTCCGGTTCCCGGCGCTGCCGCGGCGGAGTTCAGGGCTGTCGGGCGTATTCCTTTGCGACTCGGTTGGAAGGCGGTCTATCAGGCGGTCGATCCGGACGCCGAGGCGGAGGCCGAGCAAACGCTGCCGTCGCTCCGCGATGGCGAGAATGCGATCCTGTCCGATGCGCGGGTCGAGGCAAAGAGAACCCAGCCCCCGCCCCGTTACAACGAAGGCACGCTGGTGGACGCCATGCAGAACGCATGGCGCTTCGTCGAAGACCCAGCCCTGCGCGAACGATTGAAGGAAGCCAAAGGCATCGGCACCCCCGCGACTCGGGCCGAAATTATCAAGGGCCTGAAGCGGCAGAATTTGTTGGCCGCGGACGGCAAGCTGGTGTTGCCGACTCCCGCGGGGCTGCAACTGTTTGAGCTTTTGCGCGGCGCGGCGCCGGCGCTCGTCGACCCCGGGACCACGGCTTTGTGGGAGATGCGTCTCGACGAGGTTGTCACCGGGAAGGCCGACTTTCGCGCGGTGATCGACGGCATTGCCGCCGCCGCACATGATCTGATCGACGCATTGCTCAAACGATCGAGCGGAACAGTCGATCTGACGACCTCCGCGCCGGCGCGTCGACCAGGGCGGCGACGCATTTCCGGGCAGGCAGGCAACCGCGCCAAACCGGAAGACTCTAAGCCCGTTCGCACCCGTCGCGGAACGAAGACGGCGCAGTCGTCGACAAGGAAACCTGCCCCGCCAGCCACCGGCGCCTATGATGAGGGGTCCGCTCGTTCGCAGGCGCCGACCGCCAAAATGGTCGCCTACGCGCAAAGCTTGGCGCGCGGCAAGAAATTGACTTTGCCCGAACGCTATCAACAGGATTTCGGTGCTTGTCGCCGGTTTCTTGACGAACATGCGCGGTAGGGGCTTGTGGCGCGAAAGCGATGGGAGTTCGACTGGTTCCGAAAGGAAATTTCTGCTACGAAAAGTTGGATGTGGCGGCAAGAATTTGATCACGCGTCGCTCGTTCCAACATTCTCCGAGCAGCAGTCTCGATGCCGCCACTTTTTCAACTCCTGCCGCGTTTGATCAGGTAGGGACCGCGACTTGCGCGTTGCGTCGTCCATAAGAACCAAGACGGTTTGCGCTGTCGCGGCACAATTGTCGCCGACGAACAGGGCCTGGCTAAAAGTAACGGAACTGTTGCCTATGCGAGAAACCGTCGTCCCGATCCGAACTTCGCTCGGCCAAAAGATTTCCGCCCGAAAATTTAACACAAGATTGGCTAGCACAAACGAAGTTCCCTCGGGCGTCAGAGCTCGCTCTTTCGGATTGTATAGAAGGGAGACCCTCCCCGCTTCAAGAAACGTGACGAAGACGGCGTTGTTGACGTGTCCCTGGCGGTCCGTGTCGTTGTAGCGAACAGACTCCTTCGTCCAGTGCGCGTGGCAGGAGATCTTGGTGATGCCTTGGCTGTCGATTTCTTTGGGCACGGCGGTTCCTCCTTCGATTTAAAACGTTAAGCGTCATGCCTGCCTGTCAGAAAGGTCTTCTGAAGCCTGTAAATCGGCATGATTCGATTACCCTAGTAGCATCTACTTCATACGATCAGCCTCAATCACATAGAATAGCCCGCCACGCCGATCGGCGGCGAGACCCGGCGCCGAAACACATGTATGGCGGCCGATGGCGATAATACCGCTTTGATTGACAGCACGATTCCGCCTTTTTAGTTGTGTCCCTTAAGGCTTAACCCTTGAGATGAAGTGGAGGAAGTTCCCATGGCCGAGCGGACGCCGCCAAGAAAAGTCGTATTGATCACCGGGGCCACCGCAGGCATCGGGCAGGCATGCGCGGAGCATTTGGCATCCCGCGGTTGGCGGGTGTTTGGCGCTGGACGCCGCGCGACCGCTTCAACAACGAGTAGTGGCATAGAAATGCTGCCCATTGACGTCGACGACGAGGTCTCGGTCAGAACATGTGTCGATGGGATCCTGAGTAAGGCGGCCCGCTTGGACGCCGTCATCAACAATGCGGGCTTCTCGACGAGAGGCGCGATTGAAGACACCACCATCGAAGCGGCGAAAGCTCAGTTCGAGACGAACTTCTTCGGAGTTCTCCGAGTATGCCAAGCCGTGCTGCCGGCGCTGCGAGCGGGCGGAGGCGGCTACATTATCAACATCAGCTCGCTGGCGGGGCTTGTCGGATTGCCATTTACGGGACTTTACAGCGCGAGCAAATTCGCGCTTGAAGGGGTCAGCGAAAGTCTTCGACTCGAGGCGCGCCCATTCGGGGTGCATGTGGTGCTCGTCGAACCCGGTGACTTTCAATCCGAAATCAATGCAAAGCGCCGCATATTTACGTCGAAGGAAAGCGCCTATCAGACCGCGTTCGAGAAGCTGCTTCAACGGCGAACTCGAGATGAAACCTCCGCGCCAACGCCGGAACCCGTCGCCCAGCTGATAGAGCGCATTTTGAATTGTCGCCGGCCCAAGACTCGTTACGCCATCGGAATGCTCCGCCAACGCATCCTCGTCCCGGCCAAGCGATTTCTGCCACAGCACATGTTTGAATGGTTGTTTCGCCGCGCGATGGGGCTGTGACTCGCCGTCGGATTTGGCACCCGATCGCGGTCGGCCATAAATTGTTTCGCGGTTTGGAGAAGATAACGATGGCTCGGGCCGCGAGGCCACCCCTTATCGGAAACGGGGTGAAATCCACCGCGCCTTTTTGGAACCAGGAGCAAGTGATGGCTCACGTTCGACCTTCGCGCATCGTCGACCTCTCCAAGGAGATCGCCTACAATCGTGACGACCCATTCTTCATGCGCGTGAAGATCAAGCATCATGCTCATGGCAAGGCGCGGTGGCTGGCGCGGGCGTTGGGGCTCCCTTTTCGACTCTTTCCGAAAGAATTCGTGGGCTGGGCTGACGACACGATCACTCGCATGGGCGTCCATTCGACGACGCATATCGACGCGCCATGGCATTATGGGCCCAGGCTCCCCGACGGCCGGCGCTCCCCGGCGATTCACGAAATCCCGCTGGACCTGTGCTTTGGACCCGGCGTCGTGTTCGACATGAGGCGAAAGGCCGACGGCGAGGAAATCACTGTCGACGATCTCGCGGCAAGCCTTCGCTCAAGCGGAGCGTCGCTCGGTAAAGGCGTGATCGCCCTGATCCAGACCGGCCGCGACCGACTCCAGGGAACAAAGGACTATTGGAAGAGCGGGACCGGCATGAGCGGACCGGCTACGGAGTGGTTGATCGATCAGGGCGTTGATGTGATGGGCATCGATCAATGGGGCTGGGATTTACCCTTTCACCTTCAAATCCGCGCGGCGAAAGAGACCAACAACGCGGCGCAATTTTGGCAAGGCCATCTCGTTGGCCGCCGAAAACCATATTGGCAAATGGAGCAGTTGCGCGGATTGGATCAGCTGCCGAGCCATGGATTTGATGTGGGCGTGTTCCCTTTGCGATTGAAGGACGCATCGGCGGCGCCAGCTCGAGTGGTCGGATTCCTCTATGAGTGAAGCGCGCCGGGCGTCAGGGCCGGATCATCGATCAGCGTTAGCGCATTGTGTCCGTCGGATTGCGAGATTGGGCAAATGAGTTCTGATCAGCAAGGGTTGGTATGAGTGTGAGCGACGACCGGTTTTTATGGATCATTTTGTCAAATCGAACGACGCCAATACCGGCGCGCGAAGCGAGCCGAGGATCGGCTCTTGCGCGGTGACTTCATCCTGCAGCCCCTCGTTCAATATGACGACTGAGGAGCAGGCGAGGCGCGCCGCCCGGAGCCGCGATACGCGCATAAAGGGGTTACCACATGATCTGTTCAAAATCGTAAGCTTCCGTAATGGCCCCCTCGGCGTCAAGCCCCTCGTATCAACTTCTCGAATCTTGGGCGCGCGGCGCGAGCGCGCATCATGGCGCCGTAGCGAGCGCGGCGCTCGCGATGCCTTTTCCGCTGTCGTCGCCGCCGATTTCTTGCTTCCGTCCGTGGTCAGCGCAAAGCCGCCACACGATGCCATCAGAGGAAACAGCGAGCCTATCTAAAGACGCGTGGTCCGAAAGTCGGCCACTTGCGTACGAACGGCTTCACTGGCTCCATCGTCCCGGCGACGGGACTTCGGACAGAGCGCCCTTTTGGCGCTCCGAATTCTGTTTCTTCAGCTCAATGCGCCGCGACGCCCGAGCCCAACTCCGCTTTCGTCCATCGGAAATCCGTCCCGTCGACCCACATGCGATGCAAAATCACGCCGATCTTGCGCGCGAGCGCGACCTTGGCCCGCTTCAGTCCGCGCCGTTTCGCCACCTCCACGGCCCAACGCTTCAGCGCCGAAAAGCGCGTCACGCGCGACAGCAGGATGTTCGCCGCCTTATAGAGAGCCGTGCGCACCATCGTGTCGCCAACGCATGTGATCCCTCCAGTCACGTCGGTCTCCCCTGATTGGTATTTCTTCGGGGTCAATCCGAACAGCGGTCCGACCGCTTTCGATTTCGAGATGCGCGTCGGATCATCCACGGCCGTCTTGAACGTGATCGCCACGACGGGACCAACGCCTGGAGCCGTCATCAGGCGGCGACAGATCTTGTCATCGCGCACAATCACCAACATGGTTTTGTGCAGCTTGGCGTATTCCGATTGTAGAGCAGCTCGCGCCGTGAGCATTGCCCCGACGACGGTTTCCAGCATCGTCTGGCCGGACGACAGCTCGCGCGCTCGCGCCTCGAAGGTTTTGCGCGTCACAACGCCCATCTTCAACCCGAACCCGCGCAAAATGCCGCGAATGCTGAGCTCCACGTCGAGCAGTTTCCCGAGCAGCTGCTTGCGCGCCACGAGCAGGGCGCGCACCTCTTGCGATCCCAGCGACTTGCAGTGAACCGGCCGGAACCAGCCCATCCGGATCAGTTGCGCGATGCCGCGAGCGTCCTTGCGGTCGGTCTTGACCGTCATCGCCGAAAGCGCCGCCTTGACGTGGCGAGTCTCCAAAAGAACCGCCTCGAAGCCGGCCTGCGCCAATCCGGCGTAAAGCCATTGCGACAACGGCCCGGCTTCGAGTCCGATCCGAACCACCCGAAAGCCCAGCTGCTTGAAGAAGGCGACGAGCGCATCGGGATCGCTCGCAACTTTCGCTTCCCTCACGATCTTGCCTTTCGCATCCACGATGCAAACGCTTGAGAGTTCCAAAGACACGTCAATGCCGGCATAATGATGGAGTGGATGCCCCCTCCTGACGGCATCGAATGTGCCAAAGTGGTGATGTTTTCGCATCCCACGAACGGAGAGAGCATCCATGGAAAAGGTTAGCATCATCGGTCTCGACCTTGCAAAGCGGTCCTTTCAGGCGCACGGCGCTTTGGCTGAGGGCGGCGTGGCTTTCCGCAAGAAGCTTTCCCGAGAGAAAGTTCTCGCCTTCTTTGCCGAGCAGCCACGTTGCGTGGTCGCCATGGAGGCCTGCGGGAGCGCGCACCATTGGCGACGGGCCATCCGCGACCTTGGCCACGAGGTTCGGTTGATCCCGGCCGCCTACGTCAAACCGTTCGTGAAACGCCAAAAGAACGATGCGGCCGACGCGGAAGCGATCGCCGAGGCTGCAGTTCGGCCGACGATGCGCTTCGTCGCGGTCAAGACCGAGGAACAGCAAGGGCGCGCCATGCTTTTCCGGACGCGCGATCTTATGGTCCGGCAGCGCACGCAACTGATCAATGCGCTCCGCGGTCATTTGTCGGAGCACGGCGTCGTGGCCGCGCAGGGACCCGCGAATGTGAAAGTTCTTGCAGAGGCGGTCGAGGATCGGGGTCAGGGGACTTCGCTTCCGCTTCTCGTCGTGGAGTTGGCCCGTGTCTTCCTCGATCAGATCGAGGGGCTGTCAAAAAGGATCTCCGGACTCGAGAAGGTGACGGTCCACGAAGCCGCGTGCGGAGAAACGACGCGACGTCTGCAGACGATGCCGGGCGTTGGCCCAATCACGGCCCTGGCGATTGAGACCTTCGCGCCGCTGATGGATGTCTTCAAACGTGGACGCGATTTCGCCGCGTGGGTCGGGCTCGTGCCTCGGCAACATTCGACCGGGGGCAAGCAGGTTCTCGGCAGCATCTCAAAGATGGGACAGCGAGACATTCGCCGGCTGCTGATCACCGGCGCGATGGCCGTCGTTCGCGCGGCCTTGCGGAAGGGGGCGCCGGAGGGGAGCTGGCTACAGCGCATGCTGGCGCGCAAACCAAAGATGCTGGTGGCGATTGCGCTTGCCAACAAAATGGCGCGCTCGGTCTGGGCCATGCTGGCAAAGGGAGAAGATTTCCGAGTTCCTACGGTTGCGGCGATCTGAGCGACGATCGGACGCCGTGGCTTAGGAAACGTTAGGCGCGTGAGGAGGTCGACGAACGGTAAGGTCAAATGATCGGTCAGATCCGGGCCCGGAAACGCACGATGTGAACACAGGGCTTTGAGCCCGCCATAATGATCTGCGCCAGGTCCGCGTATCTCCATACCGGCCAGCGGTCATGTTAGGCCGCATCTGAAGGCCTGATACATGACCGCACCCGATCACACGATCAAACTGCTCGAAAACTTCTTGCGCGAACGGGGGCATCCATACATGTTCCCGGTCTTATGTAGCAACCGCCACCATCGCTTGACAGGCATCATGATCTCGCCGAGAGTGTTCGTGTTATGTTCTCTTTGGCGAGGGTTCCATGTCCCAGCATTTCCTCCTGTCGGCGGCGGCGCGGTCGCTCAGCATCGGCAAAGTCGTGCGGATGTCCGACCAAGGCGCCGAGAATGTTTTCGCGCGCCTGCGTTGGCCAACGACCGACGGCAAGCCGGTGTGTCCGGACTGCGGCTGCACGACCTGCCACGATTGTCGTCGAGGAGCCTATCCGCGTTGGCGATGCAAGGCGTGCGGCTGCGATTTCTCGGTGACTTCGGGCACGCTGTTCGCTTGGCGTAAATTGCCCTTGAAGACCTATCTCTTGTCGATCGTGGTGTTCTGCAACGAGGTGAAGGGCAAGAGCATGCTCGCCTTGTCGCGGGATTTGGGGGTTCAATATAAAACGGCGTTCGTTCTGGCGCACAAGCTGCGCGAAGCGATGGCCTCGGCGTAGCGTGGCTTGACGATCGGCGGCGAGGGAAACGTCGCGGAAATCGACGGCGCCTATTTTGGGGGCCATGTCCGACCGGAAAACCTGGTGGCTGATCGGATTGACCGCCGGCTCGCCGAGAACCAGTCTGGAAAGCGCAAGGTCGTCGTCGTGATGCGCGAACGCGACGGCCGCACGTTGCCCCAAGTGTTCTCCTCCGAGGACGCCGCCGTTTCGTTCATCCGCGCTCGGATCGCCAAGGGAACCGTCGTCCACGCCGATGAGAGCCCGGCCTGGAATTCATTGCACGCCAAATTCTCGATGAAACGGGTCAACCACCAAGAGGGATACAGCATCGACAACGCCTGCACCAACGGCGCCGAGTCGTACTTTTCGAGGATGCGCCGCGGCGAACTGGGGCATCATCATCATATCGCGGGCGTCTATTTCGTCCGATATGCCCAGGAAGCGGCCTGGCGCGAAGATCATCGCGGTATCAGCAACGGCGATCAGGTCCATGGCGTTATCGGATTAGCGATGGGCCTTGGGCCATCGGTCGATTTTTGCGGTTATTGGCAGCGGGCGGCAGCCGCCTAGATCACCCGCCAAGCCACGCTGCCCGCCGTTTCGACGCGTTCGATCGTATCGGTCGCCCGGTTCAATGAGCCGAGCACGGTTTTGTGAATCAATTCGCGTGTGCGAGCATCGTCGTCCGGCAGTTTCTTCGCCGCCATGACGTCTTCGACGATTTCGCGCGTCGTCATCGGTCGCGCCGCATCACGT
>Ga0302140_10010247_pt1 | contig 11609 bp, 2 predicted proteins | sample I_Bog_E1_1_FD_202095 | JGI IMG/M metagenome (GOLD analysis project Ga0302140, IMG submission 202095) | Peat permafrost microbial communities from Stordalen Mire near Abisko, Sweden - I_Bog_E1_1 | ecosystem: Environmental > Terrestrial > Soil > Wetlands > Peat | place: Sweden: Abisko, Stordalen...
ACGATATAGAGGTTATGAAATACAACCTGTGGTGTCCACAAATTATGTGAACGTGCCAATATTTGCGGCACAAACAGCAACAACTAACGTCTCATTCAAGGCAGAGTTTGATATATTGTTGAAGGAAAACGCTCAGCTCAAATTCATGCTTCAAGGGATCTTAGATCAACTGCATGGCTTGAAGAATGAAGAGAATGTTCCTAAAGAAAAGATCAAAAAAGGAGGTGCTCCTCCAAAATCCCCACCCCTTCCCGAAGAAGAAGATCCAGAGAAGCCAAAACAAAAGCCTCGAGTTCCAGAGAAATTCCTCCCAATTGAGATCGACAAACCTTATATAATAGAGAAAATCATCAGAATTGATCGACCAGTGATTCAGGAAAAGATAGTTGAAGTCAAACAGCCTTATCCAGTCGAAAGAATCGTTGAGGTTGAAAAGCCTTATCAGGTGGAAAAGATCGTGGAGATTAAGAAACCACATCTCGTGGAGAAGATCGTTGAGGTCGAAAAGCCTTATCCAGTTAAGGAAATAGTCTATGTGGATCGGGTTCTGGAAAAAACGAAGCTCATAGAAGTCGATAGACCTTATAAAGATGTGGTTTATATTGAGAAACCAGTCTTTATTGAAAAGGTGGTTGAAGTCCATGTTGAGAAAATCGTGGAAAAAGAGAAAATCATTTTCGTGGATAAGCCATATCCAGTGGAAACTGTGGTTTATGTAGAAAAGATCGTGCCTATGGAAAAGATCGTTGAGCTTCCAAAACATGTGGTTCAAGAGAAGATCGTTGAAGTAAAAGTTGATAGAATCATTGAGAAAGATAAAGTGATCTATGTGGATAAGTTCTATCCACAAGAAACTGTTAAGTATATCGATAAACTAGTTCCAGTAGAGAAAATCATTGAAGTCCCTAAGACAATAATTCAAGAGAAAGTTATGACTGTCAATGTCGATAAATATTATCCTCAGGAGAAATTAGTTTATGTTGATAAGTTCTTCCCTCAGGAAAAACAGGTCTTTGTAGATAAGCCATATCCAGTGGAGAAAATCATTGAAGTGGAAAAAACTGTTGTCCATGAGAAGGTCGTAGAACTTCCTATTGAAAGGTTCTATCCTAAGGAAAAACTCATTTTCGTTGATAAGTTCTATCCTCAGAAAGAAGTTATGATGGTGGATCGACCATTCCCTGTAGAGAAAGTGCTGGAAATTGAAAAACCGATCATCAGAGAGAAAGTTATTGAGCTTCCTATTGAAAAGTACTACCCTCAAGAAAAGCTCATTTATGTAGATAAGTTCTTCCCTCAAGAAACTCCAATCTTCGTGGATAAGCCTTATCCAGTGGAAAAATTAGTTGAAGTCCTGAAGCCAGTTATTCAAGAGAAAATCGTCCAATTACCGGTTGAAAGGTTCTATCCTAAGGAGAAAATCGTTTTTGTTGATAAGTTCTATCCACAGAAAGAAATTATGATGGTGGATCGCCCAATTCCTATAGAGAAAATCGTTGAAATCGAGAAACCTTTCATTAAAGAGAAAATCGTGGAACTTCCTATAGAAAAATATTATCCTCAGGAGAAATTAGTCTATGTTGATAAGTTCTTCCCTCAAGAAAAACCGATTTTCGTGGATAAGCCTTATGCAGTTGATAAATTAGTTGAAGTCTTCAAGCCAGTTTTCCAAGAGAAAATACTGGAAATTCCTGTGGAAAAGCTAATTACAAAAGAAAAGCTCATCTATGTTGATAAGTTCTACCCACAGGAAACCCTAATTGAAGTCATCAAGAACCACTTCCAAGAGAAAATCATTGAATTGCCTCTTGAGAAGTTCTATCCTAAAGAGAAACTCATTTTTGTAGATAGGTTCTATCCAGAGGAAAAATTGAGATTCATTGATAAACCCTTCCCTGTTGAAAAAGTCCTAGAAATAGAAAGGCCTGTGATTAAAGAGAAAATCGTGGAACTTCCTATTGAAAAGTTCTACCCTCAAGAGAAAATAGTCTATGTTGATAAATTCTTCCCGCAAGAAAGACCTATTTTCGTAGATAAGCCTTATCCTGTGGATAGATTGGTCGAGGTCTTAAAGCCCATAGTCCAAGAGAAAATCATTGAATTGCCGATTGAGAAGTTCTATCCTAGGGAAAAACTCATTTTTGTAGATAGGTTCTATCCAGAGCAGAAGGTCCAATTAATTGATAAGCCCATTCTTGTGGAAAAAATCGTGGAGATCATCAAGCCAGTGATTCAAGAGAAGATTGTGGAGCTTCCAATAGAGAAATTCTTCCCTCAAGAGAAATTAATCTATGTTGATAAATTCTTCAGTCAGGAAAAACCGATTTTCGTGGATAAACCTTACCCTGTGGAGAAATTCATAGAGATCCTGAAGCCATTTATTCAAGAGAAATTTGTGGAAGTGCCTGTGGAGAAGTTCTTCCCTAAGGAAAAACTCATTTTCGTGGATAAGTTCTATACTCAGGAGAAATTGATTGAAGTCACTAAGAACTTCATTCAGGAGAAATTAGTAGAAATACCTGTGGAAAAGATCGTGACTCAGGAAAAACCTGTTTTCGTGGATAAGTTCTTCCCACAAGAAATGCCCATCTTCATAGATAAACCATATCCAGTTGATAAAATTGTTGAAATATTCAAGCCAATCATTCAAGAGAAAATCAGAGAAATCACTGTGGAGAAGGTCGTGACTCAGGAAAAGCCAGTATTTGTGGATAAATTCTTCCCGCAAGAAAAACCGATTTTCGTGGATAAACCTTATCCAGTAGAGAAAATCCTTGAAATAATGAAGCCCTTTATTCAAGAGAAATTTGTGGAAGTTCCTGTTGAGAAGATTGTCGCTCAGGAGAAAGCAGTTTTCGTTGATAAGATTGTTGTCAAGAATGAAGCGATTTTCGTGGATAAACCTTATCCAGTCGAGAAGTTAGTAGAAGTCATCAAGCCTGTGATTCAGGAGAAATTTATTGAAGTTCCAGTTGAGAAGATTGTCACACAGGAAAAAGCAGTCTTTGTCGATAAGGTTGTTGTGAAGAATGAAGCGATTTTTGTGGATAAGCCTTATCCAGTGGAGAAACTAGTGGAAGTAATCAAACCTGTGATTCAAGAGAAATTCGTGGAAATTCCTGTGGAGAAGATCGTGACACAGGAAAAACCGTTGTTTGTTGATAAGTTCTATCCACAAGAAAAACTCATTTTCGTTGATAAACCCTATCCTGAACACAAAATCATTGAGGTCATCAAGCCTGTGATTCAAGAAAGAGTTGTTGAGGTTCAAGTGGAAAAGATCGTGACACAGGAAAAACCAGTGTTTGTAGATAAATTCTATCCACAAGAAAAACCCATATTCGTCGATAAACCTTATCCAGAACATAGAGTCATTGAAGTCATCAAGCCAGTTATTCAAGAGAAATTTGTTGAAATCCCAGTTGAGAAAATTGTTACTCAAGAGAAACCAGTCTTTGTTGATAAATTTTATCCTCAAGAAAAACCCATATTCGTTGATAAACCTTATCCAGAACATAGAGTCATCGAAGTCATCAAGCCTGTGATTCAAGAAAGAGTTGTGGAAGTTACTGTGGAAAAAGTGGTGACTCAAGAAAAACCAGTCTTTGTTGATAAGTTATATCCTCAGGATAAACTAATTTTTGTTGACAAGCCTTATCCAGAACATAAAATCATTGAAGTCATTAAACCTGTAATTCAAGAAAAGTTTGTTGAAGTCCCGGTAGAAAAGATTGTAACTCAAGAAAAACCAGTCTTTGTAGATAAGTTCTATCCTCAGGAAAAACCTATATTCGTTGATAAACCTTATCCAGAACAAAGGATTATTGAAGTCATTAAACCTGTGATACAAGAGAAATTCGTGGAAATTCCAGTTGAAAAGATTGTCACACAAGAAAAACCAGTTTTCGTTGATAAATTTTATCCACAAGACCACCCGATTTTCGTGGACAAGCCTTATCCTGTGGAAAAATTAGTAGAAGTCATTAAGCCTGTTATTCAAGAGAAATTTGTTGAAATCCCAGTCGAGAAAATTGTGACTCAAGAGAAACCAGTCTTTGTAGATAAATTCTATCCCCAAGAAAAACCGATATTCGTTGATAAACCTTATCCAGAAGTCAGAATTCTCGAAATTACAAAACCTGTGATCCAAGAAAAGTTTGTTGAAGTGGCTGTGGAAAAAGTTGTGACTCAAGAAAAACCGGTCTTTGTCGACAAATTCTATCCTCAAGAAAAACCAATTTTCATAGATAAGCCTTATCCTGTAGAGAAACTTGTGGAAGTTATCAAGCCTGTTATTCAGGAGAAATTTGTTGAAATCCCAGTGGAGAAAATCGTTACTCAAGAGAAACCAGTCTTTGTTGATAAATTCTATCCCCAAGAAAAACCGATATTCGTTGATAAACCTTATCCCGAACATAGAGTCATTGAGGTCATCAAGCCTGTGATTCAAGAAAGAGTTGTGGAAGTTGTGGTGGAAAAAGTGGTGACTCAAGAAAAACCAGTCTTTACTGATAAATTCTATCCTCAGGATAAACTTATTTTTGTTGACAAGCCTTATCCTATAGAGAAACTAATTGAAGTCATCAAGCCTGTGATTCAGGAGAAATTTGTTGAGATTCCTGTTGAGAAAATTGTCACCCAAGAAAAACCAATCTTCGTAGATAAATATTATCCCCAAGAGAAACCTATCTTTGTTGATAAACCTTATCCTGAAATCCGAGTTGTTGAAATAACCAAACCGGTGATTCAAGAAAGAGTTGTTGAAGTTCCTGTCGAAAAGGTGGTTACTCAAGAAAAACCAGTCTTTGTAGACAAATACTATCCACAAGAAAAACCAATATTTGTGGACAAGCCATATCCAGAATTCAAGGTCCTAGAAATTCCGAAACCATTTATTCAAGAAAAATTCGTTGAAATACCAGTGGAAAAAATTGTAACTCAAGAAAAGCCCGTGTTTGTAGACAAATTCTACCCTAAAGATCAACCAATCTTCATAGATAAGCCTTATCCTGTAGAGAAACTCGTGGAAGTTATCAAGCCAGTGATACAAGAGAAGTTTGTAGAAGTCCCAGTGGAGAAAATCATTACTCAAGAGAAACCAGTCTTTGTTGATAAATTCTATCCCCAAGAAAAACCGATATTCGTTGATAAACCTTATCCCGAAGTAAAAATTGTTGAAATCACAAAGCCTATTATCCAAGAAAGAGTCGTTGAAGTGACTGTGGATAAAATAGTGACTACTGAAAAACCAGTTTTCGTGGATAAATACTATCCTCAAGAAAAACCTATTTTCGTTGATAAACCCTATCCAGAGGTGAGAATCCTTGAAATTTCAAAACCTGTGATTCAAGAAAAAGTGATGGAAGTTGCAGTGGAAAGGGTGGTGACTCAAGAAAAACCAGTCTTTGTAGACAAATTCTATCCTCAAGAAAAACCAATTTTCATAGATAAACCTTATCCAGAATTTAAAATCGTTGAAATAACAAAAGTTGTGGCTCAAGAAAAGCTCGTTGAAGTTCCTGTTGAAAAGGTGGTGATTCAAGAAAAGCCAGTTTTCGTTGATAAATTCTATCCTCAAGAAAAACCTATCTTTGTTGATAAACCTTATCCAGAAATGAAAATCGTAGAAATCCCAAAGCCTTTTGCTCAAGAAAAACTCATTGAAGTTCCAGTCGAAAAGGTCGTCATTCAAGAGAAACCTGTTTTTGTTGATAAATTTTATCCCCAAGATAAATTGATATTCGTTGATAAGCCTTATCCAGAGCATAAAATCGTTGAAGTCATTAAGCCTGTGATTCAAGAAAAAATCGTTGAAGTTTTGGCTGATAAACTCGTCATTCAAGAAAAACCTGTTTTTGTGGATAAATTCTATCCACAGGAAAAACCCATCTTTGTTGATAAACCCTATCCTGAATTCAAATTGATTGAAGTCTTAAAACCCGTCATCCAAGAGAAAGTCCTTGAAGTCCTGGTTGAAAAAGTAGTCACTCAAGATAAACCAGTCTTTGTTGATAAGTTCTTCCCTCAAGAGAAATTAGTCCTTGTTGATAAACCCTATCCAGTGGAAGTCCTTAAAGAAGTCATTAGACCTGTGATTCAAGAAAGAATCGTTGAACTCCCAATAGAGAAGTTCTATCCAAAGGAAAAACTCATCTTTGTGGACCATTTCTATCCAGAGGAGAAAATCACCTTTGTTGAAAAGCCCATCCCAGTAGAGAAAGTGTTAGAAATCATCAAGCCTGTAATTCAAGAGAAAATCGTGGAATTCCCAATTGAGAAGTTTTATCCACAGGAGAAATTAGTCTATGTCGATAAGCTCTTCCCTCAAGAGAAACTCATATTCATTGATAAACCTTATCCTGTAGAGAAGCTCATTGAAGTCATGAAGCCTTTCCTTCAAGAGAAAATCGTTGAAGTCCCTGCCGATAGATTAGTTATTCAGGAAAAACCAGTTTTTGTTGATAAGTTCTATCCTCAAGAAAAACCCATCTTTGTAGATAAACCCTATGCTGTGGAAAAAATAGTTGAAGTCCTCAAACCTTTCATTCAAGAAAAGCCCTTCGAAGTATTTGTAGAGAAAGTAGTCCAACATGAAAAACCTATTTTCGTTGATAAGCCTTATCCAGTGGAGAAAATCGTGGAAATCCTCAAGCCAATTATTCAGGAAAGACCGGTTGAAGTTCAGAAATTGGTTCATGAAGAGAAAATCGTCTATGTTGATAAGTTATATCCTCAAGACAAACTCATTTTCGTCGATAAGCCTTATCCAGTAGAAAAAACCATTGAAATCCTTAAGCCCATCATTCAAGAGAAACCCTTTGAAGTTCTTGTAAATAAGGTCATACTTCAAGATAATCCAATCTATGTTGATAAGTTCTATCCTAAAGAAAAACCCATATTTGTGGATAAGCCTTATCCAGTGGAAACTCTTGTGGAAACCCTGAAACACGTGTTCCAAGAAAAGCCTATAGAAGTTTATATGGATCGCATTGTGCCGCAGGAGAAAGTGGTCTATGTGGATAAATTCTACCCTAAGGCCACTCCTATCTTCATTGATAAGCCTTATATAGAGGATAAACTTGTTTATGTCGATAAATTATATCCAGATCCCACTCCGATATATATTGACAAGCCATATTTCATCGATAAATTCGAAGTCATCGGAACCAAACCTCAAAAAGATAAAGAAGGAACTAAAAAAGCTGGAAGACCACAAGGACCAGCTGGACTTCCACAGGAGGGAGGAGAGATCGTGGAAATCAAATTAAATGATAATATTGATGTACTACATTCGGATATCATGAATCGATTCGATTGGCTTGCGGAAGTGGTTGAAGGCAAATTTGAGGATTATATGAATGTATTGGTGAAATTTGACGAGCAACAGAAGTCATGGATCACGAAAGTGATGTTGGCCCCTCCTCGAGTGGAAAATATTATCAATCAAGAAGTGAGAAAATCACAAGTGATCGCACCTCAATCTTTATTCAAAGGGAAATCTACTGTGGAGACCATAGTCAGACAAACCAAAGGACATGGCAAAAATGACACCGAAGAAGATGAATTATATAGTGAAAGGGACATTAGACATTCCGATGTCTTAGAAATTGTGCCTAAAATACAATCTGGAGAAAGTGTGAAACGTTCAGGAATTAAATCAGCTACTTCTCAGGAAAATCAGATTTCCATTGTGGTCTCTGGAAGCCATTCCCCAGAACAACACCTCAGCCCAACAATGATTGGACAAATGGGACAAATGAAACAAATAGGACAATTAACACAATCTGGACAATATTCTTATTCTAGTGGAGGATCAAGAGGACAAGGGTTACTGGAAGGACAACATACATCATTAATGGGTCCCACAGTTTTCACTGAAGGACCAAGAGAAGAAAGAAAGATCAGAGGAGAAGGAGAGCAGCAAATTACAGAAGAAATGATGAGGAATATGCAATTTGTTACTGGACATGCTTTAAATCCACCGATTATCACACAAGGATCTAGAGAAGAAAGGAATATCAGAATAGAAGGAGATCTGATGAGGCAAATGGAAGAACAAAGAGCTTTGGAAATGCAGGGGAAATTAAAGATGGAGGAAGAAAAGAGGAAGTATTAGACAATAATATTAAGATAATTAAAAGAAGAAAAAAAAAATTTAGAAAAATTTCCAAATTTCATGCTTTTTAATTTCTCTTTATTTTTTCGTGATTTTCTTGATCTTTTCTTTAATTTTTCATTTTCAAGGTAGCTAATATTATGAAGTTGGTAGCTGTCTTATATAAGCGCAATTTGTCCCCCGTAAAAAAAAACATAACAATATCTTTCATAAGAAATGCGTTTCCCATCCAAATTCCTTCCCTACACTTTCTTTTATCTCAATCTTTTCGTCCTATATCTCCTTCAGGACTTTTCTTACTTCAACATAGCAGATCATCAGCCGTTATCCTTGCTACCCTCATATGATTTTATCATCATTGGAGCTGGATCTGCTGGTTGTGTGTTAGCTAGTCGTTTGGCTTCCTCCAACTATTCAGTTCTTTTGTTAGAAGCAGGTGGTTCTGATAGAATCCTATATCCTTTTGATCCTGTGAAAATGTCCATGGCTTATATTTTTCTCAATGGTACAAATTATGTCTTTGACTATAAGGTAAATTATGAGCTTTTCAATGAGAAATTCATTAAATCAAGCGTGAGGGGGAAAATGTTCGGGGGTACAGGTTGCATAAATGGTCAAATGTGGAATAAGGGCAATAGACAAATATATGATCAATGGGCTTCCATGGGTAATGAAGGCTGGGATTCTGAAAGTATTGTTAAATACTTTAAAAAATCTGAAGAAACCATGCATATTTTCAATGGGCCGACTTTCCTTCATCAGGTTTCAAAGGACATTTTAAACCTTTCTCAGAAGATTCTTGGCTCTTATGATGATCCTTTTGAAAATGATCAAGGGTTTAACTTCTTCGATTCATCATCAAAGGACGGTTTTCGACATACCTCATGTGATGCTTATATTAAACCCCTTTATCAATCCAACATCGCTCACAATCTACATATAAAGCTCTTCAGTTATGTCTCCAAGCTTCTAATCGATCCTGTGAGTCTCAGAGTTTATGGTGTAGAATATATATCCATTGATGATTTGAAGTTAGAAGAGCCTATAACTCATAAAATCAGAGCCAATAATGAGGTCATTCTTTCAGCTGGGACCTATGATTCCCCTACTATTTTATTGCGAAGTGGCATAGGGAATTCAACAGAACTCAAATCCCTTAATATTCCAGTGATTTGGGACCTTCCTGGGGTCGGAATGAACCTACAAGACCATTTCACATTTGCCATGATTTTCAAAAGCAAGAGAAAAGATTGGACGAGTGTTTATATGAATGTGAATTCAAGCTCTTTTTATGATGCCTGGAAATATGGAAAAGGACCGTTAACTACTCAAGGGATGGAATTCCAAGGTTTTTTCAGAAGCCGGTTCTCGAAATATAAAAATATCAGCGATTTCCAATATCTATGCGGACCTTTGTTCGGAGATAGGTCCAGGAAAGAGGATCTGCCTGAATGGCATGAAAGAGAGGGTCTTTTTTCTTGTTTAATTATACATGCAACACCTCAGGATAAAGGATATTTGAAATTGAAGTCAAAGAAACTAACTGATAATCCGATAATTAGGGTGGTTGTGATGCAGGATAAAGAGGAATTATTGGCAGCTTTTGAGGCTTTTAAGAATTTGAAACAGGTGTTTGATATCTTGGAAAAAGAAGGATATGTTGAGAATTTTGACATCGAATATAATGATATGGATTTAAAAGGATTTCAAGAGTTCGTGAAGAAAAAGTTCTATACGATTTTTCATCCGGTGGGCACTTGCATGATGGGGGATAGGAAAAAAAATAAAATGGCAGTCGTTGACAATGAATTGAAGGTGCACGGCTTGAAAGGGCTGAGGGTTATTGATGGATCTGTGATGCCTGAAATTTGCAATGCTAACACCAACGCTCCAATCATCATGATAGCTGAGAAAGGGGCTGATATGATATTAAAAGAATATAAAGATAAAGAGGAAATATAAAGGAAAAAAGTCTATTTATAGAGATTGTATTTTTTAATTTTTAATTTTTAACGCTGTTTTCTTTATAAAAATAAATGAAACTTAAAATAAAAAATCGCAATACATAAGTCTAAAAAATCGCAATAAGTCTTCAATAAAACGTAAATATAAAAATACCTCCAATCCGTTTTGCCAAATAAAAATTATCTCATTTCAAATCTTCTTCCAACCAAAATGCTTCGAAAAAACTTCTTTGCGATTCTTTCCACAGTCAAAGGCCGTGAATTTGAATCCCGTGAGCTTGAATTCCTCCCGATGAAGACCGCAGATTGGTATCGAGCCAACAATGGTGTCCCTCATCCTAACTTCGTCTACAATCTTTTGGTTTCGAGGTTCATCCATCTCATCAATTGCAAGCCAGGTTATAAAAACCGCGGTCGTTTGGATTTGAACCCAGAACTTCCCTTACAATACTCCGAACCTACAATCAAAGCTATTCTCCAACTATACTTCAACCGAGAAGATGCTGAATCATCAGTCTTATTCCTCACAGGTCATGGAAGCCCAAAAGGGGAGTTCATGCTCTGGACTAAGGAAGGAGAATTTCCTTTAAATTTCCAGACAATTTCAGATCTCTGGAACAATAGGACATCAAAGGCTAGAAATAAAGAACTTCTGATAATAGCGGATTTCTGTTTCTCAGGGGCCTGGGTGTCTGCGAACCAACAACCAGATATTTTTGTTCAATCTAGTTGTGCGAACAAGGAAAAAGCTAGAGATATCAAAGTAGGAGATCAGGTGGTCGGCAGTGTGTTCCTTCATAATCTCTTAATGTTAAATGGAGCTGCAGATTGCTTTTTCGAAGGAGTCAATCAGACACCAACCTGCAGTTTCCTTAAAGGAGACCAGATGAACAGGGTCAGAGATGTCTTCGAATTGAACATCATGAAGAGGAATTGGGATGATTTCAAATATGACTTCAAGGATAAAGTCAGGTCATTTTCCAAAGATTCCATCATCTGGGAAGGACCACTCCCTATGACAGTAGGACCTCCTCCAGGACAAAGAACTCTTCCTCTTGAGCCCATAAACGACGCTTTAAGCAGAAGTGGTATGCGTCAAAGTGGTAGTCTTGCAATGGCGGATAATGCTTTAAGACAAAGCGGGAGTATTAGTTTAAGTGGAGCGACTGTGACCACAACAATTGAAGGACCGGGAGGAGTTAGGTTTGAAAATGAAAAGAAGAGCTTCCAATCAGGAGGAGGAGGAGGAGGTACATCGAGTACTGGAGGATCGTTTATGTTTAAGTTCGGGAATCGATAAAACGGAAGAAATAATTCAGAAAAAGCAAAAAATTAATTAGACATTTTTTTTAATCAAATAAAAAATAAAACCAAATGATTTTCTTTTTTGAAAAAGGAATATAATTTAATAAAGTTTTTCTTAAAACTTTGTTTTTTTTTTCTTTATTGTTCCGAATAAACTCTTAAATACAACAAACGTCCTTTGCAAAATCCGATTTTTTTTTATGCAAAAAATATATATTTTTTTT
>Ga0302140_10010248_pt1 | contig 11609 bp, 13 predicted proteins | sample I_Bog_E1_1_FD_202095 | JGI IMG/M metagenome (GOLD analysis project Ga0302140, IMG submission 202095) | Peat permafrost microbial communities from Stordalen Mire near Abisko, Sweden - I_Bog_E1_1 | ecosystem: Environmental > Terrestrial > Soil > Wetlands > Peat | place: Sweden: Abisko, Stordalen...
CGGTACTTGACCTTTTTTCCTCCTCCGCAGCAAGACGCTTGAAGCCTAACCCGTGGGAAAGCGAGCGGGCATCGATCAACCAAGACTAAGCTCTGGGTTCGTGCGATGGCAACTGCAACTTCACAATACCCACTGCATGCTGAGAGTTCCAATGGATCGAACGGGTCGCCGTCTGCTCAGCTACAGCAGGCCCAAGCCACACCGCAGCACAAACGAGTCTATCAGGCATGCATACCATGTCGCCGGCGGAAGGTGAAATGTGATATGGGAAGTGTTGATAATCCTCACGACCCACCATGCGTACGATGTCGCCGAGAGAGCAAGGAGTGTTTCTTCTCTGCCACGAGGCGAAAGCGCAAGCACGAGGACGGTGGACCAGACAGCTTGGATGGCTATGAGTACGATGACTATACTGTCCGCAATGGACGAAAGATGGCGCACGCTTCTCCCCCACCATCTATTAGGCAATCATCAATGGGGGCTCCATCTTCTGCTCGCTCCGCAGCTCAGTATGGAGATGTTGCGCCTCTCTCCTCCGGCCCTCCACTGACTCCCGGTGGCTCAATTGGCCGTCCGCAACCTTTGCGCCGGCCCAACCAGTCTTCCCGGGATAATTCACACAGGATGGATGGCAGAAACTCTGAAGAGTCGAATACCCAGTTGGAGAATCTTGAAGCCCAAGAAGTGATGCGCCGGGAAGTTTATGGTCCACATGATGCACTGGACCTGCTTTACAAAGCTGCAACGGACAGGTGCGTTCCCTTCCAGCTTGCAGAAGGCATTACTAACATACTTCTTCCAGTCCAGGTCACAAAAGAACTGGCAGTCAAATGTCACCGATGGTGGGAAGCAATTCGTCTGCCAATGCCCATTTGGCATCTCCTCTCCAAAACAATGGAGCTCCGTTCCAGAACAATTATATGCGTCCTCCAGAAATTCGCAGAGAGGCACAAATTGACCCGGCACTGACTTCAGGAGAATTGGAGAAGCCGGGAAGGATGCAAGAGCAAGGCTACAAAGATGCTGTCAAGGCCTGGGCTAGATTCAGATTTGTCAGAGCTGGCTGGTTTACTCCCACCGAAGCTATCGACTATATTGATTAGTAGGTTGGTTCAAGTTCTTCGTGTAGTCCCAAACTGATACGTTATATAGCTACTATGAGTACCTTTCACCGCTTACGCCAATCTCCCCTCCAACATTTCGAGACCCTGGAACTCATCCAACCCTGTTGATGGAGGAGCCTATCCTGACGGTTACACTTCTGACAATTGCAACACGCTACAGGAAGATGCCGGGACCTGGTGGTCACTGCAGGTCTCATGCAATCCATGAGCAGCTTTGGACCTATCTCAGAGGTATGATTGAAAGATGCTTGTGGGGTCAGGAAGCTTTCGGAGGCGGCTTTTGCGGATCTGGAGCTGGTGATGGAGAAGCCCAAACGTCTAGCACCGCTCCGTGGCGAGGACTGCGAAAGGGAAGTTTGCGAACTTTAGGAACGATCGAAAGTCTCATGATATTGACGGAATGGCATCCTCGGGCTCTGCATTTTCCACCAGCCGAGGCTACCGACGAGCTCATGCTTCCATCCTACGAAGGGCCAGATACGTACAGTACCGATGATGAAGGAGGCCATCGACTACCAAGAGGAGTGGGCGGAAAGAGAATCGAGAGTTGGCTTGAACCAGCCTGGCGAAGTGACCGCATGTGTTGGATGCTTCTGAGTACGGCAATGGGTCTGTCCTACGAATTAGGCGTCTTCGACAATGTGGATGAGCTGTTGGCATCCGGTGGAGAGATGACCCGGCCCGAGTACGAGGACGAAGCTTATCGGCTCAGAGCTGCGAGGATCAAGAGGCTCCTTCTGATCTATGTTACTCAGCTTGCTGGGCGTCTTGGATGGACAAACATGGTACCAGAGAACTTGCGCGTGACCGACCCAGCGTTCGCGCCTCGAAAGAGAAGAGCTTCAGTAGATGGCAAGACTCCAGACACCAATACGACCGTGTCTAACACATTCAACTACATTCCGGACCTGGAACTTGATGATCAGATTATCCACTGCTGGGCAGGTATTAGCAATGCAATGCGTATTGGCAATGAGAAGCTCTTCAAGTCGAGACAATACACGACTAAAATTATCCAAGACGGAAGTTATGTAGAACTCCTCAAGGATTTTCAGCCGATGCTGAGTGCATGGACAAAAGAGTTCCAGCGCTTTCGACTGCCTCAGTACATTCGACACATCCTCTCCATCGAATATGAGTATGTCAGAATATATGTCAACTCGTTGTCGTTACAGGCAGTCGTGGAGCGCTGCACCAGCAACGCTGGACAACATAATACCGCCGGGCACAATGGTAATAACGCTGGAAATCCTCTCTCGCCAGAGACTCAAAATTACTACGGAAAGTTGCCTCTGGCAAGACTTGGCGGATTCAGTTCAGCAGATCAAGACTATGTCAGAGAAGTAGTCGACGGAAGCAGAAATCTTCTCAGAACAGTTGTAGAAGGACTTTTGCCGGGCGATTACCTTAAGCATGCACCTGTCCGGACCTATTTCCGTATCATCAGTGGTGCAATGTTCTTGTTGAAAACTTTTGCGCTTGGAGCATCTAAAAGTGATGTTGAGATCAGCATTGGACTCATGGACAGCGCTGTGTCCGCTCTGCGGAACTGCGTTGTAGATGATGTTCATTTAGGTATTCGATTTGCAGACCTGCTCGAGACACTGACATCCCGTCTTCGAAGCCGCTTCATCAGTGCTCCAACAGGCCCACCTCCAGGAGAGACTTCGAGTCGCCATCGGACTCCAGTCGTGCAGCACGATGGACATGAGGCGAAGAAAGCCAAGACGGACCGTGGCGAGCAGATACGGGAATGGAACGCCGCAACGCCCAACTTCACCATGGGAACCAATGGGCCAGGTGAGATTCCGCAGTGCATTTTTCGGGTGTACTTTCCTGCCAAGACTTTCCTAGAAGCTAATTACCCCACAGTAGACCTCAACGTCTCAGCCACACCGTTTGACCTTAATCAAGGGGCCTTCTTTCCCGCTCCCGGTACGCCCTACAACACCGGCCCTGGCTCGACCTACGGCAACGATATGGGTGACGTCTTTGGAGGGGCAAGCGACTGGAATGGTGGCAATGAGATGTGGTACTTGCCTCCTGGCGCAGCTTTCTTCCAGAATGTAAATGATCCGGGTGTGACGCAGACGGCCGAGGGCGTTAATGTTGGCGGGATGGATTTGCTTGATTTTATGGCGTTGGACTTCGATCCACAAGGCGCGACATTTTAGGGAGATGCGAGGCACGGAATTATATGCTGGGAACGTGACTTGCAATGGTATGGAGATTGATCACTTCTGAGCGAGTTATGTCTATTATGAAGGCGCAAGGCGTTGGCGCACACTATTTAGACGGCATCAGGACGGAAATGACAGAGAAAATTGTAAAAACATATCTTCCGAGTCACTGTGTTCAAGTGGCGTTCAACGGTTGCGGGTTCCTGCAGCTGCATCTGAGACACTGCTACGTCGGGGAAGAGCATCCTCGATTCCGAAAGAATGATGGACCGGGATGGGAAACGAGTCATACACACGCAGCCTCTAATAGATCCCTGATTCAAATACTGTTGATGTATTGAAGAATTGAACCTCAATGTAACAAAAATGAAACGATAATAGGGGTATGAGAAGCCCAAGGGCCATGCTGAAGCCCGAATAATTGCAACCCCGCTCTCCCAACGCCCATCGTAAACCCTTTGCCTTGCAAGAATATTCAGCCTCTAAAACTACAAAATGACCTCCGTCGGTCCCAGTACGTGAGGCAATGCCCCGCCCCAAGGAGCTACAAATACCAGGACACAAACGCCGACGCAATCATGTATGATTTCCCGTAACGTGAATTTGACTCCAAAATGGGGGTGGTCATAGGATCTTGTGTTTCCGTAGAACGGTCTCGAGGGCGCGGGTATCGAAGAGGGTATCGTCTGGGATCTGGTCGATGATATAAGTGAGATTTGCAAAGAGGTCGCCTTGGTTCTTATAAGCTAGGATGGCAGGCACGCCGGCGTTGTCAAATTCGATATCGGCGTAATGGACACGCACGAAATGGATTGCTGGGTGTGTGGGAACGAGAGGGGAGAGAGCGTCGGAGATGACTTGGGACACGGGGCACTGAGAAACGAGTTAGTGGCTGTCTTGGACAAGATTGAGGGGAGAAATATACCTCGTTGTCGTAGACAAAGACAACAACGATTGTGTCTCGTGTGACTTTCTCAATGGCGTCCAGATAACCTAACGCATCGACCTCATCGAAGCGTCCATATCTCCTCACACTCGGACTTGTTCTTCGATTCCGGATATCGCTTCCAATAGTTGATAATTCTTGTCTCCGTTGTTGTCTCCATCGCTCGATGAATTCTTCCTCCTCACTCGCACTCCCCTCTCCATCATCATTTAAGAATGTAGCGGTGCTTGCCCTCTTGTCATTCCTTGTAGTACTGTTCGCCCTCGACCCTTTGTAACTCCCCGTCCTTCTAGCCTCCTCAAAACTCCTCGCATCCGCAATCACACCTTTCACACCCGTCGTCCGCCCACTGTCAAAATCTCTATGCGGCAAGTGGAACATGCCTCCCCTCGGGTCTAAGCTAGGCATCCGCATATTCTCGTCTACCCTCTTCTGCACGTACTCTGTCTCTTCGTCCTGCTCGCCGGTTGGTCTGTCGTGTCTATAGTCGTGCGTGTCTGACGGATGATGATTCAGACGGGAGGATGAAGATGCCTTTGAGACAATCGAGTCGAATTCTTCCTGTGCAGCGGTTCGAGCAGCCATCGTGACGATGGGCAGGGGCGGCGCGTGCTCTTTATGGAGATGGCGGTCAAGGGGTGGTGCGCGGAGGTCGTTGTTCCAAGGCTTCCAGAAGACTGATGATCCGCACCGGAGAAGGAAAGAAGCGTCTGTGTCTTTCTTTGCCTTTGCGCAGGGAACCGGGCTGAATCTCTGCTCTCGTGTCGCAGGTTTGGGGCGCCCGGACGTCGAGCAATTCTTCTCCTTTTGACTGGCCGAGGAGAGGAAATCTCTGCGGTGTGATGGAGCTCGTGGAGTGAGGATGGCCGGCGTGATGCCAGGAGGTGTTTCAGGGCAATCTTATGAGCTTTTGCTTATGCCTTTGCGGTGTTGTGAGCGACCGGGTTGCCCCTCGTTCGAGAGAAGAGGTCGTCTCCTTTATAGGCTATTTATGGCTGTCGGAGGGGCTCGTCAGGAACGGTGGTACTGGACACGAATGGGTGGTTCGTGCAGGAGACGACTTACAGCCGAGTCTGGGTATGCAGCGCAGAGGCTATAGTTGTACAGCAGCTGAATTTATTGTAGTCCAGCTATTCTGCTTCTGCTCGTGCGTGTATATTGTACGTGATGCGATGGCGTCGGTGAAGGTCTGCAAGTCTCGGTCTGGAGGGGAAGGGCCGGCCCTGCAGGAAGCCAACTGCATGGCTGCAGGGGTCATTTGCTCGCGAAGCCCTCTGCGCTGTGGTTTGCCAAGAGGACTGACTGCTGCAGCTTTGCCGATTCAAGCCCCTATTTTGCGACTCGACTCCTCCACCCAGAAATGCACGCTTCACGAATCGCCGGATCGGGACGGCGACGTTGTTTCCTTGTGCCTCCGTAATCTATTGGGAATTGCCGTCATGCGAAGCTGCCTCCCCCTTTCCTGCTGGCGTGCTAAACACTTGCTGATTTGCTAGCTCACCCACTGTTCAAGCAGGAGCTGAACGATCATCACGGAAATCGCTGAGGCGGTTTCTAGAAGACTGCCGGCGCGTTTCACATGTAGGCCCAAATGCCTTTGGCGTACGGTTTGAACCTTAAAACACCTACGATTATCATTCTGGTATCTGTTTCCCCAGGTAATGCTCACCGGGGGCCCTTCTCCTGTCAAGAAGCAAGTGAGACCGCTTTGGCTACGCTCCGCTCTGTACGCTGCACATGACCAGAAGTTGCGAGCCTCGGATCGAGCTTCAGCTTGACACCCGCTTCTGGTGGAGTGGTCCAAAAGGAGCACTGCGGGAATGCAGCGCTGTCAAAGTGTGACATAGATTGGGTCTGTCGGAGGACGGCCCAAAACATTGGTGACGATGTAGGGCTGGATCTCCCCGCCTCTAGTTGACAGGGGATTTGCATACATAGTTACCTATACCACCTGCAGTGCCACTACCATTGTGAACCCTTGATCGTATAACGTCCAAGCAGATCGCCCTGCTTGAAATTACAGCAGTCAGCGCATCCTCCTCTGCCGTGCCCTACTCAGTATATCACACGAGGTACGAATCACATGAAACGGGAGCTTATATATCTATGAAGTGTTGCAGGTAATCGGACTATTGTACAGTTGTTGCCACCGACGCCAATATCAGACTTTGGTAGTGGCGAAGCAGCAACAAATGCATGCCAAAAGTGTCCGCTGCTTCATGCCTACCAACTGACCTATCTACACATACCCAAAGGACTTTGCAGGCCTCTTCCGAACTTATCGACTAGTACCAACGATTCGAGAAGCTTCTGTCGTAACACGCAGCAGAACACCCCACCGAGACATCCTCAAGCTTTTTTGGATTGACCGCCATGGAGAAGGAAAAATGATATATCGAGAAAAGAAAAACGACGAAGAAGTGTTTGCGAAAGGGGCTGGAACCAGGTGTCTCGGCAGGATATCATCGCAAACAGCCTGGGCTAAAGTCGCGCAAGCAGGAATGAGCAAGCAATGCAAGAACGACCGCCCGTAGGAACAAGGATATTGGAAAGAAGGATTATTGAGCACGGGATCAGATGTCGCAACCAGCAGCTCGTCCCGTTCGATTCGGATCAGACCAGTGCCTGTTGACGAACACCTGCTTCGCTAGCTATAGAGTAGTTATCGTAACTTCGTCCAGCGTACGCCCATCCGCGGAGATTAAGAAGGCGTATCAGGTGTATAATTAGAGGAATCGCGGATGCTCGGATCGTTTCGGACACCATTAAGCTTCGAACCGCTCTGCATAGTTCGAAGTATACTGTCCGCAATCGTAAATACGCAGTGCTTCACATGGCCCAGATTTTGAGCTAGGTAACATTAGCAAGTCGAACTTGGTTTGCCAGCAATTGGTTCTTACCAATGAATCCCAAGATCCAGTGCACAAGCTCATTCCATCGTTGCTGACACCTAAGCAACTGACACGATTATCGTGGCCGACCAGCGAACCGACCTTCTCGCCCCGAGTGATGTCCCACACCTAAGACCAGACGTCAGCTACTAGCTCATCACAAGTCATATGTGGCATATGTTACCTTGCACTCAAAATCGTCATAACCTGCGAAGAGAAGTCTGCCAGAAACGGACGTAGCTACAGACGTAATGCCGCAAAGAATAGCCTCGCTCTGTTGATTATCAGTAGATAAAAAATTAGATTAGCAAAGGCCAACGTACTCCGTATTGGTTCAGTTCCCGATCTGCTCGAATGTCAAACAATCGGCAGGTAGCATCATCGGAACCGGTGACAAATGAGTGGCCATCTGGGAAGAATTGGATAGCGTTGATGTCTGATTCGTGGCCTGCGAATGTCTGGACGGCCTTGCCAGCACGAATATCCCACAGCTTGGCAAACGCATCACAAGCACCAGAGACAAAAGTGTTCTGGTTGGTGGGGTTGATGCTGATGCTCATGACATCTCCAAGATGGTCGGCGAATTCGGTCACCTTTGATCCAGTCTCCACATCCCACTTCATACAGGTCATGTCGCCCGATGAGGTCAAAATGCTTCGGTCGTTAATAAATCGGCAGCAAGACAGGTACCCCGAGTGTCCTGAGAGCTCCCGAGCAACGCGAGTTGGTCCGTCGCGGTTTGAGTTTAGGTTGTAAATTGAGCAGATGTTGTCCAGACCACCGCAGGCGACATAGTTACCACTCGGAGCGTATGCGCAGGTCATGACCCATGAGGAACGGAGAGGAATGGCGTGGACTTTGTTCGTTGTGTATGCGTCCCAAATAATAAGTTTTCCATCCTGCGACGCCGACACCAAATGTCTCCGATCCGTGGACCAATGCATGGCGTAGATCTTAGCTAGATGTCCCTTCAGTGTTTTCCGGGTCTTCATCATCTGGTTTTTAGGTAGGGCTTCTTGTTGACTCCTAGCAATGCCGGAGACTGTACGCGAATTGATCAGCTTTGACGGCATCTACGGCGCATTGGAAGCTATGGCAGTTGTGGTGGAGCTCTCAAACGATCGGTAACTTACGAGTGCCATCAGCCAATTCATCCTTCTTGCGCTTTATTCTTTCCTTCAGAATCTCGGCTTCACGGCGGGCCTGCTGGATGCGCGCCTGCATCTGGTCGGGGGAGACGTCGTTCGACATGTTGGCGGGTTGTGAGGGTGACAATTGCTAATCGAGCTGGGAGACGTTCGAGATGGAGATGAGGCTGGGGTAGGGGATGCGCCAAACGGAAGATAGCTCCCCGAGGGCTGTTAGGTGCGCTGGAGCAGGCAGACAGGCAGCTCTTCCTGCGGAACGAGGGCAGCACTGGCGATGGGCTGGGCGGCGGGCAGATAGATGATACCTCAATTGTTCGGTCGTCGACGCGATGGGGTTGTACCGTAGATTGGGCAGGTGAAGAAGGGTTGACTGTGGAGGTCGCTGCTCCCTTTGCTTTTTGCCTAGTCCCAATCCACTAACCGAAGCCACGACCCGCCTATTGCTGCTGCTTACTGGAGCAAGGAGGGAGCGCACGCAGATTGACTGACTGCGGGACTGACTGGGACTGGGAGGCTTGGGGCCAACCGAACGGAGCGGATGCACAAATAAATCCGGGACAGAGGCGGTGGTACGACTGCGCGGAGGCCTTTGCAGGAAAGAAAGAAAAGACGAGGTCACCAAGGTGATGTGTATTATTGCTCCTGTGCTGCAGCAAAAAGGAGGAGGGCGAGGGCGAGGGCGAGGGAGAGGCAGAGACAGAGGCAGAGGCAGAGGGAGGGAGGCTTCCAGCTGGAGATCTCCTGCGCGGCCGGGATGCTCTCCCCGCCGCTTCCAGGCGCAAACGTCAAAGCGCAGCGCAGGTGTGAGGTGTGAGGTGTGAGGTGTGAGGTGTGAGGTGTGAGAGGTGAGAGGCTGCTGAGCAAGCCGTTGGTCCTCACTTGTCACTTCTCAAGTCCTCTGCTCCGCCGTCCTGGAATAGCTCGTAGCTGCCTGTCCTGTCCTGTATCCTCCTTCTCAGTCCTCTATCATATCACCGCATGCAGCGTGCAGCATGGATGGGGCCCGTTAAATTACGATGCATTTGCGATCAACAGGGCCGGAGAGGCCTCAGAGTGGCCCAGTGCCGAGCTCTGGACAGGAGGGACTTCCCGACCCTTCCCTTCCCCACCAGACAGCTCGTGATGGCTGTGCCAACTTGATATCGATTATTGTGCCACGCTTATGCTGTGTTGGAGACTGCACTTACCGAATCATTTGAATTGCGTCACGCCTCAGAAGCCCCCTCTTTCTCAAGCAGCATTGGCCGTCTTGCTCGTCGGGGCTGGCTGGCTGGCTGCCACTGACTGCTTCGAGACCCATCCTGCCGGAAATGTCTCTATTCATGTTAGCGCGGCCGGGGCAGCACGGTTTGAACAGATGAACACCTTCCATCTTGTTCGCGAACCACCCCCATCTTCGCCATACATACGCCACGGCATCCCGAGCGCTTCATGCTCGGAGAATAAACTGCCAAGCCAAGGGCACCCCCCAGCCGTACAACAGTCTTTGCATCTATTGCACACATGATGCTGAAGATCCCCTCAAAGTCTCGTGGCGCTCGAACATGACTCAGCTGCCCGCCTTGTCTTGCATCTCCCGCCTGCCAAAGACATCTTCATCTCTCAATTCCCAAACGTCGAAGCTCACTGGGTGCCAGACCGTCGGATCCCACATGAAATCTGACTTTACCCTCTGCTATAGGAAATTGATCATCAATTCTAACTATGGACTTTCGGTCTTTACCCAAGATAGAGGTGCGCCATCCATGACTTGCAGCAGTCCGCCCTGGCTGCATCGGACAGTGGCTGCAGCTCGTCTCCTGCCGTCATTCAATCTTACTGCGGGACGCAAGACTATCGATATAAGGCTGACGGTTCTGGAAGCTACATGCTCATCTGAGTGGAAGCATTAGTCGAGAATGTCTGCACAATGTATGGCTTCGTAAAAAGGAGCGGGGAGAGACAAATTTGGAGGACCCTTTGGTTGAGATGCCAGCTGGTAAGTTCGATTATAACTTAGATACGTAAGTGGGACGCTCGTCACTTTGTTTTCTTGGTTGTCTTCGATGTTTGACTAGGCACAGCTTCTTCCCTCTTTTCTCGAGATACATCTATGCTCTTTGCAATGACCTTCCATCCCTAATCTATACCACCACTTCCGTCCTTGAAGACTTTCAAGCAGATGGGGTTGTCTATCTCGAGCTTCGCACGACTCCTCGATCCATTCCATCAGCCAACATTACTAAAGCTCATTACGTTGAGACAATTCTCGACTGCATCTCAAAATTTAATGAATCATCCTCCATGAAGACGAACTTGATCCTTTCCATCGATCGCCGAAACGACGTTGCCACCGCGCTTGAGGTGGTGGACCTAGCCGTCAAGTTCAGTAACCAAGGTGTCGTCGGTATCGATCTCTGTGGAGATCCAGCCGTTGGAGACGTCTCAACCTTCCAACAACCATTCGAACACGCAAAAAGGCATGATCTCAAGATCACTATCCACTTTGCCGAAGCTCCCCAGTCATCTACCGAGAAAGAATTATGGGCTTTGCTGTCATACAACCCTGATCGACTTGGACACGTGATCAACGTTGCAGACAATGTAAAGAAAGAGATCGTCAAAAGGAAATTGGGACTGGAGCTTTGCTTGAGCTGTAATGTCCATGCCAATATGATAACGGGCACGTACTCAGATCATCACTTTGGATGGTGGAAGGAAACGCGTTGTCCAATTGCTTTGAGCGTAGGTCCACCTCGACCAGGATTTCGCAAACGTGCTGACGAAAGCAGACTGATGATGTTGGTGTCTTCGGGAGCAAGTTATCGAACGAGTACGCGCTGATTGCAGAACACTTCGGACTCGATAGAAAGCAAATCTGCGATCTTGCTCGTGGAGCTATTGAGACCATATTTGGAAACGAGACGGAGAAACAGAGACTGAGGGACATCATGTGGAGATGACAAGACGCATGCTCGAGACTGGCTCAAAGTGCCAAGGTGGCATTGACAGCTCTTGCTCAGCTTCCAGAAATGGACTTCGCTTTGCTCTCTTGCCGTTCTGCCTTTTGCTTGCTTGTGCGCGCTTTTGTTGACATCATCTTGCTCTTCCCCATTTGCTCAATCGTTCAGCTTGCGAAATTTGCTTTCGGCTTGTAATTATGCTTTGGGGAGAAAAGATAGCTGAAATACGCGAGAGAGTGTCAAAGGCTACCCCCTCACGTGTCCGACCCACGTCACTTTCACTTTGAGGGTTTATAGTTCTAAATAAGCGATTTTGCTCTCACATCCTCTGCGCATTTGGCCGTTCAGGCGGCGTAGCTCCAATCAGAACTTAATTCT
>Ga0302140_10010252_pt1 | contig 11606 bp, 4 predicted proteins | sample I_Bog_E1_1_FD_202095 | JGI IMG/M metagenome (GOLD analysis project Ga0302140, IMG submission 202095) | Peat permafrost microbial communities from Stordalen Mire near Abisko, Sweden - I_Bog_E1_1 | ecosystem: Environmental > Terrestrial > Soil > Wetlands > Peat | place: Sweden: Abisko, Stordalen...
TTCCAAACCTCAGATGAATCAGATGAACCCCCCCACCTCCAAAACCACAGTAACTTTCAATGATCTTGATCCTTGCAGGACGAACGGGTTTCTCATCAACGAATATGATGCAAATATGAACAACCAATCATATTTTCAACAACCTATGAATTGTTCCTGGAGCAAAAGCACACATAATAATAATGCACCTTCGAATACTGCGGTATCCTTTAATGGGAATGGGGAACATCCGATGGAAACATCATTTTTCAACAATCAGGAATTGATAAAAATGCAATTTTCTTCGAAATCTGATAATATTTATGAGGAAGTATCCCAAAAGAACCAGAACCTCCAGAAAAAAACGAGTTTCAATATCACTAAAACATCAGATTTTTACCCCAATTACAACAATTTGGATAATGCATTTGGGTACCCTAACAAAGTCGACCCATGGAAACCACAGATTTTAATGCCTGAACCTATTGAAGAGAAGGAAAACGACGGTAAGATAAATTTCTTCTAGAATTCTGAATAATTTTATCTATTTTAAAGGGAATCTCACACCCAAAAGTGTCAAAATTTATTTGAAAAACAATGATAGCGATGGTTTTGGAAGTTTTTCACCGAATGATAGCAATGATTCGAAGCTCAAAAGAGAAACCAGCGAAAATTTCCTCAGTGGTCTACCCCCTCCATTCCAATTATCAAGGAAGAATAGGGAATTTGCTGAAAAATCAAGGTTTGTAAGCAATTTCGCTAAAGATGATGAGGTTATTTTAATTAAAATTAAGATTTTAAAGACTAATTTTTGCTTAAATAGGAATATAAAAATGACTTGTTTCAGGCCTTGAGTGAAATGGAAAAATTTTCCTTTCAAAAGAAAGGATAGTGTAAAATGAATGAAATTATTTTTTTTTTCAAACATACAGGATTTTTTTGACGAATCTCATCTATATCACCATATTAAATGATAATAATTATACAAATCACCATATTTATATACAAAATTTATAAAGAAACAGTAAATAAAATGTTAAATTAAATATTTCACAATTTTCTTTGCGAGAAATTTTTTTTTTTTTTAATATACTTTGATAAAATTTTTAAATTTGATCCCAACACCAAATATTAATTTAATTTTTATTATGGAAATTTATTGGTTTTTTGAGTGGAAGTATTGCATTTTCTAACTTTTTTTCGCCACAAGATGAATTAAATTTGAATAAAAATTCAAATTTTTCAATTATGATGAATGAAAACTTTTATTTCATGATGTAATAATTGGAAAAATTTGGTTTGATTTAAAATCTGAAACACTCAATGATTTTCGAATTAATTATGTTACAAATCTACTCTTTCTTTAATTTCCTCATTTTCATTTTGTTTATGTGGATTTTCTTTCTCTTCTTCTAAAATTTGCTCATCATATTCAAACACCGGTCCTTTATCTTCTACCTCCTCATGAATTTCCTCCTTCACCACCTGTTCTGGCTTCGATGGCTCGATTTCAAACGTCATCATTTGATAAGCATCGAACGTCAACCCATAAAAATCTGGGTCATTAAGCATTTCCTGCAAAAAAGGTTGATCATATTCGATTTCTAAACAAATCCATGAAAAAAATAAAAAAATTCCTCTTTTACTATAAAGTTCCAAAAGCTTCAAATACATCTTCTGCTTCCAGTCTGCGATATATTTTTCCAGATCCTTTTCCTTCAGATTTTCTTCGAGTTCATTGAAAGTGACTCTTTTGTTTATTTTCTCTTTGAAGAAATCTTTCACTATTTCCCTCATCATCTCTTTATCTTGTTCGCGCTATCATTAAATAAAGAAAAGGCTTTTTTCATGGAAATTTAGATGTTTTGTTACACAGGATTGTTGAAGCAAAGGACTAAATACCTCGATTAATTCTCTTGAGGAATATTTCTCTTGTTCGAAGGCCTTGATTTCTGAAAGGGCCTGTTGAATTAGTCCTGATGGCACTTTATATTGCGCGTAGGAAGCGAATGAAAAGCGGAGAAAAAGGAGGAAAAATGGCAAAAAATATGAAAATTGAGACATTTTTTCGAAGGAATTTAAAAAGTCGGGAATTTAGCAGTCAAAAGCCAGGCAATTTAATAAAAAGGAGGGATTTTAAATTTGCCAAAAACATCAAATTTTTTTTTCAAAATAACAAAAACCCACGCTTCACATTTCCTCAATAAAATCGCGTAATTAATTACCTCCTGTCAAAATATTCGAACCCTTTAATGAAATTTAAATCCTACATCCTTCCCCAGACCTCGATAAATTCACCCCTTTCTCTATCTATAAAATCCTTGAGAAAACTCTTCTTATAATAATAACTCATATAAAAAATTACAAAATGTCTCTCGAAATTCAAGAAAAAGCTGAGCTTCCAGAGATTCCAATAAAGCTGGAGCCAGAGTCTCCAATAGATTCTGATATGTTACCAGAGGATCTAGCATTTAACAGTGATCAAGATGACGCTGGGTCTAATATTTGGGATTTCACTGATGAGGAATTCAAAGAAGAGCCAGATTCACAAGAGAATTCCTTCGATGAAGATGTGATGGCTGCAGATTTGAAAAAGCCAATGGATACATCCAAATCCAAAGACCCTTTCGATGAATTCGAAAGGATGCATTCAGATTTCAATGATAGGTTCGTGGGTCCGACGGCTGAGAAATCCAAGATGGAAATGGATGAAAAGACGCTAAATACTTTGTTTTTCCAATCAATTGATTGGCGGAAAATCAACAATGATTTCCCATATGCGATCCCTGGAGTCAAGGATTTTGATGTGGTAGATGGGGTTCAGGTGCCAGAATTGCTGGAAGAAAGTGATCCTTATGTGTTTTTCCAGGAATTCCTTCAGGATAGTTTTCTGGATACGGTGGCAGAATTCACCAATAAGAACTATGAGTTGGACCCGAGGACCAAGATGTGGAATTTGAAGAAGAAGCCATGGAGGGCAGTTGATAAAGAAGATATCAGGATGTTTTTTGGGCTTTTGTTTTTGTTTGGTTTGATGAAGAAACCTAACATTCCATCTTATTGGTCACAAGACCCTTTGATCTCAACTGAATGCATGAATAGAATCATGAGTAGGGGTCGTTTTGCTGAGATCAAGCGATATATATGTTTCTATGATAAAACTAAGCCAAAACCACCGAATGATGCTTTTTATAAGATCCGAGAGTTTCAAGATCATGTGATCAATAATTCCAAGAGGGTATATATCCCAGAAAGAGATCTATCAGTTGATGAAAGCATTATCCTTTATACAGGATTGCATAGATTAAAAGTATATATGCCACAAAAGCCTAATAGATATGGTTTCAAAGCTTTTGTTTTATCTGAAGCATCGACTGGCTATATGTGTAACCTGATAATGAATGAGGGAAGACTTAAAGGAAACACTGAGGAAAGCTTCACAAAGAGGATAGTGCTTGAAATTTTGAAAGAATATCAAGACAAAGGGTATAGAGTCTATATGGATAGATATTATACTAGCGCTGAATTATTCATGGAAATGAAAAGAAAGGGTATTGGTGCATGTGGCACAGTGTTACTTAATAGATTAAAGCTAGAGAAAAGGACTCTGAATGACATACTGCTTTTTAAAGACAATGATTCAAGCATTTTCTATACCAATGACTCAATGATGTTCACTATCTTCTACCATTATAAGAGACAGGTCCATATGATCTCGAATTTCCATGATAACTCATTGACGAAAGTGGAGAAGATAAAAAAAACTAGAGGATTGGATAAAAAAGAACTACAGGTGCTTAGTGTAGACACCCCAACAATGATCCGAGATTATCAATTCAAAATGAAAGGGGTTGATCTGTTCAACCAAAGAATGAGCTATTATTCTACTAATTTCAGAAGTTTAAGGTGGTATTTCAGAATCATTTACTTCTATATGGAAATCGCAATGATCAACTCCTATCTAGTTTATGTCAAAATCCAGAACAAATTGGATCTAAGAGCCAAATCACATGCTGATTATCGCACCTATGTCATTAAAAAAATGGTCAATTGGCAAGGCCCGGAACGAATTGAAACCAAAAACTCCGCATTTATCCGTGAACAATACCATATGAACCCTCAGGATGGTGCCAAAAAATACGCTCCTTCTATTTATGATAGCAAAATATTGAGTTTCAATGGGAATTCTATCGATTTGCCTTGCGAAATTGATAAAGCCAGACTCAGTCAGAAGTGCATGTATTGCGATAGTGGGAAGAAGGAAGGCAAGTTCAGAAAAACTCTATGGGTTTGCAAAACTTGTAAGAAATATTGTTGCAAGGGGACTTGTTTCCTGAAACATAAGATCCATTTGTTTTTGAAGGGGGTGCTTCAGGCAGGACAGGGCAATGAGTTCATCAATATGTTGTTGGGGTCGAAGAAATTGAAGATTTTGGAAAACGATAAGGAAATTGGGAAGTTGGAAAATATCGATGTGGAGGAATATCTGAACAAGAAAAAATCCATTTTGCAATATAAGAGGAATAGTATGATGAATAACGAGTTCATAGAAGAAAAGAGCGAAAAAAGCCTCACAATCACCAACATTGAAGAAATCAGAAATGAGGATTTTTACAGTGAAAACTCAGATAACACTGTTTTCACAAATGAAAAGAAAAAGGGAAAGAAATCTGCAAAGGGGGGTTTGGAGTTCCAAGATGAAATCAAAGAAATTGATCAAATGTTCCCTATTAAGAGGAAGAAAGGCAGACCCAAAGGATATAAAATGAAACAAGGTAGGAAAAATGGGGATGAGGATGAAGATTTCGAATTTGATAAGGCGTTAAAAATGAGCATTAGAAGAAAGGTGGGGGATGAAAGCAAACTTGGCGAAAGGGCGCTGTTCAAAAACGTCAAAGAGTTCTATGGATTGGGAGGAGGTGAAAATCAGGAAAATGAACAGATTTTTGAAGGTAACAAAATTGTTTTTTTCTTTTTATTTGAAATTATATTTTGCTTGATTATTTTTTTTATTTTTTATAGATTTTTTTTTACTTTTGCTGAAAAGCCCAATTTTTTTTTTTTTTTTTTATTGATACAATCAAATTTAAATGATTATTTTATAGGTTTCGAAGGAAAAGTGCCTGAAAAATCCAGTCTTGAAAAGCCCACTGAGGATCCATCTCTGATCCCAACGATTGAAAAGCCGTCTCTCATAAACACAAAGCTTCTCTACCGTTACGACCCGAGTAAAAACGCCTTAAAAATCTGCAAAAGCAAACTATTATCCAAAAATCCCCCTTCCAATTCCAAGCCGACAGACACTCCCTTCAAAGAATTAAAGAAACGTGGCCGTAAATCGCGTTATGAGAAAAACCTAGATTTTTTGATTCTGGACCTTTATAAAATAATTGATTTAAGAGCTGTGGTGAAGACAAGTGCTGAGAAACCATTGGATTACCTTAAGCTTTTCGCTGATTTAGAAGAAAACAATGATTATCAAGGGTTCCAATTGGTGAAAGCGGCAGAAGAAGGAGAAAAGAAACCCAGAGAAAGTAGTGAAGAAAAAGAAGAGAGGGAATTCAGGAAAAAAAGGGAAAAAAGGGGTAGACCTAGATCCCTTCAGAAGACTCAATTTGAGCCTAGTAAATTGAGGAAGAAAAGGATCATAAATTTTGGAGAATCCAAAGAGAAATCAGTCAGTTTAGAGTCAAAAAGCAAAAGTTCAAGTGAAGAGGACAGGAGAACAGGCAGGAATTTGAAGGTTTCACAGAAAAAAAAGGAAATTAGTGATAAAATCAAAACATTGGAGAGGAAAAAGAAGGAATCGGAAGAGTTTGAGGAATGGGATAAAGAGGAGAAGGAGAAGCCCTCAGTTATCAAACAGAAAATTAGCAATGAAAATGAAAACAAGAACAATTTGAAGAAACAAGATGAAATAAAAAAGAGGAAAAGCAGCAGCGATGAAAGTGAGGGCAAAAACAAATTGAGCCGTTTGAAAAAACTCGAAGAAAATAACGAGAAAATAGAGAAAAACAAGAAGAAAGAGGAATCTTTGAAAAAACAGGCTGAAAGTATAAAGGAAGACACTATGATCATGGAGGAGGAAGAAGTCAATGATTTCTACATTGAATTGGAAATCTCCGAAGAGGAAAAGTCAAGTGAGGAATCAATAAAAAAACCTCCTATTGAAGAATCAATGAAGAAACATTCAAAAACACCAGAACCGCCTACAAATTTACAGAAGAAAAAAGAAAAAGAAAAATTGAAGAACATCCCTGAAATTGTGGAGATTGATGATGAAGATGATGTTATGATATTAGAAAAACCGAAGGGCCTGATAGAAGTTGAAGAAGAGAAGAATATTTGGTTGAACCCTGAGGACAATGAGGGGAATAGAGTGAATTTTGACTTCGATCATGATTTGGAGGATTCTTTAGAATGAGTCGATTTTAATAATAATTAAGTTTAAGATGATTTTTCAAGAATTAATTATTTTTAAACTTTAAATAATGAATTTTAATGGTAAATGAATTATTAAATCATTTAAAGAAAAAAATTAAGGATTTTTTAAATTTAATTTCAAAATTAATAATTTTATAGTATTAAATTTTTTTTTAAAATTAATTATTTTTTAAAATTTTTTTTCCTTCAGAGATCGATTCCAAAAAATAAATTTTTAGAAATTTGCAAAAAAAATAAATTTTTAAATTGTTTTACAACTAAAAAAATATGTCCGAAACCCCAAAAATGATGGACCTTCTTCTGACCCCCCACTCTGTTCTCTCCCTCAAAGATTCCTCTCCCGAGGACAATTCCCTCAGTGAATTTTTCGACTCCCGTCTTAAGACATCCTACGATTATGACGATTCCCCCCCAGAGCGTGAAGCCAAAGAGCAAGTCTTTCAAGAGCTCAAATCAATCATAGATAAATGGCTTTCGGCTACAGCAACTGCTTCCTCAACTACTCCTTCAGGCCAATTTTTGGTGTTCGGTTCATTCCGCATGCAGGTGAATCACAAAGAAAGCGATCTTGACACGATTTGTATTGTTCCGAACTTCGTTGATCGAGACAAGAATTTTTTCGGAGAATTGTTCGAATCTCTCAAAACCCATGGAAAGGTAACTGATATTTATGTGATTTCTGATGCGATGGTGCCTTTGATCAAATTAAAGTTCGCTACTATACCGATAGATATATTATTCGCTCGGATGGAAGTCCCTAGCATTCCTTCAGACCTTGATTTCTTAAATAATGATGAACAATTAATCAAGAATATAGAAGAGAAATCTTACAAAGGCTTAAACGGGATCAGAACTGCGGAAACTATAAATAGGTCAGTAAAAAACCTCCAAGAGTTTCGGCTATTCTTAAAATTGATAAAACTTTGGGCTAAAAACAAGCTCATATATTCTAGTGTTATGGGCTATTTAGGTGGTATTTCCTGGGCTATTCTAGCTTCTAAAATCTGCCAATTATACCCGAATTATTCAGCTGCGAAGCTCTTGGAACGATTCTTTTTTATTTATTCTTTATGGATTTGGGAGGAGATGCCAGTGTTGCTTGAGCCTTTGAAAACTACCCCAGAAATAGCACCTAATCCTAAACTTCTCCAATTTCAATGGGATGAAAAAGGTGAGAAAACTGAGATGAGCATCATAACTCCAGCATTTCCGTGTATGAACTCCTCACATACAGTTTCCATAACCTCTAGTCAAATCATTAGAAATAGTTTCAGAAAGGGATATAAAACAATCAAAGCCATTAGAAATAAACAGAAGGAATGGGATTCCTTATTTGAAAAAGTGAAATTTTTTGAGAAATTCCCGTTTTTTCTTGAAATCAGCATTGTGGCAAAGGCGGATCAGGGGGATTTCCTCGTTTGGAGGGGTCATTATGAGAGTAGATTGCGGAAATTTATCAGGATCCTTGAAAACCTGAAGTATCATAAATTCATGACTTTTCAATTGAACCCAAATGGATTTGAAAGAAAGGATGAGGAGTTCCCTTTTTGTTATAGTTATTATGTCGGAATGAAGATAAGTGAGGACAACACGAATCAAGCGAAATTGTTGGGCTTGAAAGAAATTGATTTGGATTCTGCTGTGAGGACTTTTTTGGATACTGTGGTGCAAAGCCATTCAATAATACCAGAACATTTGAATACGAAAGTGAGGATTGTAGGGAAAGGAGATTTAGATCAAGGGATTGTTTCAGGGAATAAGCTGAAGGAAACGAAAAAAGAGGTGAAGACCCTAATGTTGAAGGATAAAATAAGAATTTAATGAATTTTTCAAACATTATTTAAAATTTATAAATACAAGCGATTAAAAAAAGAAAGCTTTTTCATCAAAAAATATAAAAGATTTCATAAAAATATAATATAATATCCAAAAAATGGAAGAAGAATCCACTATAATTGACATAAGCACATTATCAGTGATCGATCTTTTGGAAAGGGCTGAAAGTAATTTCGCAGAGATGTTATATGATAAAGCCAAAGCCTTCTATCAGGAAGCTTACCTGAAAAACCCAGATAACGAGGATCTCTTATGTTCCTATGCGAATTTTCTGACAACAATAGGTGAAATTTCATTGGCAAGAACTGTACTTAGTCATGCTTTATTGCTGAATATAGAGAAATCATTGAACTATAAAAAATTCGTGCAAATGGCCGAATTGGTTGATGGAAAACTCAGCGTGCAATTATACGAAAAATCAATTGAAATCTTACAAAAGCTTCATAATCCGATTGTGGATAACGATCCCATTCAAATGGAAATAAAGAGAGATCTGGCACAGGCATATTCTGCGTTGGCTGAAATTTATCAGACAGATCTATTACAATATAAGGAAAGTGAGGAATTATGCAGGAATAATATAGAAATGGCTTTAAAAATAGACTCATTATGTCTGGATGCTTACCTGCAATATGCGAATTTTTACCTGAATAAAGAAGAGATTGATCAAGCGAAAAAATGGCTTAAAATGCTGATGGATGAGATTAGAAAAGAAGAAAATGATGATCTTGATGAGCCTTTGAAATCAAAAGAGAAAGCCATTATAGAAGAGGAATCGAAAGAAATTAAAGAGCAGGAAAAAATAATCTATAATCCAATAGATGCTTACCCTATTTCTTTTAAATTAAGCGTGAGCAGGGTGTTGATGGAGGTTGAGGATTATGAATCTTCTATAGAAATGTTGGAAGATTATGTTGAGGAGGATGAGGAAAATGTGGAAGCATTGTATTTACTGGCGTTTTGCTATTTTAAGGCCAAGAATTTTACGAGATGTAGGGAGGTGATGGAAGATTTAGGGAAAAAAGATTTATCTGAAGATGCGGAGTTGATGGTGGCATTTAAGGAGTTACAAAATGAAATGAGTCTGGTGAATTTAAATGAAGGTTATGATAAGGCGGAAGAAGGGAAGGAAGAAGATGCAGATGATTGGATGGATGTGGAATAAGAATGGAGAAATAGAGATCACTTGATAATGAAGAAGGAAAGCCCAAGCTTTTTATTTTTAAAACGATTTGATTATCTAAATTATAATTGTATTAAGAAAATTTATAAAATAAAAAAAAATGCTTTTTTCAATAAAAAATTTTATCTGAAAATTCAAATGCGATATAATTCGGCTGTCAATTTGGAAAATTAAAGAAAATTTTAAAAACAAAAAATTTTTTAAAACAAAAAATTAAAAACAACAAAAAAATCTGTTTTTGCAAAATGAATTGTTGTAATTAAAATAAAGAAAAAGAAAAAAGAGATCCCACTATCAATAAACATAAAATTTCATATATTTTAAGTATTACTTTTCGAAAAAATCGCCTTTAACTTATTCATCGTCAAAAACAGTTTCTCAGCATATTTCTTCAATTTCTCTTTGATCTTCAGAGACACTGCAAATTCCTCATTTTCATACAAATAATCATTGATATTATAGAAATTGATGTTCCTGACCCCTGTCGGTTTGAACAATTGATAGTTCATCAACTCTCTATTAGGACTCAAATGACTCAACATCACCTTTTCTTGTTTTTCTCCTACATACCCATTGCCACCCTTATTAATAAGTCTTCCTTCTGAGATATTCTTCGAGAACAATCTCTTAAATTCATCAGTTGTTCTTATCGATCCAATCATTCTTTCCTTCCTCTTTTTTTTCTCCATTATAGCCATAAGGTTTTTTCCTGGAATGAACACTTTTTTCTTCTGATTAATAGACCTGTTTTTCCCTGGAAATAAAAATTTCTTTAAATCAGGCTCTGAAGCATTTCTTTTCGTGTTGTTTGGATTGGGTAATTGAAAAGCTTCATCAGAACTATCTAATAGATTCTCTGTGAATTGATTCAGAGGGTTCTCATGGAGTTTGTTAAGATCCCTGATGGAGCTTTTGGTCTTCTTATGAAGGAAATTAATAACTGCTAATTTGCGGACATTAGAGCTTTCAGGCTCAAGTTCGCCATCTACCATTCTCTGATGGTAGTATTTGGATTTTTCAAGATCACCCATATAATAAAATTGCATACCAATAAGATCATAAGCCAATATTTCATGATCTTTGTCGTTTAATTTCCAGCTACATTGTAACATTTTGGAAAAATAAGTCAAAGCTAATGAGTATTGCTTGAGGTATTGGAAGCAACGTCCCAAGCCTTTATAGCAAGAGATTAAATAATCCACCAATTGGAAGCTGATGCACAATTTCTTGCAATTTTTATAGATTATTATAGCTTTGTACACATCTTGAAACATGAAAATTATCTTGGCATGCAAAAGCAGGGATTTCAATGTCAATGCCATGTTTCGCGACTGTTGGCATTTCGTTTCTATTTCATGAAATGCTTTATCAAAATCACTTCTATTTCTAATAGAATTGATGGCTGTCTTGACTAAAGGGAACAATTGCAATATGTAAGTATAGGTGTCTTTGCTGATTTCCACGAATTTGTAAACGTTCATATTGTTTTCTGAAGATTTGCATTGCGATTTTATGAATGCGAGGATCCCTTGCGCGAATAAGAAATTCTTATAATTAAGGTGCAGATCCTTCGCATTCAGAAAATCCAATTTTACTTCAAATTTCGGTTTATTGATTTTTACTATTTTCTTCAGGAACTTATTTTGTGTTTGATACATAGTTTTACGAGGTTTTACAATTTTTCTGTAACTTGTGCTATTAATTTCCTTTGAGGTATTGATAAAATCTCCGGATTTTGGAGTAAATAAGGTGTTGTTGACAGATATTTGAGATGATTCTTGCTTTGTCATCGATTTATTCTTGGCATGGAGCATCAGAGGGTTTTTTGCTTCATTCTTGAAAAAACCTATCAAAGTGTTGGATTTTTTCGGACTACGCAAAAAATCTTGCTGATAATCAAGTTTCTCAGTCTCTCTTTCAAAGAAAATTTGTCTTTCCTGAGCCTTGGTGAGACTTTTAAATGGTGAGGTCTGTTCTGGCTTTTTATCACCGAAAGTGAGTTTTTTTGAGACAGCCCGTTTTATTAATAAACTATTCTTAGTATTGGCATCGTCTTGCTGTTCAGATGGGTGGATCAGGTTTTTTGAGGTATTCATAGTTTTTTCTTCAATGATAGCTCGGAATTTATTACGAATAATAGTTAAATCATTGGCTGTTTTGAGAG
>Ga0302140_10010253_pt1 | contig 11606 bp, 13 predicted proteins | sample I_Bog_E1_1_FD_202095 | JGI IMG/M metagenome (GOLD analysis project Ga0302140, IMG submission 202095) | Peat permafrost microbial communities from Stordalen Mire near Abisko, Sweden - I_Bog_E1_1 | ecosystem: Environmental > Terrestrial > Soil > Wetlands > Peat | place: Sweden: Abisko, Stordalen...
GATCGGCCTCAAGATCGTCTTTTGCTCGCCTAACGAGCTGGCCTCGCAACTTAGACGATCTAGCGACAGATAGCCCTGGCACGCAGCTGGTCGCACTGCGTGGCCGCGGCACGCACCGGAGGTCCGGTCGAGTACCGGACAGAACAGACGGAGTAAAAAGCGCTCCCAGGGAGGAAGTTTGCGGCCGCGCTGATCTACCTCTTGAGCGCGGCGCTTTGCTTCGGTCAGGCTTTCTGGATCGAGAGTGGATTCAAGTTCGGCCACAAGCGCAAAGACCTCGTTGGGCGTAATCTCTACCATGAGGGTGCAGCAACTGGAGCAGCCGCGCCGACAATCGACCGGCGTGCCGGCTCGCTCCACAGCCGCAACGACCGGCTGGAGCTCGCCGTCGAGAAATCCGACGCGTGCCCGCGCAATAGCGCTGCTCAACCCAGGCGCTCTACCATGGAGGTCGAGGGCGTCCTTAATGACGGCGCTAGCCCGGGAATGCACATCAACCAGCCAGCGCTGGTCAGCGTCGGATAACGACTTGTAAGGGTTTGACGTCAGAGTCATCGCAATCTCACAGGTGTTATGATCGCTATTGTTGGTTAACCGACTATGAATGTGTCTCCGTAATTCCACGGAGTGCCGGCTTCCAACATGCATCCATGAAGCCGGCGTACGACATGCGTATCTCGCTTGCGGGATTGATCAGTTGGGCGTCTAAGCAAGTGGCCAGTCTTTTGAGTACGGTCCGCTGCCGGTTCTGTTGGAAAATTTTGGTGCGGCTCGCGATTTTAGATACGCCGTAGGCTCAAAATCGCTGTTGGAACCGTTGCCGCTTGGTAACCACGGCCCTGTCGGTCGCGCTATCGACGAGTTCATTCAAGTGCAGTCAAATTCTAGACTCGCCGGAACGTTCGATACATTGTGACTCTAATGGCCGAAACAGCGTTTTTGCGGTTGAGTCGGCTGGGAGAGGTGGCCAACAGAAGAGGTGTTTGCAAGTTTTTGTGGTTAGTTCTCGTTAATGGTCAAAGCTTATTATCCAAGGCTGAGCAGCCCATTGGGACTAAGCCGATGAGTAGTATCTCGAGCGTATCTTCGAATTGGCTTCAGTCGGTGAGCGCGGGCGGCAACTGGCTTCAGTCGGCAGTTGCGCCCAGTTCGTCCAATGATTGGATCGATGCGGCGAACACGTCAGACCCTGTTGCTGCGGCTGCTAGTGCAATTGCAGCGGCAGAAGAGGCTGGCGCTTCTGGTTCCAGCTCCAATGCCGTGAATACTGGTATCGCGGCTGCCGAGCAGGAACTCATGGGATATACTGTCACGTCCGGTACCCCGAGTACTACCACCAACGCCGTTGATATCCTTGCCTGAGTTTGTGCGCCAGAAATCAATGACGCAACAACCCCGTTTGCTGTCACTAGACATCGAATAATTCATTTAATCCGAAACTCTAGCTAGAAATTGTGGGCTCGCGAGGCCGCAGCCAGAAATTCTCGTCTTCGGTCGATCGACAGCATCAACCTCTCATCGAAAGGCGATGATACGGCTGAACAACCGCGTCTTTGCTTGTTGCGTGCCGCTCGTAGTGAAATCCTGTTTATTCGATACGCACGCGACCTGGTGCGCACGCTGGGAGCGACCATTTTTTACGAAGGTGTATTTGAGGTTACCACCGTTGTCCGCCGCGGGGAGAAGGATCACAGGGTTCTTCGGCTCCCGTCCAAGCGATGGCGGAAGCGCGTTTCAGCGACGCCGTTTCCCCGCCCGCCGCTTAAAATAGCGGAAAAGTCTAAGAAACCCGCCGCGTCTGGCATGGATTGTGGCGCCATTCGGCTCGCGCCCATTGCGAATCGGTAGCACGCTATTTGAGTCGATGAACTCAATTAAAGGGAGCGGCTTACCGCCATCGGCAGGCTGATTTTGCTACTTGCCGTGTTCGCCCGGCCTGTCGGACCGTAAGTAGAAGGCGTACGTTTGCGTGTCAACTCGTACGAAACACCCCGGATAATACCCTCGGAGACGGCGTGCGCTGTTGCAAGGACCGTTAGGTTTGTCTGGAGTAGCGCTTGGAAAGCATTATGCTTTTCGCGCAGCCGATCAAGGGCCTCGGGCAGCAACCGATCGATGAGATCGTTGGCAGCCTTCACGCGGGCCGTCTCGGTCGAGTAGAGGTGAGCAAGCTCGACCTTTGCTTTATCGAACTCCACCGCATCGTGCAGCTTTCCAGCGCGCACGCGTTCGGTCTCTTCCTCCACGATTGCCGCGAGCCGATTCATGATCTGATTCAGATTTGCGATCGCCCCCTCGGCCTCGCTAACATTGGTGATTGGTGATTGAGTACCAGGCGAAGCTGTGGTCACTGTTTAATCTCCTGTTGCGCCATAAGACTACGGTAGACCTGCGTGGCGATGCCGATTCCGCCAGCCTTGGCGAAGGACTTGGAATATTCGTCGGTAAGAAATGAGCGCCATACACCGGTCGCGCCACTGCCGCCGAATGGGCCGTCGCCGTTGATGTCGGTGAACATTTGTTGGAACATCGAATTGAGAAACACGGCCTCGAAGTCCTGAGAGGCCGTCTTGGCTTTAGCCTTGCCGGCAGCCACCATTTTGGCCGCAGTCGGTAGATTGTCATTGAGCATATCGAGCGGGCTCGTACCGGGCGCGGCGAGGGAGAGGGCGCTTGCCATCACATCACCTCGATATCGGCCTGGATCGCGCCGGCCGCCTTGATGGCCTGCAGGATGGCGATCAGATCGCGCGGGCCGATACCGAGCGCGTTGAGCCCGTCGACCAATTGCTGCAACGACACGCCATCCTTGACCAGCGCTAGTTTCTTGCCGTCCTCCTGGACGCCGATGCGCGTTCGCGGAACGACCACCGTCGTGCCGCCGCGCGAGAACGCTGTCGGCTGGCTCACCTGCGCCGATTCGGTAATGGTGACCGTAAGATTGCCTTGCGCCACCGCGACCATCGACACGCGCACGTCGCGGCCCATGACGATAATGCCGGAACGCTCATCGATCACGATCTTGGCGCCGAGATCCGGCTCCACCTGAAGCTGCTCGATTTCGGTGAGCAGCGCGATCACATTGCCGCGATATTGCTGCGGGACGGTGATGCCGACCGTACCGGGGTCGAGTGATTCCGCCGTCGGCACGCCGATATAGTCGTTAATGGCCGCGGCGATACGTTTGGCCGTGGTGAAATCGGGATTGCGCAGCGCCATGCGCAACTGGCTCTGGCGATTGAGATTGAATTCGATCTCGCGCTCGATCAGCGCGCCGTTTGAAATACGCCCGACCGTGGGCACGCCGCGCACGATTTTGGCGGCGTCGCCCTCGGCCTGGAAACCGCCGATCGCCACCGAACCCTGGCCGACCGCATAGACGTTGCCATCGGCGCCGAGCAATGGCGTGACCAGCAGCACACCGCCTTGCAGGCTTTTGGAATCGCCGAGCGCGGAGACGGTTACGTCGATGCGCGTGCCCTGGGTGCCGAAGGGGGGCAGGTTCGCGGTCACCATCACGGCCGCGACATTGCCGGTGCGCAGTGTTTGTCCGCGGATATTGACGCCGAGGCGCTCGAGCATCGCGGTGAGCGATTGTTTGGTGAAGGGGATATTGTTGAGCGTGTCGCCGGTGCCGTTGAGTCCGACCACCAGGCCGTACCCAATGAGCTGGTTCTGGCGCACACCCTCGATATTGGCGAGGTCTTTGATGCGCGAGGTCGCCCCGGCGCTCACCGGGACAAACATCATGACTGACAGCACCGCACAGAATGCGGCTCGAAACATCCTCGTCATCACTGCTCCCCAATGTGACGTACGGCTTGCCATGAGTAATGCGAATGGCGTGCCAAGCCGCTGGCGCAGCTTAACACTCTGGCAACGCTCAGGTTTTCACAAAACCGCGGTTCGTGGGGGGTCACTGGCAAGCCGGCAGGAAGCGCATTGTCCGGCAAATTTTGCCGGAGCATTTACGCCGGATTAACCATAACGGCTCAGTCTTACGGTATTCGGGGACCGATCCATCTTCGGTTGGGGTCAATCGCCATGCGGATCACTGGGCCGAACGGAACTGCGCTTGCGAATGCGCCCGCGCCTTCGCGCCGCGCCGCCGGCGGCGGTTTCACGGTCAGCGACGAACAAGCGCCGCGCGGCTCGACCGCGGCCGCCTCGTTGCGCTCGATTTCGACGCTCGATGCCCTGATGGCCCTGCAAGGCGTGGAGGATCCGCAAAATTTACTTGAGCGCAAGAAGCGCGCGGTCGCCAAGGGCCGCAATGCGCTCGACGTGCTCGATAAACTCAAGCTCGCCTTGATCGACGGCAGCGTCGATGGCTCGACGCTTTCCCGGCTTCTGGTCGCATCCGAGGGCCTGACGGAGGAAACCGGCGATAGCGGGCTCGACACGGTCTTGGGCGAAATCGACCTGCGGGTCGCCGTGGAACTGGCCAAAGCCGGCATCCGCTAGCGCAGAAACCCGAGGGCACCGTTTCCCGCCGGCACCGAAGTCATTGATCTGTCGCCAATTTCCGTAAAACAGGCGAACTCGAGAGGGATATTGTCGCGGGGGCAGCACGCGTATATAAGCCTGCCGCGCGGGGGCTAAGACTTCGCTTCGTACAAGAAGTCAGGGGAGTGCGTGGGATGTTGGCTAAGACCAAGGTTTATCGCCCGTCCGACAAAGAGCCGTTCATGAATGAGCGGCAGCGCGCCTATTTCCGCACCCGCCTGCTCACCTGGCGCGAAGACATCCTCAAGGAAGCCAAAGAGACGCTCCTGCATCTGCAGGAGGAAAACCAGAACCATCCCGATATCGCCGACCGCGCCTCGTCTGAAACCGACCGCGCCATCGAACTGCGCGCGCGCGACCGCCAGCGCAAGCTGATCGCCAAGATCGATGAAGCGCTCGCCCGCATCGACGATGGCACTTATGGCTATTGCGAAGAGACCGGCGAACCGATCTCGATCCGCCGCCTCGAAGCGCGCCCGATCGCCACGCTGTCGGTGGAAGCACAAGAGCGCCACGAACGGCGCGAGCGGATTTATAGAGACGACTGAGAATGGGCGGCCTTTAGCGAATTGAACTTTAATATGCCCGGCATATCGCCGGGCATTTTGTTTTTGTAACGCCCCCAACGCACGCGACCTCCGGCTGGGGAGCATCCGGAGGCCGCGTCGTTGTCGCCGTTTGTCGTTCTAGAACCGAAAACGGCGCGGGAGGTCGCTTAACTACGCTACTGACAAAGTGGGCGGGGATCTCCCTGCAAGCGGGGTGAGGTAAAAACTAGAACGGTAGCACCACGTCGAGCACTTGCTGACCGTAACGCGGCTGTTGCACGTCGGTGATCTGACCGCGTCCGCCATAGGCGATGCGGGCCTGCGCGATCTTCGAGGAGTCGATGGTGTTGTCACTCTGGATGTCCTCCGGGCGCACGATGCCGGCCACGATCAATTCGCGGATTTCGAAATTGACGCGGATCTCCTGTTTGCCTTCGACCACGAGATTGCCATTGGGCAGGACTTGCGTCACCACTGCGGCAACGTTGGTCTGCAAGGCCTCCTGGCGGTTGACCGACCCTTTGCCGTCGCTCGACGCGGTGGAGTCAGCGGTGAGGATGCGCCCGGGCAGGATCGCGGATGCCGGCGTCTTTATTGTATTGCTGCCGAGGAAGTTGGTGATGCCGGAATCCTCGGTATTGGCACGGCTGCGCTGCGTCTCGTTGGCGATATTGGCCTTGTCGGTGATGTTGACCATCACCGTGAGAATGTCGCCGATCTGTTGCGCGCGCTGATCTTTGAAAAAGGCGCGCGAGCCGTTGCGCCAGAGAGAATTTGGATTGTAGGAGGCGGGCTGCGCCGCTGGCATCGGCATCTGCACCGGCTTATATCCCGGTCGCGTCGTTGGATTGTCGACCGAAGTAAGTGCCGGCTGCTCGCCAATATTCTTTAGCCGATCGATGGCTGCACAGCTACTGAGCAACGAAGCGGTAATGGAAGCCAAGACCGCATGACGCAAAACATTATGAACATTCATCGGCATCACTTTCACTTTTGGTTTACGCGTAATCTTTTCCGAAAATCGGTTCCCGCTTTTCGGGACTACGCGCCAGCGCGTGAACCTTTCGAGTTTTTGCGCTAGGGCGCGTTGGCACTCATTGCGGGCTGGGTAGGCTCAATATTTGCGGCTAGTCGCGGCGAATTGGCGTTGACCGCGACCCGGCCGGGGCCGACTATCATGCCTTGCACCTTACGCTTGGTTTGCTCGTTGACTACGTTGATGACGTCGCCTTCGGCTCCGCCATCGCTCGCGTTGCCGCGTACCGTGAGCGTGATGCCCGGCACTTCGTAAATCAGCGTCACCGCGTCATTGCGCTGGATAATCTCGGGCTTCATCAGGTCGGCGGCACGTAGCGGCGTGCCTGGTTGCAAGTTGGCGCGAGCGGCGAAACCTACGGCTCGGTCGCGTTCGGTAACAAACTCACGTGTGACCTCGGCTCGAGGGTGTCGCTCCATGAGCACATCCGCATCTTTAAGGACGATGCCACGCTCGATGGCCCGCGTAACGGTCATCACGTCCACGGTCGCAACCGCGCGGCCGGACAGTCTCAGTATACCGCGATTGGTGGCCCCGGTCGGAACCTCCAGTGTGACGTCAAAGCGACCGCTGCGGCTGTCGTAATTGATGCGCGCTACGCGTGGCACGCCCTTGGCGGAAGGCTCGACCTGGATAGCGCGCAACTCGCGCTCGAATATCACTGCGATGTTTTTGGGATCGCCGAGGCCGAACTGCTTTGATAGGGCCGAGGCAACGCTATCCTCGACGTCTTTGGCCGGGATTGCACGGCTGGCTCGGGTCACCAACACCTCGCTCAAGCCTGCCGTATCGAGTCCGACCAGCGCATGAGTACGTACCGCTTCGATCACAGCGTCGACCGGCACCGCTCCGGTGGAGCCGAGGTCGGGTGCGCGGAACACCGGCACATTGGAAACGATACCGGCATTCTCGATCAAATCTCCGATACGAACGATTTCGCCAGTCACAATCGCCTCGGATTTGAGCATCGGTCGCCCTTGGTTGGGCTTGGCGGTTTGCGCGGCGGCGGATGTAGCGAGCGTGACAAGAACTGCGAACGCTATGATGCATAGTCGAGTCATGATTTTGGCCTCAGCGCACCAGGTTGGAGGTTGTCGACAGCATCTGGTCGGCGGCGGTAATCACTTTGCCGTTCATCTCATAGGCGCGTTGCGCAGCAATGAGATTGGTAATTTCAGTGACAGAATCGACGTTTGATTGTTCGAGATTGCCCTGCAGTAGGCTGCCGGCTCCGGCCGTGTCTGGCAGCCCATCCTGTGGTGTGCCCGACGCCGGCGTCTCCGTGAATAGGTTGTTGCCGATGGGGAGTAGGCCTGCCTGATTGATAAATCGTGTGAGCGTGAACTGGCCGAGTACGGTTGGCGTCGTAGAGCCTTGCGGTATTATCGATACCTGACCTTGTGCATTAATGGACAACCCACTGGAGTCTGACGGGACAGTGATGCCCGGCATCACCAAATTGCCTTGCGCGTTGACAATTTGGCCTTGCGCGTTCATCTGGAACGAGCCATCGCGGGTGTAGGCGTAAGTGCCGTCCGGCATCTGAACTTTGAAGAACCCGTCGCCTTGAACCGCGACATCGAGGGAGCTGCTGGTTTGTGTTAGCGTGCCCTGAGTCATCAGGCGCGGCGTGCCGACAGTTTTGACGCCTGAGCCGAGATCAATTCCGACGGGAAGCGTATTGCCTTGCGCCGAAGTTTGCGTGCCGATCCGGCTGATGTGGTCGTAAAGAAGATCTTGGAATTCGGCGCGCTGACGCTTGTAGCCAGTCGTCGTCATGTTGGCGAGGGTATTGGAAATGACCTGGACGTTGAGTTCCATAGCCATCATTCCGGTTGCTGCCGTACTAAGCGCTCGCATGGAACTAACTCTCCTTCATTTTCAATTCGGAACTTCAGCGAGCTTGTCGATCGCAGACTGACTTTGATCGGCCTGTTGCTTGAGCAGGCTGGCGACCTCGGTGTAGCTGCGCGTGATCTCGATCATGCGCGACATTTCGACCACCCCGCGTACGTTCGATTTTTCGATTGACCCTTGGATGATGGTCGATCCTTTGTTCGGCTGCGGCTCCACCCCGCCGGTAGTCTTGAATGTACTGCTGCCGTCCTTTTGCAGCTGCTGAGCACTATCGAAAGAAACAAGCTTTAACGTGCCGCGGGCCGAATCGGTGTTCGCCGTGCCTTCGCGTACGCTGATGGTGCCGTCGCGACTGATAGATACTTGATTGTCGTTCGGTTGGAACACGATTGGTCCGGATTCGCCGAGCACTTGATTGCCATCGCTGGTAACGAGCTGGCCGGTCGCGTTAATCTGCAGGGCGCCGTTGCGGGTGTAGCGCTCGCCGCGCGGCGTCTGCACGACCAGAAAGCCGCTGCCATCGATGGCGACATCGAGCGGACCGCCGGTTTTCTCGAGTGGGCCGCCGCTCATATCGTGCCAGGTGCCGCGGTCGCGCACGAAGCTCACCCGCGCATGCGTCTGATCGGCGCGCGCGGCCGAGGAGAGATATTCCTCGAACAGCGAGCCGTCGGCTTTGAAGCCGGTAGTGTTGAGGTTGGCGATATTGTTGGCGACAACGTCGAGTTCGCGGCCAAGCGCCATCTGACGTGACAGTCCGATCAGCTGAGCGTTCTGCATCGGTATTCTCCCCTTCAAGTCGGACCAGGCACCGCTCCCTCCCGAGGGCGGCTATGGCCGAAAACGACTGACCGCCAAACTCTCCCAAGCCAGCTGCCAAGTCTTTCATTGCAGCCGCCGTGCCAAGTCATAAAAGATCGATATATCAAATAGTTAAGTGAAAGCGCGCTTGCTCGCCTAAGGGCAAAAACAGCCGTTTTCGCAGCCCACCCGGCAAAAGATTCCCGCTCAAACTACCGTCGCGGGAACCCGCGAAAGCATCTGTTAACCATACCGACCTACCTTTGAAATCAAGGGCGCGCGCGGTCGCGCATCGGCGGTGTTTGCGCAACGCGAACGCCGCCAGCCGATCTGCCCAGCAAGTGCGAACCGGGGTAATTCATGGCAGCAGCCAAGGCGAAACAGGCGGAAGCCGAACGCGACGACGCGCCCGAAGATGAGGGCGAAGCGCCAGCGGCGGCATCGCCGCCAAAGAAAAAATTCTCGCTCAAGATGATCATTATCGCGGCGGCCGCTCTACTCGTCGTGGGTGGTGGCGGCGCCGGCGCCTATTTCTATTTCGGCGGTTCGGGACAAGACAAGCCGGTGCAGGCCGAGGTCAAACCCGCGACCTTTGTCGATCTGCCCGATGTGCTGGTCAATCTTTCGAATGCCGGCACCGACCGCACGCAATATCTCAAGGTCAAGATCGTGCTCGAATTGCCCGATGCCGCGGGAGTTGGACAGATCCAGCCGCTGATGCCGCGGGTCATGGACGCCTTCCAGACTTACTTGCGTGAATTGCGGCCGACCGATCTCGACGGCTCGGCAGGACTCTACCGGCTCAAGGAAGAGTTGACCCGGCGTGTCAACGTCGCGGTCGCGCCCAACAAGATCACCGCCGTATTGTTCAAGGAGATCGTCGTCCAGTGAGCCTGAAGCCGCACACGATGACGCTCACCGGGAAACGACCGTAACCATGGCGCAGAATACCAAGATCGACCAAGATGCACTGGCCGCCGAATGGGGCCTGGCGCTGGAATCGGAATCGGGCGCTGCCGCGCCGAATGCCGATGCGGGCGCCGCTCCGGTAGTCGATGAAGCCGCCGCGCAATGGGCGGCCATGGTCGACGATGGCGGCGGTTTCCAATCCGCCAAGGGCGGCGCCGAACGCATTCTCAATCAGGAAGAAATCGACAGCCTGCTCGGCTTTAGCCTGAGCGACGTCACGCTCAACGACAATTCCGGCATCCGCGCCATTATCGATTCGGCGATGGTGTCCTACGAGCGCCTGCCGATGCTCGAAATCGTCTTCGACCGCCTGGTGCGGTTGATGACGACGAGCTTGCGCAATTTTACGTCCGACAACGTCGAAGTCTCGCTCGACCGCATCACCTCGGTGCGCTTTGGCGATTATCTCAATTCGATCCCGCTGCCGGCGATCCTGGCCGTGTTCAAGGCCGAGGAATGGGAAAATTTCGGCCTCGCCACCGTCAATTCCGGCCTCATTTACTCGATTATCGACGTGCTGCTTGGCGGCCGGCGCGGCCAGAGCACGGTACGCGTCGAGGGCCGTCCCTACACGACCATCGAGACCAATCTGGTCAAGCGCATGATCGAGGTGGTGCTGGCGGATGCCGAACTAGCCTTCAAACCGCTCTCGCCGGTCAAGTTCAACATCGACCGGCTCGAAACCAATCCGCGTTTTGCCGCGATTTCGCGACCGGCGAATGCCGCCATTCTGGTGCGCCTGCGCATCGACATGGAAGACCGCGGCGGCAATATCGAATTGCTGCTGCCTTACGCGACCATCGAACCGATCCGCGCCGTGCTTCTGCAGATGTTCATGGGCGAGAAATTCGGCCGCGATCCGATCTGGGAAGGCCATCTGGCGACCGAAATCGGCCAGGCCCAGATTGGCGTCGATGCCGTGCTTTACGAGGCGCGGCTGCCGTTGCGGCGCATGATGAGCCTCAATGTTGGCGACACACTGATGCTTGAGCTCAAATCCGATGCGCTGGTGTCGGTGCGCTGCGGCGATATCACCTTGACCGAGGGGCGCATGGGTAAAGTCGGTGACCGCGTCGCGGTGCGCGTCGCCAAGGCGCTTCGAAGACCGCGCACCACGTTCGCCATGTTCGAGAAGGCAGACGAACCCACCAATCGTATGGAGGTCCCGTGAGCTACCATTACGGTTTCCTGGTCGAGTCCATGGTCTCGATCCTGCTGCTGCTGACAATTCTGTATTGCGTGCGGCTCAACAAGCAGCTTCGGCTGCTCAAGGCCGACGAGCAATCGCTGCGCGCCACCATTTCCGAACTCATTACCGCCACCGAAATCGCCGAACGCGCCATTGGCGGCCTGAAAGCGACCATGCGCGAAGGCGAAGCGACTTTGAGCGCGCGGCTCGACCGCGGCGAGCAGATGTCAGCCGATATCGAGCGCCAGCTCAGGGAAGGCGAGGAACTGCTTTCCCGCATCGCCCGTATTGCCGGCGCTGCGCGGCCGGCGGATGAGGCGCCCCCGGTGCCCGACGCCAAATCGGTGGCGGCAGCGGCGCAGGCCTTTGCCGAGCGCACCCGCGCGCGCATGAGCGGCCATTCGACCGGCATCGCGGCATGATCCGCTTTGCGCGCGAATTCCGGCTGATCCCGGTCGTGCTATTGGCCACGATCAGCCTGTTCGCGCTCAAAGTGTCGGGTCTCGTGTTCGACGGCGGCTATACGCTGGCCGAGCGGCTGCAAGGCCGCGACAAGTTCGGCTTGACCGTCACGACGGCCGACAGCGTGCCGGATTATCCCAAGATCGTCGTTGCCGACAGCCAAGTAATGCCCGATGCGCCGGCGTCGCAGCGTTCCTGGGCGCAGGATATGTTCAACTACAACGATCCCGGCAAGGGC
>Ga0302140_10010254_pt1 | contig 11605 bp, 6 predicted proteins | sample I_Bog_E1_1_FD_202095 | JGI IMG/M metagenome (GOLD analysis project Ga0302140, IMG submission 202095) | Peat permafrost microbial communities from Stordalen Mire near Abisko, Sweden - I_Bog_E1_1 | ecosystem: Environmental > Terrestrial > Soil > Wetlands > Peat | place: Sweden: Abisko, Stordalen...
GGAACCGGGCGCGGCCAAGGACGGGGCGTATGTTCATTATCGCGCGGATGAATTTCTCGCCATCCTTGCCATCGAAAGCCAACGGGCCAAGGCCTTGATTGTGGGCGAAGATTTGGGGACCGTGGAGCCTTCGGTGCGCCGCGAGCTGCGTCGGCGGAAAGTGTTATCTTATCGGCTGCTCTGGTTTGAATCCGCACCGATCAAACAATTTCCGCGGCAAGCCCTCGCGGCAGTTACCACGCATGATTTGTTTACCGTGGCCGGTCTCTGGAATGGTTCCGATCTGGCGCGGCAAAAGCAGTTTGGCCTCCACCCGAACGAGCAGGGCATGAACGATCTCGTCAAGAAGTTGCGCCGGCGTATTGACCTGCCCGCCAGCGCTGAACCGTCGGAAGCTATCGTGCGGACTTACCAGCTTCTGGCCAAAGCGCCATCACGATTGATCATGGCCACGCTTGATGATGCGCTGGCGGTCGAAGAACGGCCCAATTTGCCGGGCAGCCCGGCGAGCGCGCCGAATTGGGCGGTCGCGCTGCCCATTCCGCTGGAGGAAATCAAGAAATCGGCGTTGGTCAAACGAGTGGCGCAGGCTTGCAAAAGGTGAAAAAGGAATTCCACATTGGCGTCGCTTTAGCTATCCAAGCGGCAAACATCTTTAAATTATGAACATCACCTACTACGGTCACGCCTGTTTTTCCGTCCAGGTGGGCGGCAAACAATTGTTGTTCGATCCGTTTGTCACTCCGAACCCGCTCGCGAAATCGGTTAAGTCCAAGGAGATCCCCGCGGATTACATCCTGGTTTCGCATGGGCACGACGACCACATTGCCGATGCCGTCAAAATCGCCAAACGGACCGAGGCGACCGTCATCGCCAATTTTGAGGTGGCCGAATGGCTTACCAAAAAGGGAGTTACGCAAGTCCGCGCGGTCAATCCCGGCGGCATCGTGGATTGCGATTTCGGCCGCGTCCAATCGGTCAACGCCATTCATTCCAGCTCCATGCCCAACGGCGCCTATGGCGGCCATCCCGCCGGATTTGTCATTGAATCGAAGGAGGGCAATTTTTATTACTCGGGCGACACGGCGCTGACTTACGACATGAAATTGATCGGCGAGGCCACGAAATTAAAATTCGCCATCCTGTGCATCGGCGGCAATTTCACCATGGGCGTTGACGACGCCGTGCGCGCCGCCGAATTCGTCAAGTGCGATGAAATCATCGGCGTGCACTACGACACGTTTCCCCAGATTACGATCAACCACGCCAACGCGCTGGAAAAATTCAAGGCAGCGGGCCGCCACTTGCAGCTGTTGAAAATCGGCGAGACCCGGAATTTATGAGCAGCGGCTTCCATTGGGCGGGTTGAAATGATTAAAGGTAATATGTTAAAGACAGTTTTTTGGAGGTCACGGTAGTGCATTTTGCAATGAAACAATGCAAATTGGGTGTTTTGGAACGCTGAATTTACCGCCGACCTACAAAACCCGGTGGCATTTTTCTAGCTGAATCGAACTGACGATCCATTGATCGTCCTCCAATTCGATGCCCGGCGACGTCTAGATGATCAGGATTTTCTGCAAGCGTTATGGGCGTGCATTCCAGGAGAGAAAGTATCCAAGGCAATTTATGTCATTAAAAATCTCTTCACTCATGGGCTTGGTTATCGCCATGGGTTGCGGTCTGCTGTTATCGACGCTCACCGGGTGTGTGGCTGGACCGGGCTATTACGGCGGACCGGCCTATTACGATGATGGGCCGGAGGTTGGTTTTTTTGGCGACTACGGCTGGGGCCACGATCGTGACGCGAGAAACCGCGGCTATCATGACCGAGGCGGCCATGACGGAGGCGGGCACGACGGCGGCCATGATGGCGGCCATGGCGGCGGGGCTCCTCACGGAGGTGGGGGTGGGGGTGGCGGAGCCCATGCCGGGGGCGGCGGCGGCGGTGGATCCCATGGCGGTGGTGGTGGTGGCGGTGGTGGTGGACATGGCCGTTGATTTGTCGTCGATCATCAAAATAATTTTATGAAATACTTTGTCCCACTATGTTCCGTGACCACCTCACTCTTTTTGGCCGCAGTGATCCTCTGCCTTTGGGCGCCGATGGCGGGCCGCGCGCAAGATACCAATGCGCCCGTCACGCAACGGAGGTTTGATTCCCCCGATACGGCCACGAAAGCGTTGCAGGAAGCCACCAAAACCGGGGACCAGGCCGCTTTGGAAGAAATCTTCGGGCCGGACAAACACGATTTGTTGACCGGCGACAAGGTGCAGGATAAGGCAAATTTCGAGCATTTTTCGCAAGCCATGCAGGGGGGATGCGTGCAAGAGCCGGAAGGGGACGACCGGGTTATTCTGGGCATTGGGACAAATGACTGGCCCTTTCCGATTCCGCTCGTGAAAACAAATGGCCAATGGTTTTTCGACACCGATTCCGGGCGGACGGAAATCATCGACCGCCATATTGGTCGCGATGAACTTTATGCAATCGGCGTTTGCCGCGCTTATGTAACGGCGCAAAATCAATATTTCAGCCGCGACCGGGATGGCACGGGCGTGTCGAAGTACGCGCTGAAATTCAAGAGCAGCCCCGGCAAGAAGGATGGGCTTTTCTGGGACTCGACGGACGAGGCAAGTCCGTTCAGCGCCCTGGCAGCCGAAGCGCATGCCGAAGGCTACGATCGCAATCTTAGCAATTCCAAGCCGCATCCTTTCCATGGCTATTTCTTCAAAATCCTGACGCGCCAGGGCAGCGCGGCACCGGGAGGAAAAGCGGATTATCTGGTGAACGGCGAACTTACGGGCGGATTTGCCTTGGTGGCTTATCCGGTGCAATGGGGCAAATCCGGCATCAAGACCTTCATCGTCGATCGTGACGGCGTGGTCTATGAACGCGATTTTCAGGAAAAAACCTGGGAAACCGCCATCCATATGACGCGCTATAATCCCGACAACACTTGGTCCGTTGTTTCGGAAAGCGGCATTCCCATGTGAATAATTCCACCCGCACCGAAACCGACTCCATGGGGGAAATGAGCGTCCCCGCCAGCGCGTATTATGGCGCACAAACGGCGCGCGCGGTGGAAAATTTTCCCGTCAGCGGCCTGCGGTTCCCCCGCTCTTTCATTCGCGCCCTCGGGTTGATCAAACAGTATGCCGCCGTGACCAATGCCGAACTGGCGCTGCTCGATCCCCGGCTTAGCATCGCCATCCAGAACGCCGCGGCCGAGGTGGCCAGCGGTAAATTGGACGACCAGTTTGTCGTCGATATATTTCAAACCGGCTCCGGCACCTCGACTAACATGAACGCCAACGAGGTGATTGCCAATCGGGCCGCCGAATTGTTGGGCCATCCGCGCGGCGAGAAATTTATTCACCCGAATGACCATGTCAATCTGGGCCAGAGCAGCAACGACGTCATTCCCACCGCCATTCATCTCGCAACCTTGGAGCGCATTGAATATGGGCTGCTGCCGGCCTTGGATGCGTTACAAGCCGAGTTAGCGCGCAAGGCGGCCGCCTTCCGCGACATCATCAAGGTCGGGCGGACCCATTTGCAGGATGCGCTGCCGATCACCTTCGGACAGGAATTTAGCGGTTACGCCTCCCAGATCGGGCATGACATTGTGCGGCTGCAAAATCTGCGGTTACATTTGAGCGAGCTCGCGTTGGGTGGCACCGCCGTGGGCACCGGGCTTAACACGCATCCCGAATTTGCCCGCCGCACGATTGCGCACCTGGCGAAGGCGACCAAACTTCCGCTCTGGGAAGCCGACAATCATTTTGAAGCGTTGGCGGCGCGGGACACCTGTGTCGAAGCCAGCGGCGCTTTGAAAGCGGTCGCCGTCAGTTTGATTAAAATCGCCAACGATATCCGGCATCTGAGTTCCGGGCCCCGCTGCGGGTTGGGCGAATTGCGTTTGCCCGCCACGCAGCCGGGCTCCTCGATCATGCCCGGCAAGGTGAATCCCGTCATGTGCGAGATGGCGATCCAGGTCGGCGCCCAGGTGATCGGCAACGACACCGTCATCACCTTCGGCGGCGCGTTCGGCAATTTTGAATTGAACACGATGATGCCGGTGATCACGTACAATCTGCTGCAATCGGTCGAACTCCTCACGAACGCCAGTCGGCTCTTCGCCCAGCGATGCGTCGCGGGCCTGGAGGTCGACGTTGCGCAATGCGGTGAATATGTCGAGCAAAGTCTGGCCTTGGGGACGGCGCTGGCGATGGAGATTGGCTATGATCGCGTGGCGAAGATCGTGAAGACGGCATACGAGACCAACCGTTCCGTCCGCGAAGTTGCCCATGAAAGTGGCGCCATGTCGGATGAACGGCTGGATCAGTTGTTGGATCCGAAGAGCCAGATTGGGACCAATAGCCGGGTAAAGTGAGGCCGGAGGAGCGAGAATTCAGGTGAAAAACGGGACCGGTTTGCCGCAAGGGAACGCAAAAGAACAAAAAGACAAATGGGGGTTTTTTGACAGGATTTACCGGATGTACCGGATTTTAAAAACGGAACAAGAAGGGCAGGGGGAAATTAACCGCAGAGAACACAAAGATCACAGAACCGAGGGGAACAATGGAACAATAGCCACGGATTAAACACAGATGAACCACGGAAAGGGAATCGGCGAAGAGGTTCACGCGGAGACGCGGAGGCGCGGAGAGAAAACGTGGAGAGGAATTAGTCCGACGCGTTCCCGCTAAGGGGCAATGGGACATCGTCATCATTTCTTCATGCTCCGACACACCAGCCCTTTGCGGTTCTCGGATAGTGACCAAGTCCGGAACTTCCCTGAATCAGTATGGCCTTGAATGAATCAGAATTTGTTCTGGATCGGCCCCTCTATCTCGAACCTGTTTATAGTCGAATTCCACAATCAACCCCCAAATTACGAGCCAGAAAATTAAGCCGCTTAGAACAGACAAACCTGCTCGTTTCAATAGGGGCGGACGCGGCAAAGCCAGAATTAAAAAAAATGCCGTCAACGCCGCTGGAACCGCATATAACTTAGCTTTTGGTAATTCCTCGACAAAGCCAGAGGCCGAACCAATGGTCCCATCGAAAAGCATAAGGGACGAAAAATACGTTAGCCCGATCATTCCGAGGAAAAGCAACATGGCCATGTCCCGAACCCAGGTTTCTTTTGTGTCTACGCCCATTTTATTTGTATAGCGGTCGTCCTGTTAATTAAATTAAAACAGCAGTTGGGTCAACGTCATCTTTCAGCGGCTGCATTTGGTCAGTCTTTGACATTAGCAGTTTTGGGTTCCTCCATGTTTAAAACGGGTAATATATATGAGGGTCGTCGCGGAGCGACATGGGACATTAGCCAGACACAGAGTGTCTGGTTGACCGCGCCCTATTGACTTCGTCCTAGAGGGACGATGGGAAGGAACGAGATGTGGCGCGCCAGGCGGGTCATCATCCGATGAGCAACAGCCGGCTGGGAGCTGGTGGGCAGGTTGCCCACCAAACGGGCGGGTCGCCCGTTCCACCCGGACTATCCATTGACGCTGCTGCATGGTTACGGCTCCCAAGATCCATTGGACTCGCCCCGGCCGGCCGGGGGAGCGCGAGTGACGGTGGCGCGGACATTCGTTTGCGATCGGGGATTGCATTCGGAGGGCAAAACTCGCATATACCCCGTCGCCGTTTCATGAATTCATTTATTGCCGGTCAACGTTGGATCAGTGAATCCGAGCCTGAGCTCGGATTGGGCACCATCGTGCGCGCCGCAGATGGCCGCGTGGAGGTCGGCTTCAAATCGGCCGGTGAAACGCGCATTTATACTGTGGATCAGGCGCCTTTGAAACGCATTCGTTTTCGCGTGGGCGATAAAATTCGCACCGTCACGGACCAGGAATTTGTCGTCAAACAGGTCGTGGAGGAAGCAGGCTTGTTGATTTACGTGGGCGAAGGCCAGCGGCTGGTGGAAGCAGACTTGAGCGACCGGGTCAGTTTGCAGGGACCGCAAGAGCGGTTGCTGGCAGGACGATTTGACCAATCCAACACTTTTGAGCTGCGCCGGCGCACGCTGGAACTGCTCTATCGCTCGCGCTTATCGCCGGTGCGGGGATTCATTGGCGGCCGGATCGATTTGATTCCGCATCAGCTCTACATCGCACAAGAGGTCACTCATCGGCACGCGCCGCGCGTCATGCTTTCGGACGAAGTGGGTTTGGGGAAAACGATTGAGGCGTGTTTGATTCTGCACCGGCTGTTGCTGAGCGGCCGGGCGACGCGGATTTTGGTGCTCGTGCCGGAATCGCTGGTGCATCAGTGGTTCGTGGAGATGCTCCGGCGGTTCAATGTCTGGTTGAACATCTTTGACGCGGAACGCTGCGCGTCCATTGAAGCGGGCGAGCCGGGGGCCAATCCGTTTCTGGATGACCAAGTGATCCTGACCAGCATCGATTTTCTGGCGGGCGATCCGCGCCGGGCGGAGCAGGCGGTGGCCGCTGGCTGGGACGTGCTCGTGGTGGATGAGGCACATCATCTCGAATGGGCGGAGACCGGGCCGAGCCGGGAATACCAGGTGGTGGAGGAACTCAGCCGGAAATCCGAAGGACTGCTGCTGCTCACGGCCACGCCGGAACAATTGGGAATTCAAAGTCATTTTGCGCGCCTCCGCCTCCTGGATCCAAACCGCTATCGCGATTTGGCCAAGTTCCAAGCCGAAGCCAAAGATTACCAGTCGATCGCCAAAGTCGCGGAGAAACTCCGCGCCGGAACCGCGCTCGCCAAACCAGATCTTTCCTTGCTGCGCAGTTTGCTGGCGCACGACCCGCAGTTGGACCAGCGGCTGGCGGGATTGGGCGAGGCACAATCGGAAAGCCGGACAGCGTTGCAGGAAGAGCTGCTGGATTTGCACGGACCGGGCCGGGTGCTGTTTCGCAATACGCGGTCGGGCATGAAAGGATTTCCCAAACGCACTGCGCATCTGGTCAAATTGGATCCGGGCACGGAAGCGGAACACTGGCTGGACAAGGTTTCCGCGGAGTTCGCCGAAGATACCAGCAACACCAGGTTGCACTCATCGTACGATCTGGCGCGCGATCCACGGGTGCTGTGGCTGGTGGAATTATTACAGCAGCTCGAGCCACAAAAAATTCTGGTGATCAGCCGCACGATTGAAAAGGCGGAAGCGCTGGATGAGGCCTTGCGCCGCCATTTGACGGTCAAGACCGGTATTTTTCATGAGGGCCTGACGCTGCTGCAGCGGGATCGCAACGCCGCCTGGTTCGCCGAGCCCGACGGCGCGCGGTTGTTGATCTGTTCGGAAATTGGCAGTGAAGGACGCAATTTTCAATTCGCGCATCATCTCGTGCTGTTCGACCTGCCGCTGAATCCCGAATTGCTGGAGCAGCGCATCGGCCGGCTGGATCGCATTGGCCAGATGGTCGACATTCAGATTCATGTTCCCTATCTGGCGCGCAGCCCGCAGGAGGTCTTAGCGCGCTGGTATCACGAGGGATTGAACGCCTTTAAAATCAATCTGGAGAGCGGTAACGAACTGTTGCACGAATTTGGCCGCAGCGTTCATGACCTTGCGTTGGAATATCCGGCGGCCGATCCCGCCTCCGCCGACCGCGAGCTAGCCGACTTGTTGAAAAGGACGGTGGCCGCGCGGTTGGAGATGAGCCGGCGACTGGAAAAAGGCCGGGATCGTTTGCTTGAACTGAATTCTTTCCGGCCCGCGACGGCGCAAAAAATCATCGAGCAAATTCGGGAACAAGACCAGCAGCCGGACCTGGAGGATTATCTGCTGGATGTGTTCGATCATTTTGGCGTCCATATCGAGGAACTGGCGCCGCACACCTGGCAATTGAATCCGCTGGGGATCACGACGGATTCCTTCCCCGCCCTGCCCGCCGAGGGGGTGATCGCGACGTGCGATCGACGCCGGGCGCTGAGCCGGGAAGAGGTGGCTTTTCTGACGTGGGATCATCCGATGGTCACGGGGGCCATGGAATTGTTGTTGTCGGCCGAAACCGGAAATTGCGCCTTCGCCATCCTGCCAACGCCGAATGACCGGACGATGATTCTGGAATTTGTTTTCGTGCTGGAAGCCATCGCCACGCCGCGACTGCAAGCGGATCGTTTTCTGCCGCCGACCCCGATTCACCTGATGATCAGCCATAAGGGCGTGGAAGTATCCGACACTTTCACCGATCCAACCTGGGAACAAAAACTGCAAAAAGGTTCGCCGTACAAGTTGATTGAAAATGCGGATATCGTCCGGCGGGTGATCCCGGCCATGTTCAAGAAAGCGCACGAGCTGGCGGAGAGGAACGCGGCAGTGCTGCGCGAGGCGGCGATGAAAGAGATGAATCAGCTACTCAGCCACGAGCTGCAGCGTTTGCAAACGCTCGCGCGGGTGAATGATCACATACGCCCGCAGGAAATCAGCTTGGCCCAGGCCCAGCACGCGGAACTGGCGGCGGTTTTGCAGGAATCGCGGCTGCGTCTGGATTGCTTGCGCCTGATTTGGAAGGGTTCGGCGGACGGCCTGAAATAGTGTTGGTATGAAGGCGTCGCCTTCGGTTATGTTGCGGGCATCCAAAGACGCCTGATATGACCAATCATTTCAAACAGACCTGCTTTTTTTTCACTGGACTCGCGGCGCGGGTTCTCTCCGCTGCGTTGCTCGCCTTGATCATCCTGAATCCGGCCCATGCCACGGCCGCGGGCCAGCCGGTCAGCGTCACGATCACTGACGACGGATCGGTCTCGAACCTACCCGCGCATTTTTTAGGACTGAGCTACGAGATGTCCATGCTGCTGCCGAAGGACGGGCATTATTATTTCGATCCCGACGACCACGCGCTCGTCAACACGTTCAAGACTCTCGGCATTACGAGCCTGCGGGTCGGCGCCAACGCCGTGGATGACCCGCGCATTCCCGTGCCGCAAGAAAAGGACATCGACGAGTTTTTTAATTTTGCGCGGGCCGCCGGCGTGAAGGTGATTTATTCGTTCCGTTTGAAAAATGGCGATCCGGCCGATTCCGCCCGGCTGGCCGGTTACATTGCGGCGCATGATGCGGATGCCCTCGATTGCTATTCCATCGGGAACGAACCGAACTTTTTCCTCAAACCCTACCCGGTTTTTTATGCGCAATGGAAACCGCATTATGATGCGATCTTGAAAGCCGTGCCGGACGCGATGATCGACGGGCCCAGCGCGAATGGTCCCTATGCGGTCAGCCTTGCGAAGGATCTTTTTGGCGGCGGTCATCTGGCGATGGCGAGTGATCATTATTATTTCCTCGGCTCCGGTCGGGCGGGCGAAAAGGATCCCGCCGCCACTCGCGCCCGTTTTCTTTCCGACAAGCTGCACGCCGATTATGAGCGTGACTATGCCGGAGTGGGCGCGGTGCTGGCCGCGGAAGCGGTTCCGTATCGGATTGACGAAATGAACAGCTGCTACAATGGTGGCTCCAAGGATTCCAGCGATACTTATGCGTCCGCGCTGTGGGCGTTGGATTGCACGCATTGGTGGGCAGCTCATCATATCCTCGGCGTGAATTATCACACCGGCGAGTCGGTGGGACGCGATGGACATTTCGGCGCGGCGAATTATGCGGCGTTTATTCACCAGACGAATGGCGTCGGATTCAACATCCGGCCGCAGGGTTATGCCTATCTCGCCTTCACCCAGGGCGCCCATGGCAGCCCGCTTGGGGTCAAACTCGAAACCGGCGCGGCGCTCAACTTTGATGCCTACGCCTATAAAAACAACGACGGCTCGGTTTATGTGACCTTGATCAACAAGAGTTTTGGCGAGAAAGCGCAATCGGCGTCCGTGACACTGCAGTTGCCCCAGCGCGCGGGCGCCTATCAACGAATGGATTTGCAGCAGAAGGACAATGACATCGCCGCCAAGACGGATATCGCGCTGGGCAGCGCTTCCATCGATCCCGAGGGAACGTGGGCGGGCCGGTGGAAAAAGGTCAAACATCACAAGGCGGATTCCGTGACCGTGGAGGTGGGGGCCACTTCTGCGGTGATTTTGCATTTTCCGGCGGGGAAGTGAGCAGCGACCGACGGAAAACATCTTTTGACTTGTTGCCGCCACGCCGGTCCGGTCATCATCAGGGAAGGCGGTCAATCATTCGTACACCATGAGAACGTTCTTTCTTGTTTTGCTCGTCGTGTTGGTGGGTTCAACCGGCTTCGGCCAATGGAATTATCCGCCGACGAAAACCGTAGACGCCGCGGATACTTATTTTGGCATCACTTACCAGGATCCCTATCGCTGGCTCGAAAACTTGAAGGATCCGGAGGTTGTCGCCTGGTTCAAAGCGCAGGCGGAATTGACCGATGGCCTGATGGCCAAGATCCCCGGCCGCGATGCCCTGGTGCAGGAATGGACCGCGCTGGACAAGCTCAAGCCGGCAGCCTATTCCGATTTCAGCTATGAGAACGGACGCCTCTTTTACAAGAAAACCCTGGGGGGCGAAAACGTGGGCAAACTCTATTACCGCGACGGCTGGGAAGGGGCGGAAAAACTTTTGTTCGATCCGGGCACCTATATACCGGGCGTGGTTACCACGATCGAATCTTTTGTTCCTTCCTGGGATGGCAAACATCTCGTCATCGGGTTTTCCGCGGGCGGCGCGGAGTATTCCGAACTGCGCATCCTGGATGTGGACCAAGGCACGCTGTCGCCCGAGAAGATTTATCCCTCGGAGGGCGCCATCGGCTGGTTGAAGGATGGGCAAACGTTCTTTTATGACGCGGGCAAGGTGACCGACATCAAGAGCATCGACATCGAATTGAACCGCAAAACGAAATTGCACACGCTCGGCACGGACGTGACTAATGACACCGATTTTTTCAGCGACGAAAGTTATCCTGATTTGGGCATCACCCCGAAGGAGTTCCCCGGTGCGTACATCGATGAATCCTATCCCGACTATGTTTTCGCCACGCTGGGGACCGTGCAGAGCGAAATGCGGATTTATTGTGCTCCCGTGGCGGGTCTGGAAACGAACCGGCTGAACTGGCGGTCGCTGTGCCAGCGATCTGACTCGCTGGTGCGGGGCATGGCGTTTTATGGCGATTATGTTTACGCCATCACCCATGCCAACGCGCCGCGCTATAAACTGGTGCGCACCACGATCAAAAACCCCGACTGGTCGCGCGCAGAAACCGTGCTGCCCGAAGCGGCGGATTCCATTCAATCCATCACCAAGAGCAAACATTACCTCTTGATCGTGTATTCCAACGGCGTGGTCGACCGCATTGTGCGCTATGACCTGGCCACCGGCGAAACCACGGAGATCCCGCTGCCCATGTCGGGTACGGTGAGTGTGAGCTGTCCGGATTGGAAGAGTGATCGCTGCCTGGTCTTCATCACTTCGTGGACCGCGCCGCTGAAGACCTATGACTTTGATGCGCAGAAAAACACTTTCGCCAAGAGCGCCTTCAATGCGGACGTAATATACCCCGGATTTGAGGATCTCGTTTCCGCGGAAGTGGAAGCGCCCGGGCATGACGGCACGATGATCCCGCTTTCCATCGTCTACAAAAAGGGCCTCCCGCTCGACGGATCGAATTGCTGCATCCTGACCGGCTACGGCGCATACGGGTA
>Ga0302140_10010256_pt1 | contig 11603 bp, 12 predicted proteins | sample I_Bog_E1_1_FD_202095 | JGI IMG/M metagenome (GOLD analysis project Ga0302140, IMG submission 202095) | Peat permafrost microbial communities from Stordalen Mire near Abisko, Sweden - I_Bog_E1_1 | ecosystem: Environmental > Terrestrial > Soil > Wetlands > Peat | place: Sweden: Abisko, Stordalen...
TTATCTAATTTATAATTCTTTTAGAAATACTCAGATATGTTCAAATTGTTGAAATCAGCCTCTTCATATTTACCATCATCTAAAGGTCCTTCTGCTGATTTGACATGAACCTTCAGGAATTCATGCTCGAGAGCTTCTTTTGACTTGATTCTTTTATCAGGCTTGATCTCCAACAATTTGATCAATAGATCCTTTGCTTATATAAAAGAAGATGAGTTGCTTTCGTTTGAATTTTTACCAGCCGCAGAAATTTTATTATAGAGTGCATCATTGAAATTGAAATCGCAGGCGCGGTTTTGAGAAAGGATCTCGTTGTAGGTCTTGCCAGGAAAAACTGATCTCCCAAACAATCTTGTAGAATGGCATCAAAAACATTTTGTTTTTGGCGAAAAAAAAAAAAAAAAAAGACAAAATGAAAAAATTCGAAAAAAGCTCCAAATAAAAAAAATTATCTAAAAAAACAAAATTTTACAGAATGTGCATGATGACCCCGCAACTGAACTCATCACAAATTTCGTTATATTTCTGTTTGGTGTCCTTTAAATTGACCACTTCAGGGGCCACAAAACCAGGAGTTCCGCATCTTGAAAACAAATATGCGTTGACATTTATGAAGGTGGACAACCCAAAATCTGCAATGCAGATATTTTCTTCTGTCATCTCGTTTTGTCTAAATAGGATATTTTCCGGCTTGAGATCCCGATGCATGATGCCACATTCATGGGCATGATTGACTCCTTTGAGAATCGCTCGAAGGAAAGCGGCTGCTTTTGGCTCAGAAAATTTGCCATGTTGCTTTAGGTAATCCACCAGATTGCCACCTTTCAAAAGTTCCATCACCATATAGAGGGAATTGTCAGTCTCATAGACCTCGTGGAGTTTGATGATGTTGACATGGTTCATTGCTCGCATAATCTCAATTTCATTGATCAGGGATTCCTAAATTAGTTTGGATGTGAAAAATTGATTAAAAATTGTTAAAAATGAATGAAATTCGGAAAATTTATTCAAAGATCTCAATTGGAATTTCTTTCTGAAACTCGTTAAATAAAATAAATTTAATTAAAAAATCTTGCTTAAAATTAGATAAAATTGTCGATCGTTTATTACCTTTCCATTCTCCTGCGAGTAAACCACTTCTTTGGAAAACGCCTTGACTGCGAAGGGCAGGTTCGTGTCAATTTTTTCAACTAAATAAACCTATCAATCGGATTTAAAACTTGCAAAATAAAAAAAATGCAAAAGTACGCTTGCGAAATTCCCTTTGCCAATCTTCTTAATCGCCTTATACGTTGTATGGAAGTTCAAAAGATTCAATTTGGCGTTCAAATAAGGCATAAGTGCTCTTAATTCTTCCTCGTTGGCGCCTTGCAACTCCACAACATCTGAACCTCGCAAAAAACGGAACCCATAAAGCTTATCAAAGACCTTTTCTTTGGAGGAATGGAACAACCATTCAACTCTCAGATCAAAATCAAAGAAACAAACACCCTTCATTTCTTTCTTCTGATCTTTACTCTGGAAAGAAGATTAGATAGAAAAAAAAATGATGTACCTTAAAAAAAATGCATTTGTCGTTATAAAATTTAAAAAAACGCTTGTTCTTGGTCAACTTGCCCTTTTTTATGAGCTCGAGCTCAAAAAGGGGGGTTTCATCTGGCAGGGGAATGTCCTTTTTAATGGATTTGATGAAAACCTTTTTATAGGTTTTTTCACGGATAGAGTCTAGGCTTTTAACTGGTTTGTCCATTATTTTGATGATAATTTTTTATTTTGATTTTAAATGGAAAATCGGATTTGGTTTTTTTTATATTTCAAAATTGGAAAAATTTTAAATAAATTTTTTTTTTTTTTAAATAAATTGTATTTTCCATTTTTTGTTAATTTTTACAATTTATCAAAAAAAAAAAAAAAATATTTTTTAAACATTTTTTGTTGAAATTTCTAATTTTATGCTCCTTCTGAAAATAAAACAAATAAATTTGTGCAATCTCCTTTCAGCATTTTTTTCTTCCCTCCTGTATTATCAAAAACATTTTGGAAAGACACTTTGCATTTTTCCCCAACAAAATACAAGCTCCCCCCAGGCAAATCAAACTGATAAGTTTCATCCATTTCCTCATTAACCAAAGTCATGGAAACGTTTCCTCCGATATTCAAGAGAATTTTGAACTTGGTGTCAAATTCAAATGCCTTTTGTTTTTTGTTGATGTAAAAATGACCACATTTCATCGTCTTAATCTTTAAATTTTTCTTCTGACCAGCAAACAACTCAATCATCTGTTCATAAAAAGGGAATGATAGCTCGAAATTTATGATCGCGACATTTTTGTTGGTCATATTATTCATCTCCCAAGCCTTTTCCTCCAGATAATCCACAATTTCACGTAGATTTTCCTCATCGAAAAATTCGTGCACTGACAAACCGAATTTTTCTTTTTTTTTCTGGAAATTTTTATTTTTCCAGATTTTTGTCGTCATTTTTTCCTCGCGCACCTCGTTTTTTTCTTCCACGACGGTGCCTTTTCTTTCCTCTAAGCTTTCATTCGATTCTTGAACCACTTCTTCCTTTTTCACCACCTCATCTTTCTCATACATAACATTATTAAGTTTTTTTGCATAATATTCCCACCAATCAATTCTTACTTTCTTCAAGCATTTTAATGCCACCTTACGAATTTCAGGATGCAAATCATAAATATCCTTGCTTCCAGGCATTTTTATTGGATATAACAACTTCCTAGGATTCCTCACAACGAAAACATGCTCCGACATTGAATTTTCTCTAAATTCCTTCGGGATCACCTCATTATATGTATCTTTCTTCAAAACAGTCTGTAGATCCACTAGACCCAACAAAGACCCCAAAGGATATCTTTCTGGGAAATTAGGTTTTTTCTCAGCGTTTTTATAAAATTCCGCATATTCATTTTCCACAAATTTCAAGGTCTCTGGAGTAGGGGGGGTACTACCTGCATGTATCCATAAAGGTCCCCTATATTCAGTGTTCCAAAACCTCCCCTCAAAACGCTTAAAACCCTCAATTAATAAAGAAGCCCATGGTTGTAACATGCTGAGGCATTTGCCTTTATCCGCTGATAGCGAAAATAATTCTTCATCATAAAAAGTAGGATTTATTTCAGGAACGATATCTTCGATAATTGCGAGAAAATTGTCATAATTGTCATCTTGATTAAATGTCCGACGAAGAGTATCTATTTTTTCTTCAAGTTTCTTACGATGTTGTTCGGATTTGTTTTTTTCTTTTCGCTCAATATGAGCTTTATACTTTTCAGCGAATTCTTTCTTGACCCCATCGAAAATCTCCCTCGATTCATTACAAAGCTTCTCATCACCTTTTAATTCAGAATTTGTGATATTTTGACTCTTTTTCGAAATGGCTTTCTCCTGATTTTCTTTATCTTTCTGCTGATTATCAATATAAAATTGTTGCACTTCCTTCTTTGATTTGTCATAATCAAATGTCTTTTTCTCTTCGACGAAGCTGCTCCCATCGAAAGATATATATGTCGCTTTATTTATTTCATCTTTTTGTGCGGTTTCCTCTTCAATTTTCTTCGAAGCCAATTCCTTCGCTTGTTTCGAAGACCAGACGTTCTCATTTATTTCAAACCAATCCGTGCTTTCATCTATAATATTGGTTTCCGCAATTTGTGAAGCATCATATTGTAATAAACGATTCTTCAGATCTTCTGCTTTTTTGAAATCAGGGTCTTCGCTATTATCAACAAAGGCAGAATTCACGTTTTGTTGTTGGCCAGCTTTTGGACGACGAAAAACCAGGTTTCCGCAAAATAAACAAGGACCCTCATTTTCTTTTTCACAGACGATCTTGCCACAGGATGTGCAGTTATTGATTAGAGAATGAACTGAGGCTTGACAATTACAAAGCTGACGAATTGGATTTTTTGAAGGATTGGAAGGTTGTTTGGATTTGGTTTGTTTCATTACAGGAAAAATGATTTTTTTTATTATTTTTTTTTTGTTTTTTTTAAATGTCGGAAAAAAATTTTGAGGGAGGTTTTTAATTTCTTTTACAAAAAGAAAAAATTATTTTTTTTGAAAATTTGATTTTTTTAAAATAAAATCTCATTTTCCAAATTTGATATTTATTTCAAAGTTTTCTCTTTCCAACAATAATTAATTAAAGTTATTTTAAAATCCCTCAACCCATCAAACCCGACGACAACCAATGAACGTTGACGACTGTCTTCAAAAGTTGAAAAACAAGCAAATCCTAACTGAACGTGAGGTGCGTATTCTCTGTGAGAAGGCCAAAGAGTTGTTATCCGAGGAATCCAACGTGCAGCCAGTTATAGCTCCGGTCACAGTATGTGGTGACGTTCACGGACAATTCTTCGATGTTTTGGAGCTCTTTCGCAAAGGAGGTGAGATTCCCAATACGAATTATATCTTTATAGGTGATTTTGTGGATAGAGGCTACAATTCGGTTGAAACTTTTGAATATTTATTATGTTTGAAGGTCAGATATCCTGAGAACATAACTCTTTTGCGTGGAAATCATGAATCTCGACAGATTACAACGGTGTACGGTTTTTATGATGAGATCGTGAGGAAATATGGTAATGCCAACCCTTGGAAGTATTTTACGGATGTTTTCGATTATCTGCCTATTGGAGCGATAATTGAGGGTCAAGTGCTTTGTATACATGGTGGTTTATCACCAGATATCAAGACTATCGATCAAATGAGAACGATTGATCGTAAGGTGGAAATTCCTCACGAAGGAGCATTTTGTGATCTGATGTGGTCCGATCCAGAAGATATTGAAACCTGGGCTATCAGTACAAGAGGTGCTGGTTGGCTGTTTGGAGGTAGGGTCACCAAAGAATTCAATGCTTTGAATGGAATTGAATTGATTTGTAGGGCACATCAATTGGTACAGGAAGGATTACAATATTGGTTCAAAGAACAAAGCCTGGTGACAGTTTGGTCAGCACCAAATTATTGTTATAGATGCGGAAACATCGCAGCGATCATGAGCTTCAATGAACAAATGGAAAGATCCGTCACGACGTTTATGGCAGTACCTGAAAGCCAAAATAGCGTAAACCCGAGAAATGTGCTGCCATATTTCCTTTGAGAAAGTGAGGAAAGCTAAAAAACATCTAAAAAATTATCTAAAGCTTTAAAATTTTCATAGAAAAAATGATTTTTTTTTTGTTAAAAAAAAAGAAAATTTATAAAAAATAGCAAGAAAAATATAAAATATTTGTATGATTAATGAGTTTTAGAGAAAAATATAAAATGTTTGTATGAAAAATGAAAGTTTTTTTCATAAAATGTTTAAAAAGCAATATTTTACTAATGAACTTTCAAAAATAAATTTTTTCAGTGTTAATGAATGATTTTTGATATTTTCCTTCGATTATTTTTTGTTTGGATCTGACAATTATTTTTTTTTGATATCGTTTCCAATGATCATCAATCAAATCGCGAACCCTTTCGGCAAATTATTTTATCTGGCCACCAACCTAAACAAAGAAGGTCGTATAAACGATGAAGAAAAAGGCCGTTTAAAAGGTGTTTTCCCCCATCCCTTCATCCTTAATTTCGATTTTTTTTTTCTCTAGATCTAATCATCAAAGAAGATAAGCTCATCATGGACATGTTAAACACATATAATTGGTCCCAGAACCTTCAAGGCTTGGAAAATAACATCGTTGATTGCATTTTGAAAAAAAAAGACGAATTGGAAGAAATTGCCAGTCCACCCAATCGTTCCCCTCAATCACGAGGCAACTCCAAGAAACCTTCTCGAGTTGTAGTGCCCAGCAATAGACAATTGAGTTTTTATAATAACACGAATCAACCAGCTGCAGGCATTTATGCCCAATTACCCATAAAAAGTATGCCAGCGATTAATATGGAAGATGAGGCAAACTTTTCAAGGAAAGAAAATCATTCACCCAGCTTACAAGTGCTACCCACTTATAACCATTCAACCTCAATTATGAGAGGAATTAAGAGCGAATTGAATGATAAAAGAGAAGGAGGAATGGGGTTAAAGAAAATTCACACATTGGATGTTAATATAAATTCAACAGGTTTACTAATCTAACTGTTGGCAAATATTATTGTAAATTTATTGAAAAAGGGGTCGAAGAAAAACAAAGGGTCCATAATGTGCAAAAAGTTACCAAAGTAGAAAATGTTCAAAAAGTGACCAAAGTGGAAAATGTGCAAAAAGTGATTAACGTAGAAAAAGCAGAAAATTTGGTTAAAAAGGTGGAAAATGTGCAAAAAGTGGGAAATGTGGTAAAAAATGAGCCTAATGTCGAAACCAAAAAAAAAGAAGGCGGTTTCCAACTCATCATAACCGATGTTCGTGGCAGAAGCAAAACCGAACAAATCGAACAAAAAAGCTGCAGCTTGCTAAAACCAAGTAAATATATTAATGACTCTTAATCATTATTTTCTTAGCTCAATTAGACACAATTCAATCAGCGAGTCATGAAAATGATAGCTCCACCAAGCAAATTAACACCGCTTCCTTAGCATCAGGTAAAACTAGAGGGACTCCTTTGAACCCGGCTGTCGATTCCGAAAGAAGCAGAATCTCCAATAATACCTTGAAACCCCCTATGAAGAGTAACCATTCAGTGGAAAACACACCAGCTTCGCGACTTAAAGACTCTAGCGTGATCTCAGGAACTAATGGTAATAATCAAAATAATGATAATGGCAGTAGAAGAGAAAGGAGCCTGTCAGCATTTACTGATGAATCTTTCGAACCTTGTGGATTCCAAGACTATTACAAGGCATATAAAAAAGAAAACGATATCCCTCCTTCGGAAATGGGCGATAGAGATCGAGATAATGATAGTTCAGCTCATTTGAAGGCTCCAATATTTGGCATGGGATTGTTGAGAAGAAATACTGTGGAGGTGAATAATCATGGAATCACAGTGCTGCAAAAACCGAAGGAAATTCAAGAGATTACGGAACAAATGGATGAGGTAAGATTCATTTTTTTATAGAGAGTGATTAGAGAAATTTTGGGGGTATTTAGAATGCATCTCCACAAGATAAAAGGCAAAGCAGAAAGAAAATGAAGAAAGAAAGCTCTTTGGAATTGGCTGGGAATTAAGAATCTATTGAGTATTCTGCAGACGTGAATTAAGAATGGATATAAAGAGAAATGTTTTTAGTTTAGGTTTAAAAATAAGAGAAGGTTATAAATAGTTGCAATTCTTTGAAGTGAAATTTTTTTTTCTTTCTATTTTTTGAATGTTTAATGCAGCAATAAATATAAATATTTAATGAAATGATAAAGTTTCATATAATTCATTTAAAATTCGATTTGGATTTCATTAATTTATTATTTTTTTTTATAAATCAAAATATTTTTGCATGGATTTTTTATTTTTCTCTATTTTTCAAAAACTTAATTATTTTTCCCAAGTTTTTTAAAATTTCGCATCCCTTCATTCAATAAATCGAGCTCATAATTAAAAACCCACCCCCAAAATCTATTATTTAAAATCCTTTTATAAAAGCAAAAGTTCTCTCACCATCATAATGCTTTCCCTCCCCCAGCCGATTCAAATAGAGATCCTCGACCTTACAACCGACTCTATCAAATTCGTGCTTAGCAACTGTGATCTTTCCATGGCGAATTCCCTGCGTCGAATCCTCATAGCGGAGGTTCCCACAATGGCGATAGATTTAGTCAACATAGAAGTGAACACAACAGCTTTACATGATGAATTCCTAGCTCATCGATTGGGTCTTATCCCATTGCTTTCGACCTCAGTAGATTCTTATATTTATTCGAAGGATTGTGAATGTCTCCCGAACCATCCCTGTGAACGATGCAAGGTTTTTTTTGAATTGAAGGTGCGTTGCGAGACAGATGAGATTTTGGAAGTGACTTCCAGAGATTTGAAGTCGATGTATTCTAAATTTGATGAAAAAGAAGAGGTGAAGCCAGTGAAAGTCTTTAATGTCAATGAAGAGGAAAATGGTATCACCATAGTGAAGCTTAGCAAGAACCAAGAGATCAAATTGACTTGTGAGGCAAGAAAAGGGATAGGCAAATATCATACCAAATGGTCGCCAGTTTGTGTCGCAAACTTCCAACACGAACCAGTAATCAAATTAAGAGACGAAAGTCTGAATGATTTGACTATGGAACAGAAAAAGGAATTTGTGAACTCATGTCCGGTGAAAGTTTATGCTTTGAATGAGAAGACTCAGAAGATAGAAGTGGTAAATAATGATAATTGCATGTTTTGTGATGAATGCGTGAGGAAAATTGAAAATTTCAAGCTGGAGGACCCTGAAAACGCCTTGAAAATCAGTATGAGGAAAGATAGGTTTCATTTTTCAGTGGAAAGCAATGGGGCATTGAAACCGGAAGAAATCGTGAGAAGCGCGTTGTCAGTGCTTCATTCGAAATTGAAGGACATTCAAGATAATTTGAACATTGGAACGAGATAAAGGAAATGTGTGTTTTTATTAAATCAAGGACGTTTTAGTTTTCTTCGAAATTATTTGATTTTTTAAAAATTTTAAGATTTTTTTTTTTCACATTAACTCAAGAAATATAAAGAGTTTCTTAATAGTCTTCATCGTCTTTGAATTCTATGTTACCCACAGCTGCTTGACTATTGTAAATATCTATTATCTAAAAAGAAAAAAAACGCAGTAAATTAATGTCTGTTAAAGAAAATCTATACAAATTTCGAATTGGTTGCCTCTTCGGGCTTCTTATCCGCTCGAACTTTTACTAATCTCGGGAACCGTAATCCGATACCCTAAAATATTTAAAATAATCATTATTACAATAAAAAATTTGATAACCCTTTTGGAATCAACCTCTCCTATTCCTGCAGTATATACAGGAGATATCTGCATATCAGCCCCTTTGATTTCCCATACACAACACGGTTCCAACCATACATCCACTTGGAACCCATTGATTTTATATTCTGGCAAGGGGTCTTTGAGTTTATGTTCTGATAAGAATTGATGGATTGTGTCCAGACGTTCTTCACTGAACCCAGTGCCAATCTATCATATTTTTATTTAGATTCATTAATAATAATTGGCAAATTACTTTGCATATGGTTTCATAACATTCCATGTCTTCATTATAACATGCAAGGAGAAAAGACCCAAAAAGACCTGTTCTTTTTCCCTATGAAAAATTAAGAGAATTAGAAAAAATTATTGGCAATACTGTTCCGAAGAAAGCACCGATAGGCACTAGATCTAATGTATCGCCTAAACCCTTATCTAAATAATCCTTCTTTAATTTCAACCATTTGAATGATCGTTTGGCTGGCTCATATGTGGAATTCACATCCAAAGTTTTTACCATCAACCCTTCACAACCCACTAATATGATAATTTAATTAGATTTTATATAAGAAAAACTCACTTTTGACTGATTCGTTCAGGAAATCTTGAATTTCCTCAAGGTTGTCGGAATCCAAATGTTGGGCGAATTGCAATTTTTGATCAATCTATTTAAAAAAGATGATAAATTTTTATATATTTTTAAATGTTTAAAGGTTTTTTTACTTGCTCGAAATGTTCTCTGATCAATTCTCTTCTCCTTTTTAAAGGCTCTTGAAGCAACGATTTATCATTGAGATAGATTAAATCGAACATGTAAAGACACACATTAATTTCAATATCATTTTTATCGACATTTTTCTTGGTTCTGGAAGTCAATTGTTGAAATGGTAATATTCTTTGCTAATTTTTGTTAAAGAAACGATAAATTTTCCAAAAAAAGAAAGAAAAAAAAAGAGCCAAAATTTTAAAAAAATCTACATTTTTATCAATGGCGACGATTTCTGAATCCAAGATGAAATTCTTTATATTCCCTTTCGTATGTTTCAACACAAAATCTATGATATCTGGATAGGTTTCGCTCATATTCATTAGATTCCTGCTGAAAATCTGGCATTGCCCATCAAAATAATGTATCTGTCCCCTCAAGCCATCATATTTATACTCACATGTGAACTTCATATTTTCAAATCTTTTGAAAATTATCGCTATTTCCTTTGTGGGCTTCGCAAGCATCGGCTTCACCGGCACACCAGGTGTAATCTTGCAAATTTCTAACAAAGAATCGATATTTTTCCCCACAGTGAGTAATCCATCTAGGATTTTATCATAATTGGGATATTCACACACACATCTCTTAATAACAGTTTCCACAGCTTCTTCATCATTGAGTCCATTTAATGAAGTAAAGGCTTTAGCTAAGGATGCCTGCATCGTGGCTTCAGCTACCCCAATTTTGAGGTTCTTATTGATCCAACGAACGATGAATTTAGTTTCATCACCTTTTGAATCAAAGAGCAATTTTATCAGGAAGGATTCTCTTTCCTTATCAGCGAGATTACCTTTGATGTTGGCCATTTTCTTAAAAGTGTCAAATACTTGTTTCACTGTGAGGATAGTGTCCTGTTTCTTTTTACTGAAGAAACTGCTTATAGTAGTCTGTGTGGCCTTGCTTTCAGCTGCAACTGTCCCAAGATCCCCGATCTATAAAAAAACAGCTTAAAATCTTATATTTTAAGAGGATTTTTACTTTATTGAGTGAATCTCTGATTTGTTTTTCTGATCTCCCTGTGATTTTAGAGATAGATTTCGTCAGGATCTCATTACCAATTCCTAATTCTGAAGGCACATAATCTGGCGCAATCTTCAAAATACATAGATAATAGGTCATGATGAGATGATCAGGACGTAGCAAAATGATAGTTTTGAAGACATTGGAAAGGATGTTCTTCTGAGCCTCTTTCGAGTTTTCGCCTTTGCATTTCGACACTTCCTCGAATCCAGACACCAGGAAACAAAAGGGCACAGGATCTCCTTTATTGAATATTGCGTCTTTGTTGGGGTTGTATCCTTTATGAGTGATTGGCTTGAGGTTCGTGCTATCATTCAATTTAGTCAAGGTTTCGGCTGAAAAGATCGAGAGAGCTTGTTTGGAAATCGAGGATTCTCCCTTAATTTTTGATTGGACTGGGGATTTCTCAAGAGGAGATTTCGATTCTTCCTTAATTTTTGAGTCAATAGGCGATTTCAATGGTGATTTGTTTTTGGAGAGGACTTTCTCATTAGATTCAGGGGATTTTGGAGGATCGATGGCTGGAGATTTAGATGGAGTTTGTTGAATTATAGGAGGAGTTATAGAAATTTCAGGTATGGGATGAAGGGATTGGGAGTGGGGTTGAGAGTCTTGAGTTTCATCATCTATGAGTAATTTTCTTTTCTTTGGGTTTCTCTCATTGAGGTCTATCTATAAGAGAAAAAATGATCAAAAAAGTTTTATAATAGGTTTTAAACAGGAGAAACGTTTTCTTTTGTGGTTTTCATGAAAGAACCTAAGGTCATTTGTTTTTGCTTCATGGTTTTATGAGGATTGGGAAGGTTTTTTAAGGTTTGAATTGAGTTAATTAATTAGAGTTTGCAAAAAAAAAAGTGGCGGGCAATGTTTTTATAATACATTTTTTAAAAATTCATAAAAAATTTTTTTTATTTAATATTTTAATCAATTTTTTTTTGGGGGGGGGGGGGGGGTAAGAAATGTTAAT
>Ga0302140_10010260_pt1 | contig 11601 bp, 9 predicted proteins | sample I_Bog_E1_1_FD_202095 | JGI IMG/M metagenome (GOLD analysis project Ga0302140, IMG submission 202095) | Peat permafrost microbial communities from Stordalen Mire near Abisko, Sweden - I_Bog_E1_1 | ecosystem: Environmental > Terrestrial > Soil > Wetlands > Peat | place: Sweden: Abisko, Stordalen...
GTCATCGGAATCATCGACGCTTTCCACGGGCTCGGAAGCGCTGGCGCAGCCACTCTCCGCGCCGTCGCTCCCGGTATTTCAGAAGCCTTGATCACAACCGCGGCGGGCCTGTTCGTCGCCGTCCCAGCCGTTGTGGCCTACAACCAGTTCACTGCAAGAATTCGCGTTTTTGCTTCGGCAGTCGACGACTTTTGCAGGGAATTGCTGAACTCCCTCGAAGAGATTCCCGTACGAGCGCCACAGCCGGCGCGTTCCACCGGCCTTGCCGCCGGCCCCGAACCCACCCGGGAGGTGGACCGTGGCCTTTACAAATAGCAGCGGCCAGACCCGCTCATCGCTGGCCGAGATCAACATCACTCCCCTCGTCGATGTGGTGCTGGTCTTGCTCGTGATTTTCATGATCACCGCGCCGGTGTTGCAGTCCGGCATCGATGTCTCCGTACCGAAAACGCGCACAGTCAAGGAAATCACCGAGCAGCGCCTGGTGCTCACCATCAACAAGGATCAGCAGGTTTTTCTCGGCGACCAGGTGGTCAACATCCACGACATCGCAGACAAACTGCATCAGCAAGGCACCGATCCGACGCACCAGGTAATCTATTTGCGCGCCGATGAGACCGTACCTTTCGGCGTTTTTGCAACTCTCATGGACGCGGTGAAACAAGCCGGCATTACGAACGTCTCTATTGTGACCCAGCCGCTGGAAGCCAAAGCAGCTCCGGCCGGCGGGAATTAAACAAAAGCACTGTCATCCTGAGCGACCGCAGTGAAGCGAAGGAAACCGAATGACCTGCATCATCGGGTAATTCGGCCAAACAGGAAATCCGATGGCCAGCATTCTAGAAAGCGCCGAGCAACTCGAACGCGAACTGCCTCCCGATCCAGTAGCCGCGCCTGCCACCGGCTCAATCGTCCTGCACGCTGCCCTGTTCGGGATCGTTCTGGCATACGGTATTCTCAACGGATTCATGCATCACAACTTCTGGGGCGCACCCGGCCCAGGCAGCGCCATTCAGGTCTCACTAACCTCAAGCGCCATCCCTCTACCCTCGGACCAGCCAAAGAACGACAACGTCCTTCCGACCGAAAGGCCGAGCCCGGCCCCGGCGCCACCTGCGCCCATAGCCAAACAGGCCGTGGACGAGACCGCCATCCCCCTTGTGGGGAAGGAAAAGAAGCCTGAGAAGGAAGTCAAAGCCGCTCCAAAGGCACCACCCAAGCCTGATAACCGAGTCCAGTACGGCGAGCAGGCCGGCTCCAAGCTCTCCCGTTCCACCATTTCGCAGCCGACAGCGGCCGATCAGCCAGTGAGTGTGAATAATGGCGACTTTGGCAGCCGTTTCCCCTGGTACGTCAACGGCATCAAACTAAAAGTGAGCCAGAATTGGATTCGTGGCCAGGTTGATCCGCGCACACCCAAGGGCACTGCAGTTCAGATCTATTTCAAGGTTGATCGCCATGGCGTCCCGTCAAACTTCCGAGTCAACACAGCCAGTGGCAGTCCGACGCTCGACCGGTCCTGCTTGCTGGCGACTCAGCGGGTTGACACATTTGGCGACCTGCCCAGGGAATCCAACGATCAATGGCTCGATGTGACCTATGATTGTACCTATTAGTGCCCGATCGCAACCTCAGGCTTTTGAGTCCGAGCGCAGCCAGTCGCGCCTTTCCCACAACGATTTGAGGAAGGACTATCCACCGCATGAATGCACGTATGAAGGCATATTCGCGAATTTTACCGGTCACTATTTTTCTGCTGGTTTGCTCGACCGTTCCCCAACTCCGCGCCCAGGACTGGGTCCACACCGGGACCAACCTCGGTGCCGACCGCATTCGCATCGCCGCGGCTGATTTCAAGCCAGGTGGCGCCGATCCACAAACCCCCGCTCTGAAGGCTGCTTTCGACGCCACCCTCTACGCCGATCTGGGAAACGCAGGTATCTTCGACCTGGTCTCAAAAAGTATGGCACCGCAAGCCACGCCCGGCGCACCGCAGGAGATCAACCTGCCCCAATGGTCCGCGGCCCCCTCCAATGCGGCCATGGTGGCCTTCGGTTCGCTGTCCGCAGCCAGTGGACGCATCTCTGTCTCCGGCTGGCTTTTTGACTCCCGCAACACAGTGAGTCCCCAAGTCCTCGGCAAGCAGTACAACGAGGCGGCAAGCCAGGAATCGGCCCGCACCATCGCCCATCGCTTTGCCGACGAAATCATCCTGCGCCTCGGTGGCGGCATCAATGGAATTGCCGAAACCAAGATCTACTTCATCAGCACCCGCTCCGGCACAAAAGAGGTCTGGGCGATGGACTACGACGGCCAAAATCAACACGCCGTTACACACCTCGGAACCATTTCCATCTCCCCGCGCATCTCACCAGATAACTCCCGCCTGGCTTTTGCATCTCTAGGGCGCGATGGTTGGACCATCCGCATGTATTCGCTGGAACTGAACAGGTACGTCGCCTTCCCCGCCGGCACTGCTGGTGGCAGCAACCAATCGCCCGCCTGGTCCGGGGACGGGTCCAAAATTGCCTTCTCATCCGCGCGCACCGGCAACCCTGAAATCTGGATCTCCGATTCAGGCGGCGGCACTCCCCACAAACTCACTTCCTTCAAAGGGCCGAACATCGGACCCACCTTCAATCCACGCACCGGCGCACAGATCGCCTGGGTCAGCGGCCGCACCGGCGAGCCCCAAATCTACACGATGGATATCGATGGCTCCAACGTGCAGCGCATCACGGACGGCGGCTATGCAGTTTCGCCATCATGGTCTCCGAACGGTCAATTGCTTGCCTTCAGTTGGAATCGCAAATACGGCCCCGGCGACCCAGGTGGGGATGACATCCATGTTATCGACCTGGCCAGCAAAGACTATCTCCAGATAACTCACGAGTCCGGCAGTAATGACTTTCCATCCTGGGCTCCCGACGGCCGTCACATCGTATTTCAACGCACCATTGGTGGACATACCGAAATCTGGACCATGCTTGCCGATGGAACACAGCAAAAACAACTCACGCGCGGCGGAAACAACTCCATGCCGAACTGGAGTTGGAAATAGTGAAAAATTGCAGTCAATGAGCAGTCGAACACGCGAAAACGAAAGGTCTCTTTGCAGCTAGTGTGAACATTCAGCCTTTTTTTCGGCGTTTTTGAACTATGATGCTATCGTCAATCTTTTTCTCTCAATCCGGGCTAGTTAATTGAGCGCTATGCTCAAAAATACCCGGGACACTTGAATGACAATTTCGAATCTACGGAAGGAGTAATCCATTGAACTCACGCATGCGCATCTTGATCCCGGCTGTCTTGCTTGTAGCATTGGTCGCAGTTGCAGGTTGCAAAAAGAAAGAGGCGCCTCCGGCTCCCTCGACAGCTCCGCCCGTGTCTACTGGACCCGCGCCAACCGCCCAGATCACGGCGACGCCGTCAGTGATTTCTGCTGGCGACCAGGTAGTTCTCTCCTGGCGCACGGCGGATGCAACGACGATCTCGATCGACGGCATCGGCGACGTTCCGACTTCGGGCGTCAGGACCGTCACGCCCACCAGTTCGACCAGCTTTCACCTCGTAGCCGCCGGTCCTGGCGGAACTGCGGATGCGACTGCCCGAGTTACCGTCAACTCCGCACCGGCGGTCGTATCGCCCAGTTCCAACACGATGAGTGAAGAGGAGGAGTTCAGGGCCCACGTGCAAGATGCCTTCTTCGACTACGACACATACGACATCCGCAATGATGCCCAAACCGTACTCGCCGGAGACGCCTCGTTCCTGGTCAGCCATCCCAACATCAAAGTTGTCATTGGCGGCTATTGCGACGAGCGTGGGTCCAACGAGTACAACTTGGCGCTTGGCCAGAATCGCGCCGACGCCGCTAAGAATGCGCTCGTCACCGCTGGTGTGGCCGCAAACAGGATTCGCGTGGTCAGCTATGGCAAAGAAAAGCCGTTCTGCTCTGAGTCGACCGAGTCATGCTGGCAGCAGAATCGCCGCGCCGGTTTTACCATGGACCGGTAGAGGGGAAACGTCAGTCGAGTGCCCCAGGTCTCGCCTTTGAGACCTGGGATACATATATCGAGCCAGCCACTGAGCTGGGTGCCTATCCTAGCAGCGCACTAGCTTTTTCGCGGCAAGGGTGGGAAGGCACGAACCTCAACTAACACTGCCCGGCAATTCTGGCCCGACTCCATCAATGTGAACTTCGATTGCCATTTGTTGTGGTATCGCCGATGATCGTAAACTACATGCTGTCAGCTATTCCCTATAGGTGAACAATGAAGATAGCCAAAACCCTCCGCCACCGTTTATTCGCCGCTGCGGCCCTGTTCCTGCTCCTTACCTCCGTGCCCGTTCCCGCGCACGCCACATCTAAGGAAATTATCGAACTGCAAACTCAAGTCCAGCAGTTGCTGGACATGGTGCAGCGCCTTCAGTCCACGTTTGATCAACGCACGAGCGTTATCCAACACTTAGTCGAACAGACAGCCGACAGCACCAACCAGATGACGGCTACCGTCAATGCTCTTTCGCAAAAGGTCAATGCCCAGTCAGAAGCCACCGGCGGCAAGCTGGACACAGTTTCGGGTCAGGTGCAATCGCTCAACGATTCCGTGGATGAATTGAAATCGCGCATCGCCAAACTCGATAAAAATGTTCAGGAGTTGCAGACCCAACTGCAGAATATTCAGAATCCGCCCACCGGCACGGCGCCTGCAGGCACGGCTTCCGACCCAAATGCTCCCCAGGGGGCTGGGGTCGCACCGCCTCCCGCTGCCAACGTTGCGCCTCCCCTCAAGGACACATTCCAGGCTGGTGTCAGGGACTACAACGCAGCTCATTACAGCGTGGCCGCGAGCGAATTTCAGGACGTTCTTCACTACTACCCGATGGACGATCTGTCCGGCCAGGCTCAGTTCTATCTGGGCGAAATCGCGTATAGACAGAGCGACTTTGCGGATGCGGTGAAAGCTTACAATGCCGTTCTAGAAGGCTTTCCGGGCAGTCCCAAAGCACCCGCTGCCCAGTTGCGCAAGGGACTTGCCCTGCTGCAATTGAACAAGAAAGACGCGGGCATTCATGAATTGCGAATGCTGGTCCAGCGCCATCCGCAGACCCCTGAAGCGGCCCAGGCCCGTACCAAGCTGAATGGCCTCGGCGTCAAGATCACGACCGCGTCTGCGACTCACTAAAGCACACATCGCCACAGACCCTTTAACAAGAGAAGCCCCGCTCATCACGGGGCTTCTCTTGTTTTTCTGTCTTTTCAATTACTGCTGCAAGCTTGCCATCAAGCCATCCAGCGCCGATTTCGGTGGACGCGTCACCGACTGCGGAAGCTGCCCCAGCGGCTCATCCACAAGATTCAACAAATCGGTGAACGTCGGCTTCTTCGTATCGATGTAGAAGACGCCAGTGAGGATTTCGTTATTCGAATGCGCTTCCATGAGGGTGCGGACAGCATTTGCCTTGTTCGTCGGGTCATAGTCTTCGTGGAGTTTGTGCAAGCGAAGGTTTGAGCCGTCGTGCATTTCCACTTCAAACACTTCGCCGGAACCGTAGTCCACTTCGATCTCGTCGAAGCTGGCAACGAAATCAACTTCGTTGATCGGCTCGTCGTTATCCTGCATGAACTTGTAGCTCTTCGTCGAACCTTCGTGGTCGTTGAACGTCACGCAAGGGCTGATCACGTCGAGCATCACCGTTCCCTTGTGCGCAATTGCCGCCTTCAACATCGCGAGCAACTGCTTCTTGTCTCCGCTAAAGGAACGGCCCACGAACGTCGCACCCAACTGAATCGCAAGCGCGCAAGTGTCGATCGCCGGCAGATCGTTGATGACGCCAGTCTTCAGCTTTGAACCAAGATCGGCAGTGGCTGAGAACTGTCCCTTGGTCAGGCCGTAGACGCCGTTGTCTTCGATGATATAAATCATCGGCAAATTACGGCGCAATAGATGAACGAACTGTCCCATGCCGATGGATGCCGTGTCGCCGTCGCCGGAAACACCCAGCATGGTCATCGTGTGGTTAGCCATAATCGCGCCGGTTGAGACCGAAGGCATGCGCCCGTGGACGCTGTTGAAACTGTGCGACCTAGCCATGAAGTAGGCCGGGCTCTTTGACGAGCAGCCGATGCCACTCATCTTCATCACCCGCTCCGGCTCGACGCCCATCTGATACATCGCGTCGATGATGCGCTCGGAGATGGCGTTGTGTCCGCAACCCGCGCAGAGCGTGGTCTTGCCGCCGCGGTACTCAAGAACCGGAAGTCCGATGTGGTTCACTTTAGGTGCTGCTGGTGTTGTCGCCATTTAGCGTTTCCCCTTCTGCTTGCTGCCGATGCCAAAACAATCGCGGGACAATTTCATAATGTTCATGATGCAATAGCCCCCTCGTGAGCTTCCACGTCCTCGACATGCGTAGGAGAAATGCCGGTAAAGCCCTCCTTGGTCGCGAATTCTTCGGTTACGGTCTGGGCGTCAAGCGGCAATCCGTTGTAGTGCAGAATGCTGCGCAGCTTGACCACCTGCTCAGCGGGCAGATCGAGCTTCAGCAGGCTTTCAAGCTGAGCGTCGCGGTTCTGTTCCACCACGTACACACGCTCATGCGACTCAACAAATTCGTGAATTTCGTGCGCAAACGGATAAGCCCGGATCCGCATGTAATCCACGTCCTGGCCATACTGCTTCTTGATCAGGTCCATGGCTTCGCGAATGGCGAAATCCGAACTACCGTACGCCAGAATTCCAACGTTGGAACTCCCGTTCTTCACTGTCAACGGAGCCGGAACCAGCTTGCGCGCATTCTCAAACTTCCGCGAAAGCCGCTCCATCACTTCAATGTATTCATCCGGCTTTTCCGTATATCCGGCAGCGTCATTGTGTCCCGATCCGCGTGTGAAATAAGCCGCCTTCGGATGCCGTGTGCCAGGCAGCGTACGCCAGCCAATCGCATCACCATCCACATCGCGGTAGCGCGCAAATCCGCCCAGCCTGTTCAGATCTTCGGCAGTCAAAACCTTGCCGCGATCCAACGGCTTCGTCGGATACTCAAATGCTTCCGACATCCAGTTATTCATGCCCAGATCAAGATCGCTCAGTACAAACACCGGCGTCTGCAGACGCTCTGCGAGGTCGAAAGCCGCTCCGCCAAACTCGAAGCACTCCATCACATTTCCTGGCAGCAGGACAACGTGTTTCGTGTCGCCGTGCGAAAGAAACGCCACGCTCAGCAAGTCAGCCTGCGAAGTCCTCGTCGGCATGCCCGTCGATGGCCCTGTCCGCTGCACATCGAAGATCACGCCTGGAATTTCCGCGTAGTAGCCAAGCCCGGCAAACTCCGCCATCAGCGAAATGCCAGGTCCCGAAGTAGCTGTCATCGACCGCGCTCCGGCCCAGCCCGCGCCAAGAACCATGCCGATCGCAGCAAGCTCGTCTTCTGCCTGCACCACAGCAAAAGTGGCCTTGCCTTCAGGCGTTATGCGAAATTTCTTCAGAATGTCGGTCGTCGCTTCAACTACCGAAGTAGACGGCGTGATCGGGTACCAGGCAACAACCGTCACGCCCGCAAACACCGCGCCCATGCCGCACGCCGCGTTTCCGTCGATGATAATTTTGCCCTTTGTTTCATCCATGCGCTCGATGAAGTAGGGGTCCTGCTTGGTGAACTTCTCCGCAACGTAATCGTAGCCGGCCTTCACCGCACCAAAATTCAGTTCGAAGACCTTTGGCTTCTTCGCAAATTGCTTCCGCAGGCCGCTCTCCACCACGGAGAGGTCGATGTGCAGGATCTGTGCCACAGCGCCGACGTACACCATGTTCTTGACCAGCTTGCGCAGCTTCGCCTCGGGGCAAATCGCCGCCGTGATCTTGTCGAAAGGAACCGGATAGAAAGCCACATCGTCGCGATACTGCTTGAGGTTGAGGCTCTCTTCGTAGATCGCCACGCCGCCCACCGGTAGCGCCAAAGCATCCTGCCTTGCCGTCTCGGGGTTGATGGCAACCAGCACCTCGGCGTCACGCTTGCGCGCAACGTAGCCGTCCTTGCTGGCCCTGATGGTGTACCACGTGGGAAGTCCGGCGATGTTCGACGGGAACAGGTTCTTGCCGCTTACTGGAACCCCCATCCCGAAGATGCTTTTCAGCAGTACGCTATTGGCGGATTGCGAGCCGGACCCGTTCACCGTTGCTACGTTTATGCTGAAGTCGTTTATCACGCGAGCGCGCGTGTTCGTTACGCCCTGCAGTTCACCGAGGGCCAAGTCGCCTGTCGCCATGTGGCGGGATTCCCTTCAAAAAAATTCTGAAAATCGCGATCCACTCCCGCGGACCCTCGATTTTGATGCCGTAAATTCAACTGAACCCGATGCTCGTGAGTTCCACGCGTTAACCAGAAATAACGGCACTTACCCCTTGTGATTATAGTCATTTCTCGACTCGAGTGTACCAATTCGCGACGCGCTTGTTACCTGTTTGAGTACCGTCAAAACAGCCTTCAGTTCCTTTTTGGAACGAAGGAGTCTTGCCGGATCCCCGCGTCCTGATGCCATTCCATCGGTAATTTAGAGTCATTCATCCAGCGAAATACAGCGTGCAGATTCGTTTATCCTACTTATTTTCAGTCTTTTACGACTTCAACCTTTTGAGTTCCGACCCCCTCCAGGCGCTTGGAGTCCCGGTTCCAGCGCAGCAGCAGGGTCGAAGCAATAATGATCAACGCCAGAGTCAGCCCGATCCATAGCCCATAAATCCCCCACTTGAACACGAAACAGAGCCCCAAGCCCAATGGCAGCCCAAAAGCCCAGTAGCCCACCAGGTTAGCCACCATCGGCGACCGCGTCTCGCCCAGCCCCCTCAGCGCACCCGTCGACACAATCTGAATTCCATCGAAAATCTGAAACACGGCCGCCAATCCCAGCAACCCCGGCCCCACCGCCATCACCTGTGCATCGGTTGTAAACAGCGCAATCAAGGGCCCAGGAGCAACAAAAAACGCCACCGCCGCCATCAGCATGAATCCCGTCCCCAGCGCCAGAGCCAGCCAGCCTGCGCGCCGAGCCTTGGCAGCGTCGCCCGCGCCAACAGCATGGCCAACGCTCACCGCCGCCGCTGCCGATACCCCCAGCGGCACCATATAGGTCAAAGCCGCGTAGTTCAGTGCAATCTGGTGCGTCGCCAAAGCAACCGGGGTGAGCCAGCCAGCCGCCAGCGTCGCACCGTTCCATGCGCCCACTTCCAACACAATCTGACCCGCCGCCGGAGCACCCAGGCGGACAAGTTGCTTCAGCTTTTCCAGGCTCGGCCCCGCCCAGTGTTTGAACAGCGGGTGACCGCGCTTCCGCTCATAGCGCCATGCAAATCCAATCAAGGCCAGCCCCATAAACAGCCGTGCAATCACCGTCGATAAAGCCGACCCATCCACTCCCATCGCCGGCATTCCCAGCTTGCCGTAAATCAGCGCCCAATTACCAAGCCAGTTGATCAGGTTTGCGCCCACAAAAGTGATCGTCACCACGCGCACCTGTCCCACGCCTTGCAAGTACCGCCGTGTCCCTCCATAGACAAGCAGTGGCAGCGTGCCCAAATTCAAGACCCGCAGATAGCTAGCCGCCGGCCCGGCAACTTCAGGACTGATCCCAAACCGCGCATAGCCAAAGCTCGCCAGCCAGGCCGACACCATGATCAGGGGCGTGACGATTACCGCAAGATAAAGTCCCTGCGCCAGCCAACGGTGGCAGCCGTCGTAGTCTTTGCGCCCGTAGGACTGCGCAACGAGCGTATCCAGTCCGAGCAGCAGTCCAATTCCAAACAGCGATGGCGTATAGCAAACCGCATTTCCCAGCGCGACCGCGCCAATGGCCGCCGGCCCAAGCCTGCCCACCATGATGGTGTCAACAACGCCCTGGGCCATCCACCCCAGTTCGCTCAGCACCACCGGAACCGCCAGCGCCACCATCGCGCGCAGTTCCGCTTTCCATTCCGGCTTCGACAAACTCATCCTTCCAATCTAACCAATCTAAGCGGGATGTGCTTAGCAGCCTGTGGGCAGAAGCCGCGCTTTGAAAGGGCATGACTTCACAGGTTGCTGAAAAACTCAATAAGACGGCGAACTTGGAAAGCATTGTAACAAGGGCACGACTTCAGTCGGGCCGAACATAGCCAAAAATAAGGATGGGCTTCAGCCCCTGAAAGTCCGCTCGCAGGGGTTTACCTGCCATCGCGCGTTTTCCGCGGCCTGTTAGGCGGTGATAGATGCAAAATTAAAAGAGCGCCTGTCATCTTGAGCGCAGCGAAGCGGAGTCGAAAGATCTGCGGTTGCCTTTCGGTCGCCGCTTACACCAATGAGTTCTGTCCGCATTGCCGGTGACACGCCCGCGAGGTTCATTTTTAGTCCCGGAGGGACGATTGATGTTAGCCTCGGGTGAAACCCGGGGAATTGTGCCCCAAAAGACAAGCAGCCTCCGTAGAGGCGCTGTGATAAACGCGAGTAATTTCCGCATTGCCGCTAGCCTTGATCGGAAACGTCTCGATCACAGAACTGCGCTAAGACCGGAGAGCTATTTCGAGGCGTTTTCGATAAGGAGGTAAGAGGGAAGCCGGTGGCGTTCGCGGCGGATGCGGTTGGGCTATGGGATTTGAATCGACTTTCGCCTGTAACTAACTGAAATTTTGCGATTTAGCAAGAGGGGCGAAAGTCGATTCAGGATGCCATTGAAGCCCATTCTGACCGCAGTATCGCACGCGCAGCGTCCGCCGCGCCAGCGGCTTCGTTCTTGCCGGTCAACCGCCCGGAACAGAGTTTCACAAAAGAGCGGTCTCGATCACCTTGGGATTGTTTCCTCTCTGGCGACCTGAATCACTCCTTCCGAATTGAAGAGCGCGGCGAGTCGGGTGGTCTCCCCATTGATCCATGCGTCGGCATCAGGCCATTTCTGCAAAACGGTTTCGCTCTTTCGAGGAATGGCAAACACCGCCCCGCTTTCTCTATCCAGCACGGCTCCCGTGCCGTCGTAATCCCAGCCACCGATCCTCACGTACCGTTCAACTGGCTTCACAGGCCAGCTTTGGCTTTCAGACACAATGTTGAAAGGTAGTCGTTCGTAAATGTTTGTCCTGTTAAGCAGGGCGCCAGGATTGTGCAAACCGAAGATGCTCATAGCTCCGGAGAAAAGCATCGCGCCATTTTGAAGGGAGAGAGCGTCGAGCCAGTTCTCTGGTAGACGCAATCCCCTTCTTCCTACCTCATCCAACGCCTCAGGGCTGGCCCCTTTAAAGACAATGTGTAAGTACGCTTTCGGCGCGATCCACGGCGCGAAGTTGTAGAAAAGCGCGGTCCCACTTTCCCTTTCAATGCTCCAGCCTTGCGCCTCCAGAATCCCTTTTAGATCGAACACGTTGCGATCCCCTCCGTTCAACGTTGCTCTTGATTGTAGTCGTCCAACTAGAGTTCTGAGCGAGTCGTGCCTAGATGGTCGCCTATCCGTCAGTAGCCTTTCGCTAAACAGCAATTCCAGTCGCGGAGTTCGATCCCCTTCATCAATTCAAATGCAACCGCATCCCGGTTTACTTCCCAATCACAAGTATCTGAAACGACCCCGGGATCATC
>Ga0302140_10010261_pt1 | contig 11601 bp, 7 predicted proteins | sample I_Bog_E1_1_FD_202095 | JGI IMG/M metagenome (GOLD analysis project Ga0302140, IMG submission 202095) | Peat permafrost microbial communities from Stordalen Mire near Abisko, Sweden - I_Bog_E1_1 | ecosystem: Environmental > Terrestrial > Soil > Wetlands > Peat | place: Sweden: Abisko, Stordalen...
GAATTTCGCGCTGTTGGGCGGCCAAATTGGGCGGCGGGGGGCGGGGGTCTGTCCGGTGCGCGGCCACAGCAATGTTCAGGGTGATCGCACGGTCGGAATCTGGGAAAAAATGAGTCCGGAATTTCTGACGGCCCTGGGTAAGGAGTTCCAGTTTTTGCCGCCGCAGGAACACGGCCTGGATACCGTTCGCACCATCGAAGCCATGCACCAGGGCCGGGTTAAGGTCTTTATTGGCTTGGGCGGAAATTTCCTCGCGGCTACCCCGGACACAAACTATACCAGCGAAGGTCTGCAACGCTGCCGGCTCACGGTGCAGATCTCAACCAAGCTCAACCGGGCTCATTTGATCACGGGCGAGGAGGCTTTGATTCTGCCGTGTCTCGGTCGGACGGAAAGGGATGTTCAGTCCGCCGGCGAGCAGTTTGTCAGTGTTGAGGACACCACCGGGGTGATTCACATGTCGCGGGGCATTCTCCGGCCCGCCTCAGAAAATCTGCGGAGCGAGCCGGCGATTATTGCCGGCATTGCCCAGGCGACGCTGGGACAGCGCACCACCGTGGATTGGGATTCATTAATCAATAACTACGACCGCATTCGCGAGCATATTGAACATGTGGTGCCGGGATTTACTCAATACAATGCGCGGGTGCGCCAGCCGGGCGGATTTTACCTGCCCAACGATCCCAATCAGGGAAGATTCAACACGGATTCCAAACGCGCAAAATTCACCGTTCATCCCATCCCCGAACACGATCTGGCGGCCGGTCAACTTTTGCTGACCACCCTTCGCAGCCACGACCAGTTCAACACGACCATCTACAGCGAAAACGACCGGTACCGTGGAATTTCCCAGGGCCGGCGAGTCGTATTTCTGAATGCCGGGGACATCGGCCGGCTGGCGCTGAAAAAGGATCAATGGGTTGACCTCATCAGCCATTTCGAAGGCGAAAAACGCCGGGCGGAACGATTCAAGATCGTTCCCTACGAAATTCCCCGGGGATGCGCCGCTGCCTATTTTCCCGAGACCAACGTCTTGGTTCCCATTCGCAATGTGGCCGACGGAAGTAACCAGCCCGTTTCTAAGTCGATCGTTATTTCGATCGAGCCCACGCGGGCGGTGAATATTGATTCGGGTTCGCCAGGGCAGGCGGAAACCACCGGCCGCGAGCCGGCGCCGGCTCCGCTGAGTGTGGCGCCTTAGTTCTGATCGGGTTTCTGAATTTATGAATCGTTCATCGTTGCGTCAGTTGAAAGAGATTTCGATGCGGCGGATCAATGGATCCACTGACTTGGATGAAACGGATTTTCTCGCGGCCGAAGAGCCCCTGGAAATTCAAGTCGAGGGAAAAAGTATCGCGGTGGTAATGAGGACGCCGGGAGAGGATCGCGAATTGGCGGCGGGATTTCTCGTCACCGAGGGGTTGATCCACGGTCCGGGAGATCTGTTGGATATTCGTTATCGGCCGCATTGTCAGCTTTCCCCGAACTTTGTCCCACCGGGTCCCGGGCCGGCGTCAGCCGATATTCTCGAGGGCAACGTCGTCGGCGTGCGGTTGAAGAATCCGGCATCGATCGACCTCAAAAAACTGACCCGGCATGTTTTTACTTCTTCGAGCTGCGGAATTTGCAGCAAATCTTCGATCGCGGCAGTGCGGCAACAATTCCCGCCCGTGGATGACGATTGTGAAGTGGATTCTCCGGTTCTCTTCGCCCTCCCGCAATTGCTCGCCGCGGCGCAGCAGACCTTTCAACAAACGGGGGGATTGCATGCCTGCGCTTTGTTCGATTTGGCCGGCAATTTACAGGTCTTGCGCGAAGACGTCGGCCGCCATAATGCGCTGGACAAGGTGGTCGGGTGGTCGTTGCTGGCCGGACGGCTGCCCTTGCGCGAACATATTCTACTGCTCAGCGGGCGGACTTCGTTTGAGATGATGCAAAAAGCGCTGGCGGCAGGGGTTCCTATCGTTGCCGCCATTTCCGCTCCCAGCACGCTGGCCGCGGAGTTCGCCCGCGAGAGCGGCCAGACTTTGGTGGGATTTCTGCGCGGTGCACGGATGAATATTTATGCCGGGGCCAACCGGGTGCGGAGCCCGATGGTTCAGCGCGGCGGCCGATTTACCGTGAACTGCTAGACCTCGCGGAGCCCGTGCAATTCGCGGCGATGATTCGGCAGAATGCAACTGGTGCCGCTGGTTTGGCCGCGGAAATAGTGGGGAAATGGCCTTTCCCGTCTTGGCACGGTTGTCGCTAAGGTTAGGACCCAAGACACAAATTCGTTTAACCACTTAACCTATTCCTTATGAAAAATCAAAATAAGCCCAATCAAGGCCCCGCGAACGAACAATCCGAATCCATGGATACTGATTTGCACCAGCTGTTCCTGGACGAACTGGCTGACTTGTACAGCGCCGAAAAGCAACTGACCAAGGCTCTGCCCAAAATGATCGAAGCAGCGCGTTCGGAGGAACTCAAGCACGCCCTACAATCACACCTCAAGGAGACGCAGGGTCACGTATCCCGGCTCGAAGAAATCGCCGAGGATTTGGGTGAATCCCTGGATTCCCGCACCTGTGCGGCGATGGCGGGATTGATCAAGGAGGCTGCCGAGTTGCTCGGCGAGCAAAAGGGCAAATCCACGATTGACGTCGCCATCATTGCCGCCGGCCAAAAGGTCGAGCATTACGAAATTGCGTCCTATGGCACCGTTCGGGCTTGGGCCGAACAAATGGGGCACGACGACGCCGTCGAGCTGCTTCAGTCCACGCTGGACGAGGAAAACGAGGCCGACGAAAAACTGACGGAAATCGCCGAATCCATTGCCAACAAGGACGCGGAATAAGCCGGATTTCCGTATGGTGATCCCGGGGCGCTTGAATGACAAAGTCGTGCACGTGGCGTGCGCGATTTTGCCTTTTATATGTGAATCTTGAGCTTTACAAGTCGACGACCTATTACGACGGTAAAGTTGGCCGGGAACAGCATGGTTACTCCTCGCCCGAGGAACTGCCCCTCTGAACCGCGTCCGCGCGTGTAAATTGCGGGTATAACCCATTCCGCCGCCGCCCTTCGCGGTGATGGTCCCTAATGGATGTCCTATCCATTCATGGCGCGGGGCGAATTCCTTTTTCGGGTTTTAACCGCCCTCTTCGAGAGAATCCCGGATCCGGTGGCTTATCGCCGAAGAGTTTCTCGTTTTCCGCCTGTCCGTAACCAACAGCTATTCATGGACTTGTTATATGACTTGGAAAGTGGCGGGTGTCGGGAGAATAAAATAGTCGCCTATCATGTGATAAAATTGCTAAAGTCGGAGCGGGTTCCCGCCGATGCCTGAAATTAATCAGAAGGCATTTCTGAAAGTCAGCCTATGAACAACGTGTGGCAAAATAGCGGCACGAATGAATGTCCTATTCATCCGGTTGCTCTTTCACAATCATTGCTGACAGGCGTTCTTGCCAAACCGCTCCCCGCGCTTTTTTTAATCGGATCCGTGTCTGCCTTTCTGGTGAGCCTGGCAAAACCATGCCGTACAACGAATTAGACAATGAATCGGAATGTTAAAATCGGAAAGAGAATGATGGTGGGTGTTTGTTCGATATCGGCATCTGCCCTCCTAATGATGGTGTTTACCGCGTTCGGACATGAGCCGGCGACCGACTCCGCAACCGCCAAGGAATTGGTTCCACCGGCCACACGCGAGTTAACGTTGCCCCAATGTTTGGACGAAGCGTTGCAAAATAATCACCGCCGACCGGCATCCAGATTCGCCGTGGCCATTGCCGAGGCGCAGCATCGCCAGGCGTTGGCCGGGTACTGGCCGCAAATCGGGGGAAAGGCCGGATATGAGCGTATGGACGAATCGCCCGATTTCTTGTTTCCCGCCACCCAGACCCAGATTCCCGCCGGTTCGGCAGTAATTACGGTTCCCGCCGGTGTCTTGGGACCGAACCCCGTGCAGCTTCCGGTCAGCACTCCCGCCCAGACCATTCAAGTTCCCGCCCAGGACGTTAAGTTGATGGATCCCGACAATTTTACCACCTCCTTGAATGCCACGTGGCTGCTCTACGACGGTGGCATGCGCAAGGGGCTGGGGGAGCAGACCGCTGGCCTCGTTGACGCCATGAAACAGGATGCCCGAAGGACTGATTTGGAAATCACGGACAGTGTCAAGCGGCTCTATTACGGAGCGGTGCTGGCGCGGCAATTGCACCAGGTCGGCGACGACACGCTGGCGCGCATGGAGGCCACCCTGGATCTGACCGAAACCATGTACAAGGAAGGGAGCGGCAAGGTCATGAAGACCGACTGGCTCGATAACAAGGTCATGGTGGAAACCTTGCGATCCATCGTCGCGCTCCTGGAAAAAAACGACGCGATGGCGAAAGCGGCCTTGGCGAACACCATGGGGTTGCCGTGGAATGCGGACATCAAGCCGGCCGACCAGGAAATTTCTTTTGTCCCGTTTGTGGGGAACCTGGACGACATGGTCAGCACCGCCTATGAATTCAATCCGGACTGGAACAAGGTGGAGGCTGGCATTCGTGCGGCGGAAGGAGCCGTTCGAACGGCCAAAAGCGATTACTATCCCAAACTGGCGGTCACCGGCGAGATTCATCGCTGGTGGAATGATTATAGCGCCGGCGTGGCAACGGATCGTAACAAGGAAGGTTGGACCGTGGGGGTGGGCGTGGAGGTTCCCATCTTCAGCGGCTTCCTCACCAGGAACAAGGTCGCGGAAACGCGGGCCCGCGTCGCCAAGATCAAGCAGGAGCAGTTTCTGCTTAAGGACGGAATCGGTCTCCAGATCAAGGATGCTTTTCTTAGTCTCGCCGCTGCGCAGAAGTCCTATCAGGCGACCCTCGACGCGATGAGTGCCGCCACCGAGAACCGGGATTTGAACACGCGTGGATATCAAAATGGGCTCGTGGAAACCGAGAAAGTCATTCGGGCTCAGTTGACCGAGGCGCTCATGTCCGCCCAACATTTTAAGGCGTGTTACGACCATGTCGCCCTGCAGTCGCAGATCGAATTACTGGTGGGCACCGAACTGTTAAAGCGACTGCAACCAACGCCATGAATGGAATGACTCGAGCGCCGTCCCACCACGTTCCTTTCCGCGCCATCGCGTGCGGAACACCGGCCTTATTTTGGTTGGCTTCCCTATTACTTTGGTTGGGCGCGTCCGGTGTCGGCCGTCCGGCAGATGTCGCGGTCACCACCAATTTGGACGCGGTGCGATTTGCGTTTTCCGCCGAGATGTTCACCGATGTGAACGAAAACGACGCCAAGGCATCCGTCAAGGCCTGGGCGCAGGCGTTTTCCCGTGAAAGGCATGTTCCCATGAGTGCCGATCCGATTATTCTGTCCGGCCTGGACGAATTGAAAAAATCCCTGCGGTCCGGCGCGATTGATGGCGCCGCCGTGCCGACTCAGGAATATTTGGATTTGGAGCCGGGCCTGCGCGGCACGAATCTCTTCCTGTCCTCCAACGGCGGACGGTTCACTGAGGAGTATCTGCTCCTGGTCCGGGCCGATTCCGGCATTGCTGATTTGGGGGGATTGCGCGGACGCAACGTGATTTTGTTTGATAATGCCCGGGCTTCCCTGGCGCCTTTGTGGCTGGACGCGATTTTCCTGCAGGCGGGACTGGGAACGGCCACGAATTTTTTTGGGCAGATGCTTGCGGAATCAAAACTGGTCAAAGTCGTGTTGCCGGTCTTTTTTCGCCAGCAGGACGCGTGCGTTGTCACCCGCCGCGGGTTTGCGATCATGTGCGAAATGAACCCGCAGGTTCAAGCGCAGCTCCGCGTTCTCGCCACTTCGCCCGAACTGGTGCCGTCGGTGGGTTTTCTGCGCGTCGGTTTTGATTCCCCTTTGCGCGACAATATGATGTACGCATTGCGCGGCCTGGAGCAAAGCGTTTCCGGCACGCAGGTGCTCACCTTGTTTCAAATCGATCAACTTCAGGAGGCGCCCGCCAGTCTTTTAAACACCGCCCAGGACTTAGTGGCCACGCACCAGCGGTTGATGCTGGCTTTCGAAACCAAAACCCACCCTTTGACGAGTAGCGCTGCTGCGCCTGGCCAGCCATGAGGAACGACCTCCCTCGCCTCGTTGGACTTTGGCCCGGCCAGCGGATTTCTCTCCGTCGTCAGGTGACCTGTTTATTCCTCCTGTTGGTGGCGGCGCTCATTCCCGGCTTCACGTTGCTGGCCGCCCCTACGAATGAATTAAACCGTTTTCACTTCGCCTTTTCCAAGTCCATCTTCAAGGACGTCAACGAATACGATGCCCGTGCCGCCATGACGGTGTACGCGAAAACCATTGGGGACGAATATGGAATTGATACCTCCGCCGGTCTGTTGTATTTGGATGGCACAAACGCCATCGCCCAAGCGATCCGGCTTAAACAATTCGACCTTATTTCCCTGAGCGCGGAGGAATTCCTCGGGTTGGAGGATTTAGGCTTGGAAGGCCCATTTCTCTTGGCCAAGTTCAATCAGAGTGTGACCGAGGAATACGTGTTACTGGTTCGCGGTGACAGCTCCATTCGGAAACTGGAGGATCTGCCCGGCCATACCCTGGTTTATACCAGCGATCTCCGGGCGTCGCTGGTGCCCGTCTGGCTCGAGGTGCTGTGCCGGGAAAACGGCCTCGGCCCGCTGCATAAGGTATTCTCCCGGGTGACTAAATCTTCCAAACCGACCATGGTGATGCTACCCGTTTTTTTTGGCAAAATCGATGCCTGTGTGGTTACCCGCAACAGTTGGGACGTCATGGGTGAATTAAACCCGCAATTGGAAAAGCAGCTTCACGCAATTGCCGTGTCCCCACCCGTTGTCCCGGGAATGGCCTGCTTCCGCCGGGATGTGGCGCCGGCGTTTAAGGCTCGCCTGCTGGATACTGCCGAAGGATCGCACATCAAGCTGTCGTTCAAGCAGCTCATGGCGTTGTTCAAGACGGAGGACCTAGCCCAGGAGCCGGTCTCGGTAATGGACAGCACCCGCGACTTGATGGCTTCCTACCGTCGCCTGTGTTCGAAGACCGGGCCCCCCAAGGCCGGAACCAGTTCCATTGATTCCCCCAAACCAACAGCCACCGCGGAAAAATAGATGAGCTGCTTACCGCCAATTGACGAATCGGCACGTTTTGGATTATGACCACCGAATCGATTCAAAATCGAGGTCCCGGTATCACGTTGCGAACTGCCCTGGTTTCGTGGCTGGTCACGGTGTCGACGCTCCTCCTCTTTGTGGCGGCGGTCATCCCGCAGCAGAAACGCATCTTCTTGGAAAATCTCCTCTCCAAGGCCAGCGGCGTCACCGTTTCCTTGCACGACGTAACCGCCGGCGCCGCGGTAAATGAAGACTTTAGCAGCGTCGTGGATCACTGCAATGAAATGTTGAACGGCGATCGCGCGCTCGATTATATCGTGCTGACCAAGAACGACGGTTACTCCCTGATCCTGGATCGCAGTGGCTGGCGTGCGGAAATGATCGCCGATAAAACGTGGCGTCCCGACGACCGAAAGCCCGTGAGCGGGATCGGCGTGGTCCCTCTGTTTAACCGCCGGGTGTTCCATTACTCCCAGCCATTCGATTATTCGGGTATTGGGTGGGGCTGGATCCACGTCGGTCTTTCGCTGGACAGCTACGACCGGAATGTGGCAGCGGTTTACCGGCGGACCGGCCTGCTGGCGGTGGGCTGCATTATGCTCAGTCTGCTGGCCTCGGCCTTCTACGCCAGAAGGCTTGTCCGCCCGATTTTGAATCTTCGTTCGGTCGTTTGGAAGGTGGCCGGAGGTGATTTGTCGGCGCGCGCCCTCGTCGATAGCAGCGATGAATTGGGTAATTTGGCCAGCTCGGTAAACTCCATGACCCAGGCGCTGCTGCAACGCGACAAGATCTTGCAAAGCGTCCGGTTTGCCGCCCAGCAGTTCTTGAGCAACTCCGAATGGAACGCCGTGGCGGACCAGGTGCTGGCTCGGATCGGCGAGGCCGCCGATGTCAGCGGGGTTTGTGTTTTTCAAAACCAGCCGGGTGCCGGCGGCTCGCTGCTGCTATCCAAGCGCTTTGAATGGGCTGCCCCAGGCATCCCCTTGGAGACTTCCAATCCGATACTCCAGAATATTGCGTTGCGCGATGCCGGCCTGGCTCATTGGGTCAGCCAGTTCGAGCATTTTGAATGTGTCACAGTCTCCTCAAAAAGCTGGTCGGCGCCGGAACGAGCCATGTTGGAACCCTTGGGCATTCATTCCCTGTTGTTGATCCCCATCCGCGTGGACGCTTGGTGGGGCTTTCTCGGGTTATCCGTCCATCACGAGCGTCAGTGGACGGACGCCCAGCAGGATAGTTTGCGGGCGGCAGCCGATATGATGGGCGCCGCCATCACCCGTCAGCGTACGCAGGACGCCTTGTGGCGGGCGAAAGAGGAGGCGGAAGCCGCCAGCCGGGCCAAATCCCAATTCCTGGCCAACATGAGCCATGAGCTTCGCACCCCCATCACCGGCGTCATGGGCATGCTGCAACTCTTGCAGCGCACCCCCCTCGATCAACGGCAACGGCGGTATGTGGATCACACCATGACCTCTGCTGACACTCTCCTGCAGGTCATTGGCGATGTGCTGGACTTTTCCAAGATTGAAGCCGGCAAACTGAAAATGAAGGAAATCCCCTTTTCCTTGGTTAATTCCGTCGATGTGGCCATCCGTCTCCTCGCCGAAAGAGCGGAAGCCAACGGCGTGGAAATGGCCTGCCGCGTTGCCGCGGATGTGCCCCGGGAGCTGCGGGGGGATCCGGACCGCCTGCGCCAGGTACTGCTCAATCTCCTCAGCAATTCCGTTAAGTTTACGGAGCGCGGCTCCATCGTGGTCTCTTGCGCTGTGGCTGCCACCGATGCCGGCGAGACCACCTTGCGCTTCGAAGTCAAGGATACCGGTTCCGGTATCACCCCCGAACAGCAGACCATGATTTTTGAGGCCTTTTGCCAGGCGGACGATTCCATGAGCCGGACTCACGGCGGAACCGGATTGGGCCTGACTATCTCCCGGGAAATCGTCCGCTTCATGGGCGGGAAAATTGGCGTGGAGAGCGCTCCGGGCAAAGGCTCCATGTTTTGGTTTACGGCCCGTTTTAAGAATGTGGTTTCGCCCGGTGGGCCGCCGCCGTCGCCAGCCGTTGACTTCCGCGGCCTGCGCGTGCTGGTCGTGGACGACAGTCCGGTGGTTCGGGAGATTCTCTGCGAACAGATTCGCACGTGGAAAGGGCTCCCCGACGAGGCGCCCGACGCCGTTGTCGCCTTGGAAAAACTCCGCCACGCGGTCGTGCGCCAGGAACCTTTCTCCGTCGCCGTGATCGATTGGCTGATGCCGGGGTCCGACGGCTTTGCGCTCGCTCGTTTGATCAAGCAGGAGAACGTACTGCGCGCCACCGGTTTGGTCCTGCTCACCAGTTTCAGCCAGGCCGATCTCCCCGCCAACACCGAAAACTCTGATTTTGCCGCGTGGCTCCCCAAACCCGCCCGCCGGTCCGAACTTTATGATGCCATCCTGCGCGCGGCCAACCGCCAGAGCTTGCCTGCGATGGAACCGGCCCGGCCTTTGCTATCCGTCGCGGCCGCCGCCGTGACGCCCGGAAAACGGTGCGGCACCATTCTGCTTGCTGAAGATAATGAGATCAACCAGGAGCTCGCCAGTGAGATGCTGGCCAACCTGGGGTACCAGTGCATTCGCGCACGGAACGGACGGGAGGCTGTCGAGCAAGTAAAAGCCGGCGTCGCCGACCTCGTGCTGATGGATTGCCAGATGCCGGAAACGGACGGCTACGAAGCCACCCGCATCATCCGGCATTGGGAACAACTCGAGGCCCCGCCCGGCCGGCGGGGTTGCCATATTCCCATTGTCGCCCTCACCGCGCACGCCATGACCGGTGACCGTTTGCGTTGCTTGGAAGCCGGAATGGATGAATACTTGACCAAGCCCTTGGAACCCGCCGAACTCACCAGAACCTTGGCGCACTGGATGTCCCACGCGCCGAGCCGCGTTGCTGCCGCGGCCGTTCCCGCCGGGTCGCCCCTCGGAACGACGGCCCGGGCGGGCATTGACCTTGACAGCCTGTTGCCCCGATGCCTGGGCCGGCGGGAATTGGCGGAACGGCTCATACGGAAATTTTTGGATCAGGCCCGGGCGGATGCCGGGGAGATTGCGCGGGCGGTTCACCAGGGGGACCGGGAAAAGTTGCGCTTGATCGCCCACCGCCTCAAAGGTTCCGCCGGCAACGTCTCCGCGCGGGACGTCCATGAATCCGCCTGTCAGCTCGAAGCTTTGGGCCGGGAGGGAAAAATCGAATCGGCCCTGGAAGTCCATGTCCGCTTGACCGCGCAATTGAAGACCATTCAAGACCACACTTTTTAAGTTATGAACCCGAACCCCCCGACCGGCCCCGGCAGTTCGCCGGTGCCGCCCCCGAATGAGTTGCCCGCCACCGTTTCTGGCGAAAACCCACGCCGAACCGGGCCGGTCGCCAGCCTGTCCCTTGATCCTAAGAAGCGCATCTGGGTGGTGGATGATGATGAAACGGTCCTCCTGCTGGCGGACGAAGTCCTTACCGGCGCCGGCTTTGAAGTTGAAACGTTCCATGATCCGCGGTTGGCCCTGGAAATCATCGCTCGCGGCTATCCCGACCTGATTGTTTTGGATGTGATGATGCCGGAGCTGAACGGCTTCGAATTTTGCTCCCAACTGCGCGCGCAACCGGAAGGAAAGGACGTCCCCATTCTGATGGCGACGTGTTTGGACGATTTGAGTTCGATTACTCATGCCTATGAGGCGGGCGCCACTAACTTTGCCACCAAACCCCTCAACTGGGAGATCGAAACCCACCGATTGCGTTACATGTTGCGCGTCGCGGAAACCTCCCGTTTGTTGAAGTTAAGGGAGCGCGAGGCGCGGGTTGCCAAGGAAGAATGGGAGCGCACCTTCAACTCTTTCTCCGATGTCGTCACCCTATTGAGCCCGGATTTTAAAATCTGCCGCGCCAACCTGGCCACCGTCAAAGCCGTGAAAAAGCCCTTGGACAGCATCCTGGGCGCTCACTGTTACAAACTCTTCGCGGAGTTAGACCAGCCCTGCATCGATTGTCCGATCGCCCACGCCATCCAGACCGGCGCCGCTGTCTCCGCCGAAAAACAATACCGCAATCCCGCCAAGACCTGCCTCGTTACCGGTTCGCCGGTGACGGACGAAACGGGAACGCTGCTCCACGTGGTCCATATCGCGCGCGACTTGACCGAGCAGAAGATGCTCGAAATGGAATATCTCCACGCCCAGAAAATGGAGGCGATGGGCACCCTGGCCGGGGGCATCGCGCACGATTTCAATAATCTGCTCATGACCGTCTCCGGCTGCGCCGAATGGATTCGGACCGATCTCAAAGTCCCCGCCGAGCAGCGGGAATTGGCGGAGATGATTTTTGAGGCCGCGCAGCGCGGGGCTTTGTTGTCCGGGCAACTCCTGACTTTCAGCCGGAAAGGAATGGCCAAAAACGAAAGGACGACGTTGCAGTTGAACGGGGTGATCCGGAATTTGCACAAGATGCTCGGCCGGGT
>Ga0302140_10010268_pt1 | contig 11597 bp, 11 predicted proteins | sample I_Bog_E1_1_FD_202095 | JGI IMG/M metagenome (GOLD analysis project Ga0302140, IMG submission 202095) | Peat permafrost microbial communities from Stordalen Mire near Abisko, Sweden - I_Bog_E1_1 | ecosystem: Environmental > Terrestrial > Soil > Wetlands > Peat | place: Sweden: Abisko, Stordalen...
CAACACTTTCCACATACCGGCAATCTCCTCGGCAGAGAGAGGGACCATGTTCGGAATGCTCCACATAAAACTGTAAGTATTCATCCCCTCTGGTCTCGCATCTTCGCTGCCAGCAGGCCCCTTGCTCCAATCTCCTAATCCGGCTGGGATAGTGACCAATGTATCAGCAACGAGCAACCGCCCATACGCCAGAACACATAGACTCCCTGGGAAATGCCCACCCAGCTTCAGAGCTTTTACACCAGTCTTCTCACCGCGTACCTCAATCTCCTCCTCCGTACCTTCAATGAATGTCCGCGCCTTTCCAAGTGGATCCATTCTATTTAGCCATTGCTTATCCTCCCAGCTCAAATATACAGGACAGTCAAACGTCTCCGCCCACTCCAAATGCGTGCTGTAATAATGAGGATGACTTATCACAATAGCTGCCAGGCCCCCCAGGCTGTTGATCCACTCCGTCGTCTGGCCATCTAGATACGTGATGCAATCCCAGAGCACATTTCCATGAGGAGTTTTTATCAGAACTGCTCTTTGGCCAATAGCGACTTTGGGCTCGGTCCATATCGACCAGAATCTATCATCTCCATCTAGGGGTTTGCGTTTGTTCTCGTGACCAGCTTTTTTCAGTTCTGAGAGAGTGGTGAATGCTTGCCCGGTGGGAGGCACGAATTGCCGCGGATCATCACATATTCGACAACGTTTCAGAATACTGCGGTCTGAGATGTCGAACTGGGTGCCACAAGCGGTGCAAATGAGGAGGTTGTCAGTGTTAGAGTCTATCATGTGGGCTGGTGGGCCGGAGCCGTATTCGTGCAGAGGCTCTTCAAAGACGTCGTTGATGAGGTGGGGAGTAGAGTGGGAAGAGGAAGGGGACGCCATGGTGAAGGCTTTAGAGGAGAGGTATAAATATATTCTTCATTGCGGGGTAGAGGCTCCATGTGATGGAGCAAAACGTGACGTTTGCCTGAAGGTGGGATAACGCTCTGATAAGGGGCGAGGGGAGCACGCTTGTCCGGATAGGGGAAGTCCACGCAGCTATCGCGCATAGCTGCGGAATTCGGGCGTGCAGGGCACGCAGGGCTTGTCAACTACATAAAAGTCTTCCTCTCCCCATCTTTCGGGCAATTTCTCTGCTTTCAGTTCTTGCTTCTGCCCTCCTCTAAAATTGAAGTTGAAGACTCGCTCAAAATGGTCTACCCACTAGATTACTTCCAGCACCGCCGCGACTGGTTCGTAAACACTACCCCGCGTTTCCCCCGGATGTCCCCTTTCTAACCTCTTAATAGCAACTTTAAGCAAGCAGAGCGCGCTCAAAGAATCCAAGACCTCACTAGCTACCATGGCTCCTTTACGTCTTCGGAACGTAGTGTCCTCTCGAAGCCCATCGAGCAGCTTGTCCAGGACGTGCACAAGCAAGTCCTGCAACCCATCGATATCTTACGTGCTTATGGCAAAGCTGCACTAAAAGCTCACACCAAAACGAATTGTCTAACAGAGATAATGATCTCCTCTGCTGAGAATTGGGCTACAGATGGGTCTATCAACATGAAAGGTCCTCTAGCAGGAATTCCCATCAGTTTGAAGGACTCGATTGTCGTGGGTGGATATGATACCAGCGTGGGATATTCTAGGAATGTAGGGAACAAGGGCGAGAAAGATGGGACCATGGTGCGGATATTGAAAGACGCAGGCGCGATCCCTTATGTGAAAACGAATTTGCCAATTACGTTGCTGAGCTTTGAGAGTACGAATGATGTGTGGGGTCGGTGTACGAACCCACATAATAACAAGTACTCGCCTGGTGGATCAACAGGCGGAGAGGCTGCGTTGTTGGCTGCTGGAGGTGGGAGGATTGGAATAGGTTCAGGTATGCTGTATTCTGAGAATTCATTGTACCAGACTGACGGGGATATTCAGACGTTGCTGGTAGTGTTCGAGCACCTGCCCACTTTTCGGGTATCTACAGCTTGAGATGCTCAACTGGACGGTGGCCGAAAAATGGAATGGTTACGAGTATGCCCGGTCAGGAAGGTATCCCCAGTGTGTTTAGTCCCATGACTAGGACATTAGGAGATCTTTCTTACTTTACAAAATCCATGATCGGTATGAAGCCTTGGAAATACGACCACTCTATCCACCCGATACCTTGGAGAGATGATGTCGCCAAGGAATATCAAGAGAAGAAGAAATATCGAGTGGGAGTTCTCCGAACGGATGGTGTCGTTGATCCAAGTCCAGCTTGCGCCAGAGCTGTTGATGAGGTGGTGGCAGCGCTCCAGAAAGAGGGCCACGAGATAATCGAAGTCAGCCCGCCATCCCCTTACGAAGCTCTTGTCATCGCCTCCCAACTCCTCAACGCCGATGGCTGCAAAACTTACAAATCGTTTTTCAGAATGGGAGAATGGGAAGATGCTGGCGCGGAACAAATGTCCTTCCTCATGAGTCTGCCTTCACCCTTCAAATACGTATATTACCTGTGGGTGAAATATGTCCGGCGAGATGAGATCTGGGCAGGACTTATCAAAGACTGGAAAGAGAAATCTGCATATGAGCAGTGGAAGTGGGTGACGAAGAGAGAGGCTTACAAGGCAAAGTTTCACGATTGGTGGGAGCAAGAGGCTAAGATTGACTTTATGCTTACCCCGCCAAATGCCACGCCTGCTGTTCCACATGATGGGATGAGAGATGCGGTTAGCAGTTGTGGTTACACGTTCCTCTTCAATCTTGTAAGTCCAAAATTACTTACCTTCGATATCAGAAAAGTTGCTGACTTGAATAGCTCGATTACACCTGTGGCATAATGCCCATAACCCACGTGGACAAAGCTCTGGACCAACTGCCATCAGATTTCTCAATCAAGAAACTGAATGGTGTAGCACAAGGAGCTTACAAACTCTACGACGCGACAGCCATGCACGGTCTTCCGGTTGCGGTGCAGATCGTGGGACAGAGGTTAGAAGAGGAGAAGGTCCTAGCTATCATGCAACGGATCGAGGATGCATTGGGAGATGAGAAATACCAACTTTTGGAAATCGAATGATTGAGTAAGGGATAGCGAGATCGGAGGATTGGATGATTCAGATGTTGATAATGATACCTTGCACATAGCTATTCTCCCGACTAAGAAGCATTGAGTTACTCAGGTGGCTAGTTTTGTATGGCTGAGCAATATTCTAACCGCACTTCTCTCCACCCAAGCACTTGCGTGATCGGACAGAACCATCGAGTATCAAAGTTATTCAGCATAACAAACACATGTGAAGTAAGCAATCATCTACTGTTTCCCATTCCTTTATCAGGAAGGTGTCTCGTGAATGTTAGTGATCGGAGTGTGAGCAAGGCTCCGACCTCGGAAGTGAGCCTCGCCTGCTCCACTGATGTTACTTCACTAACTGATATAAACCACATATTAATTCCTCACCTTTTCAAGTTTCTCAATTTCAACAAATTCAATTGCAATTGCTCATCTTTGAAGAAAGTATGGCGCAGAAGCAAGAAGATAACTGGTCCTCTGAGGTAAGTTCAAACAATAGCGAAACGGCTTCCTGATATCAGATGATGAAACTGAAGAGCTGATAAAAATCAGGCTTACCAAAACTCAGCCTCTTTCGTCCCGAAACTTGCGGGTAAAGTCGTTTCGTGGCTGGATGTGCAGAAAGATGATGTGATTCTGGATTTAGGTTGTGGTGGTAAATTCCTCCCATGAAATTTGGAAGACTCAATGGTGATTGATATATTAATAGATGGAGTACTTAATATCCAATTCGCACAAACTCTTGCGAAGGGTAAAGGGAGGATCCATGGTGTTGATGCGAGTGAGGCTATGATCTCTGCAGCGAAGAAAGCTGCTTCTTCGGATGGGGTTGCGGAGAAAGTGTGTACTTTTGAAGGTGAGTGGATACTTACTACTACTTACAGATAGGTACTGATGATAATTAGTTCTCGATGCGACGAACTTATCACTCCAGCTCCAGAATGCGAGTTTTGATAAGTGCTTTTCGAATGCGGCTATGCATTGGATTTTGAGGCCTGAGGAGAGTCGTGAGCAGTTCTTTTGGGGAGTTAGAAATGCTTTGAAGCCTGGTGGGGCATTTGCATTTGAAATGGGAGGAATGGGAAATGTCGCTGAAGTATGGGAGCTCGTTCTCGAATGAAATGTTGCTGTCTGAGACCTTTCGAGCTGATTGTTTATTAGGTGAAAACTGCACTCCTCAGCGTAATCGGAAGACGGATAGGGATTGAGAAGGCAAGAGAGGCGGACCCGTGGTTCTTCCCAGATGAGATATGGATGACGAAGATGATGGAGGAGACAGTTGGAGGCTTTAAGATCGAGAAAATTGAGAGGGAATTCAGACCTACAAAGGCAGATGCTGGCGGTGTTGAAGGTTGGCTGAGGTTGATGGGCAAGCAGTTCCTTAGTGTCGTCGAGGATGAGAAGGAGAGGGAAGAGTGCGTGAAGGAAGTGTGTGAGATATTGAAAACTGTTTGTGCTAGCCCCGGTGGTGGTGATCGGTTTGGGTATGTCAGGCTGCGGGTTTTGGCCCGCAAGGTATGAGTGGTGCTGCTGGAGAAGAAAGATGATGTGCGAATGCAGTGAGTATAAAGTTGCCAGTTCAAATTGCTGCTCCGTTACTATGAGTATGCCTTCTCTGTCCGCAGAAAATGCACTGTGTTGTCGGAATAGAGATGCATCCAGCAGACCGGTGACGTCTGACGTCTCCGAGACGAGGACCAGGGGTCGGCCAATTTGAGTTCGCAGCGTCCACGAAAACGTTTCACGAAGATTCTCCCCTTATCTCTTTAAAGTTTGACAACTTCACCCAGCCACTGAAAGGGGCGTGCATGCAGCAAAGTTTGCTCTTGCACCCGGATCACAAGTCACATTGACGTCACTGTAAGGGTAGCTGGGAGTGCGGCCATCAGCAGCCCCCCATGCAGATGTTTTCTCATCAGAATCGTTGCCAAGACCAACCTTGCCACCCTGTCGGACCCTGGAATTGGCATCCCCTTGACCCCTCCCGACTGGAGAGATGGGCTGGGGCCCTGGCGCATCCTGGCGATCTGAACGGCTTCAAAGTTCCTCTTTCTGCAACTTGATTGAAAATCCCCGCATGATCAGCACGGCGCCGAACGGCCTAGAAGGTTTGTGAGCAGCCTCCTCTGTTTGCAAACAAACGCTCACCGCTGGGGACCTCGTTTGGCTAAAAGTCCTGCTGCTCAAGAGAAGAAGAGTCTCTACATTGAGCCAATGAGGCATGGCTGGCTGTATTTGGATGGTGTCTCACGATTCGTGTGACGGAACAGTGGTAGTCGGAGCGCCACTGCCGTCAGTGAAGACTTGCGGCGTCGTGGTCGGGACGCCGGACTGTGATGCTCAGGAGCGAAGTTGCCCCGCTACCCGTGGGACTTCTCTCGAGAAGTCAAGGCGATCCATTTCCTCAATGGGGTCGAGTTGATCTCGTCAAGCCTGCCAACCGTGAGCTACTCAGGTCCTCAACACCACACCCCCTCCGTGACCCCTCTCGTCGTGGGTCCAGCTTCCCCTGCTCTAGAAGTAAAGTCTGCACTTCCCATTGGTTTTCTCTGCCTGTGCTCAATCCTCCTGTGCGGGTGGAGAACCATCTTCGGGGTCCACCTGTCTTCCATTGACTCGACTGCACATGGGAGCCTCGACTTCCTCCTCTCCTACACCCATTCGATCACCCATGAGCCAGACAACACTCTTCTTCTAACACCAGATACAGTACATAGGCACAGCAAAGTTTTGGTGCCTATTGCTTTTAACGTCTAATCTGTTCCTATGCTAGTTCCACGCGCAGATTGTACCCAGAGGTTCTGGATCAACGTCTAACGTCTTTAGCCCGTCACTAGGAACTCAAATCGGTCCAGGCTTAGCGCCTGCTGGCAAGAGGACCATCTCCTCAGAGTATTTTGGACTTGTTTGCCTATGTTATTCATTTTCGACGTCAACAATTCCACACGAATGTTCCATCTTGGGTTTTCTAAACGAGAGTGTGTGGCTACAGCTCGCAGATTTGCTCAAAAGGCATCACAAGCGTCAACCGGGCCAAATTGATCAGCTATGACGCAGTAGGACGCCGACCAACGGGCTTTTCATCTCTCTGCCTTCGGATACCTCCAGCAAACTCGATGCGATGAAAGGCATGGAAGCTCTCGACTCTCGGCCGAACGGCGTTGACCATACCGAGTCTCACGATTACTACCCTCCACATCTCGATGAAGAATATGACCGACCAGTATCGCCCTTGCAAATGCCTCCGGGCCAGATTGATGGCTTGGAGAGCTTGCAAGCCGAGAGTTTTCTGAAGGGTCGAGGACAATCACCTGCTCGAAGAGGATCTGGAGGTAGCAGCCTTCTTCATTTGGACATACCTAGATATCCGACCGCGGCTGAGCTTGCAATGTCTGCGATGCAATACTTACCCTATCCACTGCTAGTCTTAAGTAACTTGAAGACGTTAGTAATGGCAAACGAGGCCATGGGAAGACTGCTCGGTCTTGAGGACCACGATGGAGATACCTTCAGCGAGGATGGCATATCGGGGGTGGATAGACTCAGAGGCCAAACACTAGGCCAACTCGGCATCGATATGCTTCAAGATGGGAGACCTGTGTGGGTAACATGGGATTCATTCCTCGATAGTCTCGCCGACGATCTGGGCACGCATATGAACGATGGAATTCATCAACATGAATCAGAGTTCGGCGAAGGAGATGTCACTCCTACAGCTGAAAAAGCTGAACCCTTGAGCAGACGATCGAGTACGACCAAAAATCGATCAACGGTGCACGATGCGGTGGTGGAGGTCGTCATTAGTTACGAGAATATAGCCCCAGCTTGCTTCGCTCGACCCGACCAACGACCTAAAGGCAACCACGCGTTTGCCAAAATGATCATTACTGTCTGGGAGATCGAAGAAGAGAAGTTCTTTACGATGACCTTTACAAGCACTGATAGCACACAAACATCTCTTCCAACCTCGAGAGGAACGTCGAGGCAGGTAATAAGGGCTGCGAAGCACAATTCTAGGGGATCAGGAAGTCAGTCGAGCCCATCATCCATTAGCTCCGGTCGAAGTTCGAATCAAGGTGGAAGCAGCAACTCTTCAGCAATCACGAGCCCAACGAACACGTCCATGTCTTCGAGCCCCTTTCCGCCTCTGGGCCCACCCACAAGATCCACAATCTCAGGCGCACCCTCGAGCTTGCAGAAGGTCATAATGATGAAGGATGCCCTACTTGACAACACTCAAGTTCCGATTCTAGCAATGTGGAAGGATGAAAGCTTGACTATTCCTAACAAGGCTGCCAGAAGATTGTTTCATTCTGGTGCAGACTTCTCTCAAGTTAAGGATGGATTCGATCTCGTAACGAGGTGGCATGTGTGGGACGAAACGTTCACAACACGACTAGATCCTTCCGAGTACCCAATTTCGGTGTTGGTACGGACTCAAACACCATTTCAACATCGGATGATTGGTATCTACGATCCGGAAACGGAGCGCAAGCTAGTATTTGATTGCTTGGGTGAAGCCCTGCGCGACGAACAAACGGGCGAGTTTCTGGCCGGCATTCTTACTTGCAGGGACATTACAAGCATGAAGGAACAGATCAACGAGATTAAAGAAAAGGACGAGCAGAGATTTGAGCTCATATGTGATAGTATGCCGCAAATGATATGGACGACAACACCAGAGGGAATGCATGACTGGTTCAGTCAAAGATGGTTGGTTGCTCATCATTATCATCATGATATCTTCAACTAACCTCTTCAAGGTATGAGTATACCGGACTCACGGAAGAACAGTCGCTTGGAATGGGCTGGCAATTACCCTTCCATCCAGATGACATGCCAGCTACGAGCAAGAGGTGGCAACACTCTCTCAAAACAGGCGATCCATATAGCACCGAGTATCGATGTCAATCGAAGACTGGTGAATGGAGGTGGATGTTAGGCCGTGCCCTACCGCTGCGAAATAAACAGACCGGTGCCATTGAAAAATGGTTTGGTACATGCACCGATATTCATGAAGGTGTTGAATCAAGATTTGCAGCGAAGAGAATGGTAAGTATCTTCGAGTCAAGGATAACACAAGTTGACCATATCCCAGCGCCAGCAACTTTTGTCGGTCATAGGACATGCCCAAGTTACACTATTCTCTGTCGACAGAAACCGTAGAATAACTCTGCTTGAAGGCGCTTTCATCTGGGATCTGGAAAGTGAAGGTGGCTCTGGGGACGAAACTGGGAAGGGATCCAAGGGAGAGGATTACATCGGCAAAAATGTCTACGATGTCTTTTACAATGTGGAGACTTCGCATGAGCAAGGCAAGGTTCCTGCAGCCTTGAAACCAATCGAGGACATCTTAACTGGCAAAATCATGGAGGACGTGCAAGAACACTGCATCGATTCTCGATGGTACCGAACCAGATTTGTTCCTGTCCTAGGCAAGAAAGACAGTGGAGGCCACGAAAATAACGCTTTCATAGACGGAGTGATTGGTGTTAGTATGGACGTGACTGAGGTCAAGGACCGCGAGCTGGAGCTCCAGATGCAGGAGAAGGAGAACACGAGATTGCTCGCCAATGAGGCTGCTGCCAAAGAGGCCAGTCGATTGAAAAGTCAGTTCCTCGCTAACATGTCCCATGAAATCCGAACGCCCATTGCAGGTGTCATTGGGATGGCCGAACTTCTTACGGATACGGATCTGGATGAAGAACAACGAGAATGTGCTGAGAACATACAACGCTCGGCAAATGGTCTTTTGACTGTCATCAATGATATTCTGGATTTCTCTAAGGTCGAATCTGGTCGTCTGGACATTGAAGAGGTTCAGTTCTCCCTGTCCGTGGTAGTAAGAGACGTCAGTAAAATGTTGGGTTTCGCTGCGGAGAGGAAGAATCTTATCTTCGAGTCAAATATTGCAGTAGGGCTGGAAAAGGATCTTATCGTCATGGGCGACCCAGGCCGAGTCCGTCAAATCATCACGAACCTACTCACCAACAGTATCAAGTTTACGAGCGAAGGTTATGTGAAATTCTCTGTCCTGAAAGAGCGGGAGACAGCAGACATCTTCGAAGTCAAATTTGTTGTCGAGGACACCGGTATTGGAATTGAGGAAGAGGTCCGAAAACGACTATTTAAACCTTTCAGTCAAGCCGATTCATCTACAGCTCGACGTTTCGGGGGGACAGGCCTCGGTCTGACAATCAGCAAAAACTTGGTTGACCTCATGCACGGCAAGATCAATCTTGAATCGAGTTTAGGAAATGGCACGACAGCAACGTTCTCTATTCCGTTCAACAAGCCTCAATACCACAATGGAACAGCCACCATAATGGATGTTGGCAGTCTTCCTGATCGCCTTCAATCTGAGATGAGCGTATCTTGCAACAGTTCAGAATACGAACAATTTCTCGGAACTCCGCCTACACAGAGTCCCAACGATCCACATAGGAGGCACCGCAAACCGAGATCAATTAGCATGACTCCTCCCGCCCCAATGGAACTTGAATTGTCGCCTGAAGAGAGGGCTAACATCAAGATTCTGCTCGTTGAAGACAAGTGAGAAGTTACCTACCACCTCTTCACCTGAGCATCTATTTTTCTAACATAACGCAGTGCGATTAACCAGCAGATAGCCCTTAAAACCATCCGCAAACTTGGCTTCGTGGTATCCGCAGTTTGGAATGGGAAAGAGGCCCTCGACTACCTTGAAGCAGCCGACTCCCCCGATCCACCGCACCCGAAACCCGACATCATCCTCATGGATGTCCAGATGCCCATCATCGATGGATACCGTGCCACCCACCTAATACGACACCACGCTCCGTACAACACCTCAGCCCGAAACATCCCCATCGTCGCCATGACCGCCTCCGCAATTCAAGGCGACCGCGAAAAGTGCAAGAAAGCAGGAATGGACGACTACCTCGCCAAACCCGTCAAAGGCAAGACATTAGAGAAGATGCTCGTGCGATGGGCAATCAGCCGACGTGTCCCCTGCACTCCTGGCGTAGGAGACTCAGAGGGCAGCGAATGTTCCGAATCCGATGCACACAACTGCGACTCTGCGGTCATGCCGGTTTTTGGGCAGGGTGCAAGCAAACCTGTCACGACTCCCAATGTGCAGGTAACCCCGCAGATTGAGACGAGCAGGCCAACCATGAGCGAGAGGCAGAACTCGCATCGTTTGAATCTACCCGGGACGGAGTCGGAAGGCGAGAGGGCGGAGCGGAGGGAGGAGGCTGAGGAAAAGGCTACGGCGCTCAGGGATGAGAAGTTAGTCGAAGCCGCGAGTACGCATGGTGAGCGGCTCGTACCGCCGCATGGGGATGAGAGGGTAGGTCATAAGCTCACGATCGAAAATGTGGGGAAATTGGAGAGAGAGGTGGAGAGGGGTGATGGGATGAGGAGTCCTAGGCTGCTGGAGGTGAAGGGCCGGAGCGGCAGTCTGGCGATTAATGTTGGTGATGAGGGGAAGGGGAGGAGGGAGAATAGGAGTGCGGAGAGGCCGAAGATGGAGAGGAGGTGGATGGATAGTGAGAGGACTGTTACAGGGAGGGAGAATGATGCGTAATGATTTGGGTTGACTTATGATTGTATGTATGGACGGCGTTTTAGGTTCACGGCTGCATTAGCGGGCATCGGGGGGATTTTGCTGCAAAATGGAGCTCGGTCTGGGGGTATCGGTTGAAAGACAATCACTACGGGATAGATGTTGATATTGATGTACCAGGCTACGTTGTAGATATTGGTAGAAGAATAGTACATACACCCATTCAAGTCATCATTCGCTTCATCTTCCTGCTTCCAGGAAAGTGAGCAGACTCGCAGCTTTTCATTTACAAGTATAGGGGGCTTAAGCGAGCTCAAATTTCTCCTTTCTTTCTCGCTTAACTCTCCATGCCAAAATTTCAAATGAGAAGCCAAAGAGCTATGCAAAAACAAAAAAATAGATTAAAATAGCAAAACAGTTCGCGCACCACTCACACTCTTTCGAGTCTAAGTGGCGCGACTAATTTAGCTGAATTAATAGGGAGAGTGTGAGTAAAGGAAGGCATAAACATTTCAAGCCTATGCGGGACTTTACTTTCCATATCTGGACCAAAAGTTGACTTTCATCTCGTCGCTGAAGCTCAACTATTAGACACGATTCACTTGGAATTGAGTTTTGCGTTGTATCAATCTGATGCCGACTCGAGACCTTCACTAGTTTTCGGAAATTGACTAATTTTCGGGAACAGAAGACCCAGTGATTGGGATATTCTATTTACCTAGGCGGCGTACACTGCCTTCAGCCATGTTCCACATACATTCTCCTTGACCCTTTCCTAACACGTCATAGGCGCGGGACCGGGAACGGGGTATGGTTTGAGATCGTTATTTGGTATCGTTCCATTGTATATGTTGAGCTTGATTCCACTGCTAACAATTAGCAAGCATGAAACAGGAACAATTCCAAGGGAGGCGTACGGGTCCGTTGCGGTATAAGCTCCCGGAAATTTCACTGTTGCGTTTCCCAACGTCGTCCCTGATCCGGTGATCTTAATGTTTGCACATCTGATATTGCTAG
>Ga0302140_10010272_pt1 | contig 11594 bp, 11 predicted proteins | sample I_Bog_E1_1_FD_202095 | JGI IMG/M metagenome (GOLD analysis project Ga0302140, IMG submission 202095) | Peat permafrost microbial communities from Stordalen Mire near Abisko, Sweden - I_Bog_E1_1 | ecosystem: Environmental > Terrestrial > Soil > Wetlands > Peat | place: Sweden: Abisko, Stordalen...
CCACCGCCACCAACTACCCCCCGCTCGCCCCCCCCCCCCCCCCCCGCCCAACCCAGCGCGGGGGCCCACGACCCGCGCAGGAGATTAAGAATGCTCTGGACAATCGTAGTAATTCTGCTGGTTCTTTGGCTGTTGGGCTTCAGCCTCCACATCGGCGGAGGCCTCATCCACATCCTGATCGTCATCGCCGTCATCGTTCTGATCTTCAACCTGATCAGCGGCCGGCGCGGTCTCTAGTAAGGACCGGTCGCGGGTCCGAATCCCCAAAAACTCTCGGTGGCCCATGTCTCGATCTCTGAGACATGGGAAAGCACTCCCCTGAATAGTCTTTAGGTCCGCGGCTGGATTTGGACGCACAAAAACCCGAAATTTGAACAGAATAAAATTGCGGAGACTTTCCCAGCCGACAACCGAATCAAGCACAAAAAGTCGCAGGCACCAGTAAACCTGCCCTTGTTCCCCTACGAAGCCATCTTGCGCAGTTCCTGTTCCGCCCGCAGCCAATCCTGCTCCGCGTACCCATCCTGGAAACCGCGTGCAGCCCAGTAACTCTGAGCCAGCCGCTCAATCTCCTCGCGAGACGGAGTTCCAGCCTTCGATCCCTCGGCAATCGTCTTCACCTTTGCTGTCTTGCGTGGTTTCGCCGGCCTCTTCGTCATCTTCACTGTCTCTGCCATTTAAATCTCCTTCGTTGGATTAGCCACCAACATACGGGGCATCGTCTCTAGGATACAAAAACTCGTCCTATGAAGCGACAACCAATCCCGCCCGCGTACCATTTTGCTTAACTGATACGCGAACAAAAAGCGAAATACATTGCTGCTCGGCACCAAGCCGCGCAACCAGGCAGTTGCGGATCTCAACCTGATTCTTGCCTTGATCTTCTCTATAACCTTTGCGGAATCAATGCCCTTCCGCCGGCGTCCACGGTGTTTCCGGCGCAGGCTGCGCCGCTTCCCGCCCTTTCAGCCGGTCGTACTCGTATACGTCGCTCGTCGTTCCCAGCGATTCGTTATAAAGGCTGATTGACCCCGTAAGTTGCTTTAATTCTTCGCTAAACAGGTGAATCGACTGCAATTGGTCGGCGCTTGCCGGTATTTCGAACTTTGAAGTCTTGATGAATTTCTGATACCCGCGGTCCAGCAATCGGCCCACCTCCCCGCCAACCAGCACCCCCGGTCGCTCCACAAATGCCACCGGCGCTTCCGGATACGACGTCTCAATCAACACCGCCCCCGCCCCGTTCTTGCTCACCAGCATCGCTCCTGCGACCCCGGCAAAGGGCGCAACATCAAATGAATGGGCGCGTAGTAGGTCCAAGGTCTGTTGGAAGCTCGGAATGCGCAATTTTCGGGCCATGTTTCCTGTTCCAGTCTGCGACGATGATGTAGCACCGACTAAGTTCAATCCCCGGTACCACTCCAATCTCGCACACCCAGCGGGTCGCTGCAATTCTCAATGGAAATAAACCAGCTAGACGTCAAACTCGGCTCAACCTTGCCTGAACGGATCGGGAACACCCCGCTGATCCGTCTCGACCGACCGGTGCGTTTGCTCCCGGGCATCACCCTCCTAGCCAAAGCAGAGTGGGCCAACCCCGGCGGTTCCGTCAAAGATCGAGCAGCCGCCGCCATGATTCAGGATGCGCGCTCCCACGGGCGTCTTGGCCCCGGGAAAACCCTGCTCGACGCCACCAGCGGCAACACCGGCATCGCCCTCGCCATGCTTGGCGCCGCACTCGGTTGCCCCGTGCGGCTTGCCATGCCCGCAAATGTTTCTCCTGAGCGCAAGCGCATCCTCCGTGCCTACGGCGCCAATGTCGAATGGACCGATCCCGACCAGGGTTCCGATGGCGCCATTCGCCGCGCCCGCGAGCTCGCCGGCAACGACCCCAAGCGTTACTGCTACGTCGACCAGTACTCGAACGACGCCAACTGGCTCGCCCACTACCGCGGCACTGGCCCCGAAATCTGGGAACAGTCCGCCGGTCAGGTTACCCACTTCGTCGCGGGCCTCGGAACCAGCGGCACCTTCACCGGCGTCACCCGCCGCCTCAAGGAGTACAACCCCGCCATTCAGGCCATCAGCTTTCAGCCCGACTCCCCATTCCACGGCCTTGAAGGCCTCAAGCACATGGGCACCTCCATTGTTCCCGCAATCTACAATCCCCACCTTGCCGATCGTCAGCTCGAAATCGAGACAGAAGCCGCCTACGCCATGGCCAAGCAACTCGCTCGCGATGAAGGCCTCCTGGTTGGCATCTCCGCCGCCGCTGCCGTCGTCGCTTCATTCACAATCGCCCAGGAAGAGTTCGCCGCCGGCCGCAACGCCGTCATCGTGACCGTTCTCCCTGATTCCGCCGAAAAATACCTGACTGAAAGGTTCTGGGAACAGCCATGAGCACCCTCCGCCTCCCCCGGCTGGTCTACGACGCCATCCGCGCCCATGGCCAGCAGACTTTTCCCCATGAGTGCTGCGGCGTTCTCCTTGGCCGATCCACACCCTCCGGATGGCTCGTGGAATCCGCCATCCCTGCCGGCAACACGCGCACGGATTCCGCCCACAACCGCTATCAAATCGCGCCCTTTGAACTGATCAAAATCGAGCGAGACGCCCGCAACCAGGGCCTGGCCATCGCTGGCTTCTATCACTCCCACCCAGATCACCCCGCCCACTGGTCCTCCACCGACTTCGCCGAGGCCCACTGGCTCGGCTGCTCCTACGTCATCACATCGGTCGAGCACGGCAAGGCCGCCGTCACCAACTCCTTCTTCCTCGCCGGCCTCACCGAAGAAGACAAGCGCTTTGAACCGGAAACTATCCTGGTCGACGATCAAAGCATCGGACTCGGTCACACATGAATCCTATAAACCTCGGACTCGCTTGCCATGAGGAGCACTTTCGAATGAACATCTTCATCCCCACCCCCCTCCGCCTCTACGCCGGGGGCCACGATGCCGTCGAAGTAGATGCCCAGACCATCGCGGGTGCCCTCGACCAACTCACTCAGACCCATCCCGATTTGCGCAAACACCTCTTCACCGCCGAAGGAAACCTGCGCGCATTTGTTAACCTGTATCTGAATGACGAGGACGTGCGTTACCTGCCCGCTAAAGAGGCCACTCCCGTCACCGCCGCGGACACGCTTTCAATCATCCCCTCCATCGCCGGAGGGTCGCTTTCCCTTTGATAGCGTCTCAGCCGATCTTTGAACGAGAATTGGATACCAATGCCCAGCACAACTGACCACGTCGCCCTCCCCGAACTCACCACGGAAGATCTTTCCCGCTATGCCCGCCACCTCATTCTCCCTGAAGTTGGCATGGAGGGCCAGCGTCGCCTCAAAAACGCAAAGGTCCTCTGCGTTGGCACCGGCGGTCTCGGCTCCCCGCTCGCCCTCTATCTCACCGCCGCCGGCATCGGCACCCTTGGCCTGGTCGACTTCGACGTCGTCGACGCCAGCAATCTCCAGCGTCAGATCATTCACTCCACCTGGGACATCGGCCGAAAGAAACTTGACTCCGCTGCCGAAAAGCTCAAGGCCCTCAACCCCACCGTCCAAATCGTCAAGCACGACACCATGCTCTCCAGCGCCAACGCTCTCGACATCCTCAAGGACTACGACATCGTGGCCGACGGCACTGACAACTTCCCCACCCGCTATCTGGTCAACGACGCCTGCGTCCTCCTGGGCAAGCCCAACGTCTACGGCTCCATCTTCCGCTTCGAAGGCCAGGCCAGCGTCTTCGCCACCGAAAACGGTCCCTGCTATCGCTGCCTCTATCCCGAGCCGCCACCGCCCGGCCTCGTCCCCAGTTGCGCGGAAGGCGGAGTGCTCGGCATCCTTCCCGGCCTCGTCGGCGTCATTCAGGCCACTGAAGCCATCAAGCTCATCCTCGGCAACGGCGAACCCCTCATTGGCCGCCTCCTGCTGGTCGATGCACTCAACATGCGCTTCCGCGAGCTCAAGCTCCGCAAGAATCCTGACTGCCCCGTATGCGGAACCCACCCCACTGTCACCAAGCTCATCGACTACCAGCAGTTCTGCGGCTTCGCGCCAGAATCTCCCGAGGACAAACTAGTGAAGAACGGAATCCCCCAGCTCTCCGTCAAAGAACTCAAAAAGCGCCTCGACGCCGGCGAAGACGTCTTCATCTTGGACGTCCGCGAGCCCTACGAGTATCAAATCGCGAACATCGGAGGAAAGCTGATCCCTCAGAACGACGTCCCCCAGCGCCTCGCCGAAATCGATCGCGACCGCGAAATCGTCGTCCAGTGCCGCAGCGGCGCACGCAGCCAGCGCATCGCCGAGTTCCTGCAGCAATCCGGCTACCCCAAAGTCGTCAACCTGGCCGGCGGCATCCTCGCCTGGTCTGAAGAAATCGATCCCAAGGTCCAGAAGTACTGACCCGTTGATCCTCCCGCTTCGCTCTCAAGAACTCGTCGTCACGTGGGCGAATCAGCTTGATGAGAAACTTGTCGCCTTGAAGGAGCTGGCTATCGGGGCTTGACTTCAGTCATGCCGCAAACGCCTTGACATGAAAACTGCGCTTTAGCCGCGGATCTCTTACTCTTCCTCAGATTTCGAGGGGGCCACAACCGTAGTACTTGTTTCCCCGCCACTCTAATCCGGAGGCGGATAAAAAGGCAGCTTGTCGTTCTTCTCGTTCGCACGCTTCACCGTCACATCGTCCATCAGCAGAGCAGGCGCCAGCACCGTCTCGGGCACGTCGCCAAAGTAGTTGGCCACCCACAGATCCTTGCCCGCCGCCTCCACGCCGGTGCGCAACCCGCGCAGGTCAAGATCGCTTAACACCGCGCCCCGCACCAATTCGCGCGTCCCATCGCCATTCACGCGATACAGCAAGCGCGGCATTAGTTCTCCGCCCAGCGTAGCCACATAATAGGCGCCTTTCAGTCCACGATCCTTTGCCAGGTCAACCAGCCTCTTGTTCAACTCTTCGTCCGTCAATCCGTCTTTAGCACTCACCTTCAACACGCCGATCGCGGGCCTCGGTCCCCCGGTTATTCCCGCCCGCCCGTGTCCATTCGAATGCGCAAAATCCCGCACCGGCTCGCGCCCAAGCAAATAATTCTCCAGCCGTCCGCCCGTCACAAGCGGCACCGCCTGCGCCATCACCCCTTCATCATCTACGTCGTACGCGCCCACCAGGCTTTCGCCTGCAAAGCTCTTCAATCCCGGATCGTCCACCACATCCATTGAATCCGGCAGCACCCGCGTGTGATAGCTCGATGCAAACGGTCCGTTCGTGCGTGCCTCCGTGCCCATCTTCGGCCGCGTCGCCACCAATGCACTGCCCAACAGCCCATGCACCACATCCGCATCCGTGTCCGCGCTCAGCAACACCAATCCGTGATACTCCTCCTCAACCACCGGCGCCTTCCGCAAATCCGTCAGCGATGCAATCACTCCCACCGCATGTTTTGTAAAAACCTCCGCCGCATCCACATCCTTCAACGCAGCGCCAGTCGACGCATACGACCGGTCAAGCCGCATCCCATCCGCCGCCTGCGTCCCCACTGCCAGCGCATCCTGATATTCGCTCGCGGATTTCCGCACAATCGTTCCTTCACTCGTCACCAAGCACGTCGTCGTAACCCGCGCGTGAAATTCACCTGATGAATATTGAACGTCGTGCTCATTCGCCTTCACCGCCGCATCGGTCCTGTACAGCCCGCTCTCACGCGCCACCCGATCCACCCAAGCCGCTTCGTCAATCTTCAGCTTCAGCGGCTCCCCCAGCCACACAACCACCTGCTCGTGACTGAAATCATCCGCGACGGGTGGGTTCTGCACCTGCTTCAATGCCGCCTGCTTCTGCGCATAAGCTGACAACGCAGCCTTGTAAGCCTGGTCCGTCGCCTCCCACAGCGCTGACTTGATCGCCACAGGATCGTTATCCAACGACGTCAACTCCAGCGCTCCATCTCCGCGCCCGCCCGAGCTGTCCGTCTTGTAATCACCCACGCGCACCGTGACTCGCGCCACACGCTGCCGGCTCCGTTGTTCCCCTTCGCTCGCTCCAAACTCCGCACTCGTTTGGAAGTCATCCACATCTTCAATGCGATATTGAATAAAGAACGGCTTCGCGAAATCCTTCAACTGCAATTCGCTCTTGCTACGATCCATTTCCTCCAGCATCGCCTTCAGCAGCGGGTCCTTCTCCGCATCCGCGCGTGTCTGTTGCGCCAATCCAAGTCCCGACGCCCACAAGCACCCCATCAGCACCCCAACCCCCGCTCTCAAACCCACAGACCGCCAAACCTTCATCCCGCCCCTTTTTCCTAGTCCCTAAGTCCCTAGTCCCTACCCATTAGTTCTTCGGCATCGCCAGGATCGGCGGCCGAGCCGTTCCCTGTGCCTGCTTCTGCGTCTCGATCTCGCTCACCAGCATCGCCGGGGCCACCGCGCTAACCGGCACCGTGCCTGACTCCGCGCCGCACTCGCCATTGAACACTTCGCTCTTGTCGCCGGTCGCCACAATCCGCTTCATCGCTGCCAGCGGCGTGCCCACAATGCTCACGCCCCGCACCAGTTCATCCGTCCGCCCATCCACATACACGCGCCACACCACCAGCGGGATCACCTGAAATGCCTGCGGCGAACTTCGCGTCGTCACCGCAAATCCTGAAGAGATGTCCTCGAAGTAAAGCCCATACGCCTTCCCCTGCTTTCTTGCTTCCTCAATTAGTTGCTTGCGTAAATCGCTCTCCGGCTCCGTCTTCGTCGACGTCACAATCAGGTTCCCTTGCCGCCCCGTTGGTACGCGTCCCGCCTGCGCCCGCCCATGCCCGTTCGATTCCGCAAAGTTCGCAATCGGCAGCCGCGACATCAGAAACGCTTTCAGAACCCCGTCATCGATCAGGTCCACGCGCCGCGCCTTCTGCCCCTCATCGTCGTATTCATAACTCCCGCTCAGCCATGTCTTGCCAAACATAGTCCGCGTCGGATCGTCCGCCACTGATAAAAACGTTGGCAGCACTTCCTTGCCTACGTCTTTCGTAAACGTCTGCCCTTCCTCTTCCCCGCGCTGCCGTTGTCCTTCGAGCCTATGCCCCAGCACTTCATGGAAGAACACCGCGGCCGCACGTCCTGAAAGAATTGCCGGCCCATCGAATGGTTCTGTCACCGGAGCCTGCCGCAGCGCCTCCAGGCTCTTGCCCAATTCGCGAATCGCCGCTTCCAGTTCCGCCTGCGCCGGCAAGCCTGCAACAGTCTCTGCTTCAAACGTCTGCGCGCGGAACAAGTCCATCCCGTCGTCCGCCCGCGTCACCGCGAACACCACGATGCGCGCCTGCAAATGCGGCGCAACCACTTTCGACCCCTCTGACGAAGCAAAATAGTCTGTCTCGTTCTGCGCCGTCAGCATCACCATGTTCCGGTAAACATCCGGATACTCACGGAATATTCTCGACAGTGCCCGCACCCGCTGCTCCCACGCCGTTTGATCGATCTTCACGGCCGGTGCAGGCTTTCCCAAGAATGTTTGCGGCTTCTCTTCGCTGAAGTCCGGCGACGTGTCATCTTCCTTCGCCCTTACTTCTGCTTCCGTCTTCACCCGCAAGTAATTGTCCAGCGCCGTTCCGTATCCGGTGTTCGTCGCCAGCCACAAACTCCGTCCCAGGGCCTCCCGATCGTCCGTCAGGGGCAATTGCATGCTGTGCACCGCGGAGGACCGATGCGCTCCATGCGTGTTGTCCAGCTTCGCATCGCCCAGCCGCACCTGCACATCCGCCACGCGCACATGCGTGCTTGAACTCGCCACCACAGCGCCATACTGCGCCTGGATCGATGCAGACGTCGCATCGCTCACCGAGTAGCTTAGAAAATAAGGAGGCAGTTGCTTCTCGTCGCCCGTCGCCGCACCCTTCCCCAATGTAGTGAACGCGCGATGCAACTCCGTCGTCATCGCATCCAGCAACACCGGTTCCCCCACCTGCGCGCCCATCGGTGGGGGCACGAAAAACCCCACGGACAGGAGCGCAAACCCCGCGCAAAATCCAGATTGGAATAAGGTCCGCTTTTGAGCTGCGGAAAAAAGAACTGGCGTAGAAAGGCACCACTCGGGTAAAAGCATCGGTAGCGTGAATTGTCTCAGATTTGCCTCACGCCGAGGAAACCACGAATGACCGTCGCACCCCGCCTTCTGCTCGCCCTTTCCATCCCTGTCCTGCTTGCTGTTGTCGCCCCTCGCCTTGGCCCCGGACCTCGCGCCGCCGTTCAATCCACCCCCGACGCAGTCCAAACCGTTCAACCCCCGCCCCCACCGCAGCAGGCCTACAATCTCCCGCCAGACAAGCTGGCCAAAGCCATCGCCCTCGGTCGCATCCGCAACATCCTTGACATCGTTGGCGGCCTCTGGACCATCGCCGTCCTCTGGCTGCTGCTCTCCACCCGCTTCGCCGCCAGCCTCCAGTCCTGGGCCCAGAACCTGGCTAGTCGCCGCTGGCTGCAAGGCGTGCTCTTCTTCGCTGTCTTCCTCATCGTCCTCACCATCTGCGGCCTGCCCATCGATCTCTACGGCCACCACGTCAGCCGCAGCTACGGCATCAGCATCCAAGGCTGGCCCAGTTGGTTCGGAGATCAGGCCAAGGCTCTCGGCCTCACCGTCCTCTTCGGCACTCCCGTCCTGCTCCTTTTCAATTGGATTGTCCGCCGCTGGCCGCGCCGCTATTGGCTCGGCATCTGGGTCGCCACCATCCCCATCCTCATCCTAGTTCTCTTTGCATCCCCGCTTCTGGAACCTGTCTTCGACAAGTTCGAACCTCTCTCGCAAAATCATGCTGACCTCGTCGCCAGTCTCGAGCAGGTCGTCGCCCGTACCGGCACCAACATCCCTCCAGACCGCATGTTCCTCATGAAGGCCAGCGAAAAAACCAACGGCCTCAACGCCTATGTCAGCGGCATCGGAGCCACCAAGCGCATCGTTGTGTGGGATACCACCGCCGGACGCATCCCCAACGACGAAGTCATGTTCGTCTTCGGCCACGAAAGCGGCCACTACATCCTCAACCACATCCCCAAAATGGTCGCCATCATGTCCGTCGCGCTGTTCTTCGTCTACTGGGCCTGCGCCGCATTCGCCGCCTCACTCGCCCGCCGCTTCGGTGCGCGCTGGGGCGTCATCAGCCACGCAGACGGCGCATCGCCCCTCGCCACGCGCGCCGGCTTCATTGTTCTCATCTTCACCATCTCTGTCGCCGGCTTTGTCCTTGAGCCCGCAAGCAATACCCTCAGCCGTCACTTCGAACACGAAGCCGACGTCTACGGACAGGAAGCCATTCACGGCCTCGTCCCCGACCCTCAGAAAACCGCCGTCGCCGGATTCAACGCATTGGGTGAAGCCTGGCTTGAAGATCCCCAGCCCAGCCCCCTCATCGAGTTCTGGGAATACAACCACCCCTCTGTAAAAACCCGCGCCAACTTCGCCGCCCAATACGACCCCTGGGCCAATGGCGGTCACGGCCAATTCTTCGATAAATAAAACGGGAGAACACCAATCCGGGTGCCCCACATCGCGATCTTGAGATGTGGGAGCTCTCAATTTCCCTCTCGGAGTTATAGGCCTGCCACTACACAAGGGTGCCCCATCCTTGCGACGTCCTGGCTTTTGTCGCGAGAGTGGGAAAGCACGACCTACTAACGACTCTTAGTCTTAATCCAAATATCGATTGCTCTATTTCGGGTGATGACGGGTGCCACATCTTGATTTGAGAATGTGGGAAATCTCAATTCCCCTCTACGCGCAGCCGACGCGGTCCCAACTCGTCGCCACGCCTCAGCCCTATCATCCTTCTACTTGCTCGCCTCTTTCTGTCCAGCTTTCTCGCCGAGCTCTTTTTCCCATTCCGTTCGTTCCTTCACCCGCTGCTTCTGCTCGTAGTGGATCGCGCTGATAAACGCATGCATTACTTCGTCCAACGACCGCCCCGGCGCCAGAGAACAGTTGTTGAACAAATCCGTATCCGTGTTCTTGTCGATCTCCGGCGCAACGCAGCTCAGCAGCAGCCCCTTCTCATCCATCACAGGGAAAATCCGCGTCCGCTCGGCCGCGTCGGAAGCTGTCAAAGTCGCGGGCGCCGTCCTCAAATTCGGCGCCTCCGTGTCGGAGATCTTCTTCCCGCCCGGTATCGTCGAATGCGTCGCGGCCCCCGCAATCTTCGTACCCGCCAGCGCAATCAAGACAACAAGAGTCAGGGATGTCACATGGCTTCTCATGCTCACCTGCACAGTCTTCAGTTGGGATTTGTTATTAAACTACCCGGGAAATGGAAAAAAACACAGCATTTTTCCGCGCGATTCATAGCCGTATGCACTCCCACAACACCAGGTGCGTCACATCGCATGTCTTCAATGGCGCCTTCGTCACGCTCCTCCGACGCGAAACGGCCAGCCGCACGCGGGCTGGTTGGACCGCGCGCAGCCTGCTCATCCGGCTCTCCGCCTTCAGGCCGGATCCATCCCCCGCCCCTCGCAGGACAATTGTCAATTTTGGGTCTCTGTTGGGATTCATGCTGTTCGTGTAGGCATGTCCCATGCCAAACCCATGCGCCTCCGCAGAACAGCGACGAGCCCTTCTAAATCAACAAAATAATCGAGAGGCTTCCGGACAGGCGCGCTTCCCGAGACGAAGCTTTCTTGGCGAAATTCCGCCCACGCGACTACATTCAGTCACACCAGTGAGAAAGAAAGGTTACACCTGACCGACCGTTTACCCAACCTCACTCCGCCGTCTTCGGCCTCCCGGAAAATCCGCTGCTTTTTCTTTATCACCCCTGCACTTGCTTTTTCTCTATAACCCTGAGCGGAGTCCAGCGAACTCAAAAAACGCATCTGCTTCCCCTATTACCAAAGGAATCATGCGCTCCCCAAACTCCGTGCTACGATTCCTCCAATAACCTACTTTTGGAATTAAAGTTCGTAAATAGACAAGCGCATGAAACGAACCGCCGCGCTCGCGACAACGTTTTTCAGTGTCTGTGTTGCGGGTTGCGGCGGCATCGTTGGAGCTATCCAATCCTTCCACCGCGCCTTCATCACCGTTCACGGATCCCCAGCCCTACGGCGTCACAACCTCAGCCAACATGTTCGAGCCGTGCTGATTGAATGTCGTGTTCCCCTGGTACACCGCTGTAATACTATGCGTCCCCGCGCTCAAGCTCGACGTGCTGAATGTCGCCACTCCGCCTGCAAGGGTCTCGCCTCCAAGCAGCGTCTGTCCGTCGTAAAAATTCACCTGCCCTGAAATCGCACCGGTAAAGTGGAAGCTCGGCGCCACGCTTGCCGTAAACGTCACCGGCTGCCCCGCCTTCACGTTCCCTGACGACTTCAAACTCACTGAATTTCCATTCGAATTCATCAGTACCCCCGCGCCCACATCCGTCGCGTTGCCCGCCAGGTCTACCGCGCCGTCATTATTGAAATCCGCCACAGATACGTGTGCCGGCAGCAGCGTCGGGGGATAAGCCGCAATTCCCCCCGCTCCAAACACCGTCGGCGTCTGCAGCGTGCCATCCCCCTTGCTCACGTAAATCGAAACCAGAGTCGATTCTCCATAGACCGTCGGATTTGA
>Ga0302140_10010273_pt1 | contig 11593 bp, 7 predicted proteins | sample I_Bog_E1_1_FD_202095 | JGI IMG/M metagenome (GOLD analysis project Ga0302140, IMG submission 202095) | Peat permafrost microbial communities from Stordalen Mire near Abisko, Sweden - I_Bog_E1_1 | ecosystem: Environmental > Terrestrial > Soil > Wetlands > Peat | place: Sweden: Abisko, Stordalen...
CGGTAATCCCGCAAAGGCAGCGGCCTTGGACCTACCAGACTCATATCCCCCAACCAAACATTGAAGAGTTGAGGCAACTCATCCAGGCTCGTCTTGCGTAGGAAAGCACCCACAGAGGTTATGCGCGGATCATTCTTAAGCTTGAAGGTAGGACCCGCAGTCTCGTTCAGGTGTTCGACCTTCGCGATCAAAGCTTCAGCATTCACAACCATGGTTCTGAATTTGAAAATTTTGAAGCGCCGCTTGCCCATCCCCAGGCGCTCTTGAGAGAAGATGACCGGCCCTGGCGAGGTAAGTGCGACCGCAAGAGCGATAGCACCAATTACGGGAAGGAGCGCAAGCAGTGCAAGCGACGATATCACGAAATCGAAGGAGCGCTTTGCCACGACCTTCACTCCATTCCTTTCAGTATCGTGGAGTGTAATCAGTCGTTTTGCCGTCTCTACCCGATGCACACCGTCGATCTTGTAGTCGAACAGACTCGCATCGCACCGCACGAGGATGCCCTGCTGATGACACCAGTCCATAATCTGTTGCGTGAATTTGTAGCTCGAAGCGATCGGAAGAGCGATGATCACTTCATCCAGCGCCATGTTTCTGAGAAATTCGAGTATATCGCCCGAGCTGCCAAGAAGCATTTGCTTGTAGTGATCCGGCGCATCATCGTAGTGCCAAATGTCATCGACAAAGCCAAGCAATTTGTAACCGGAATCGCCGTCCGCTATCAGGCTGTCGGCCAGCGCGATTGCGCGCCGGTTCGAACCGACAAGAATGACATTTCGTACGTGACGCCCATTGCTACGAAATACGCGCATGACGATGCGAGCAAAAAGTCTGGTCAGAACTAGGCACGTAAATGCGAGGATCCAAAATAACGCCGACGTCAAAAGTACAGGCTGCGGCGAGATGAAGCCGCTCCATTGACTGACGGCTAACCAGGCAGCTGCCCATACAGCTGCCATACCCGTGCCGGCAGCCAGGGCGAGAACCTGTTCTACCCAGCTGGCTAGCCTGTACGACTGGTAAGCTCCAGTGGCAACCATCGAGAGCTGCCAGCAAAGACTCAGCGTCACGATACTGAACAATTGGCGAAAGGGATATCGGATGATAAGCGTATTTGTATCCCACGGGGGCCGATGAAGCATGGAAGCTGCAAGAAGCAGACTCACTCCACAAACTGCCAGATCTCCGCACATTCCAAACAGAACAATCTTTCGACTGGCTTGTCTCATACTGACCTCCCACGCACTCGATTGGTTGGGTAGTTGGAGCAATAAATGGGTCTTATGGATGCCCAGCGAGAAATCTGATCTCTCGCACGCGGTTCAGAGACGCCTCCTTCACTAACGCCGCAATGCTGGCTCACGATGGACACCTCAGAGTTCTAAAGACGCTCCTGCTAGGCACCGAAATCCTGAACCCAATCCAACAGTGCTTCTATCTCTCTTCGTCAGCGAAAAGGATCTCGTCGAGCCTAGCCCTCGAACCGATCTGAGTTGGCTTTTTTTCTTGAGAACTCTCGAGCAGACTCCTCTGCACAGAAGAGTAGCCTGTATCTTAGAGTAATTAACCGCTAATATCAACAGGCCGAAATGAAACAGGAATCGACCATGAGCTCGCCGACCGTCAGCAAACCAGAAGTAGTTCCTACTCAGTACCTTTCAAGTCTGATCCGGAGCCCGTTAAGAAACAAACAATTTAGCCAATGTCAGTCAAAACGCTTCAGTCGTGTCAGCTGCAAGAACGTAAACCAGACGAACCGAGGGTTGTTGGAGAGATAGCGGCGCCATAGCCGTCGCGGCTCTTTAACCAGCCGATACAGCCATTGGAGACCAGCTTTCTTCACCCAATCTGGGGCCTCACTGAGATTTCCACTGAGCAGATCGAATGCTGCGCCCACACCTACCATCAGCTTTACCGGCAGGGATTTGCTGTAGGCAGCCATAAAACGCTCCTGTTTCGGCGTGCTTAGCCCACACCAGAGGACATCGGGCTTCAAGGTCTCGAGCTGGGATCGGAGATCAGCCTCTTCCGCTGCATTCAAGGGACGGAACGGTGGCGTATACGTGCCGACGATTTGGAGACCGGGAAACCGCCGGATCAACTCCGCTCGCAGCTCCTCCGCGACTCCGTCCTTGCCTCCGTAGAGGAAATGCCGATAGCCACGCGCAACGGACTGCTCGCAGAGTCCAAGCATATAGTCTGGGCCGTACACCCGAGTCATGTGCTTGAAGCCGTGCAGGCGACCGAGCCACACGGTAGGCATCCCATCCGGAGTGGTGAGAAAGGACCGGTTCAGAATGCTCCGAAACCCCTCATCCGCTTGCGCCTCCATGATTCCATGCACGCCTGTAACGCAGACATAACCGTGACCCCCTTGGTCGAGCAGCGCTTCGCTCTCGCGAAGCGCGCTCTCCATCGAAAGGGCACTAACACCGACACCAAGAATATTCACTCGAGGCACTTCGAAAGCCAAGCGGTAGCCTCCTTCTTCGAATCGAATATGGCCTAGAAACGGTGTTGATCTAGCGTACTGCGGCAACCGCTTCGATCTGGGATTCGATCCATGCGTAGGTCTTGCTCAGACCGTCCCGCAAGGTGATCGATGGCTCCCAGCCTAGCTTGGCCTTTATCAGTGTGTTATCGCTATTGCGGCCATTGACGCCGCGAGGCGCATTCAGGTTGTAATTCCGTTTCAGCTTGACGCCTGCAAGGTCTTCGACGATGTCCACCAACTGATTGATGGAGACAAGTTCACTGCTGCCAAGGTTGATCGGCTCATGAATCTCGCTCTCCAGAATCATCCGCGAGCCCTTCACGCAATCGTCAATGTACATGAAGCTACGCGTCTGCTCTCCGTCGCCCCAGATCTCGATCTCGTGCTTGCCCGACATCTTCGCTTCCAGCACCTTGCGGCAAATCGCAGCTGGCGCCTTCTCGCGGCCACCCGTCCATGTACCATCCGGGCCGTAGACGTTGTGATAACGCGCCACCCTGCACTGCAACCCGTAATCCTCTTCGAAGTGACGGCACATGCGTTCACTGAAGAGCTTTTCCCATCCATAACCATCCTCGGCGAGAGCAGGGTATGCGTCACTCTCCTTCAGAGCCACAACATCGGGCGAGGTCTGCTTCTCTGCGTTGTAGACACACGCGGACGAAGAGAAAAAGTAACGAGAAATCTTCGCACTCTTGGCTGCCAGAAGCAGATGCGTATTGATCAAAACACTCAACATGCAAAGAGCTTTATTGTTCTCGATAAAACCCATTCCACCCATGTCCGCAGCCAGATTGAAGACGACATCCGCGCCTCGGACAGCAGCATGGCACGCATCAATCTCCTTCAGGTCTGCAGAGACATTTTCGACGCCAGTATGGACCTGATACCAATCCCTGACCGGTTTGACATCGATCGATCGAATGACATCGACACCGTCCCGGAGCAACTGTCCGACCAGGTGACCTCCGATGAAACCGCCGCCTCCGCACACCACGACCTTTTGATTAGATAAGTTCATGAGATCTCCTAGACTCTAGAGTTGAGTAGATTGGGAATAGTTGCCTGGTGTCACAAAACGACAGCTGTGGGATGCATTCTGAGGTAATTTCGTCTACAGACGGTGAAACCCGCCTACTGTCTGCTTGAATGAATGCCACAGAGAACACCCTCCTCAAACGGCGAGTATAGTCGTCGATAGAAGTCTGGCAATTGACATTGACATTGTTTGATCTGTAGAGATATGCTTTCACCTTTTATAATGGTCGCATGTGCGCTTGTCAACTTGCAACCAAGACCGGAGGCAAAGCCTCTCGATTGCGCAGATGGCCGCAATAAGCCTTCCGTCGTTTCCGGAATATGAACTCGAGATGAACCGAGTGAATCCTCACCTCGTCAGCGGAGAGGAAGCGGCCATCCCTGCAGCGCAAGCCGAGCCCCCTCCGGAGAAAAGTGATTCGTGTCGACATAAAGGGTTACATCGTTTCTTCTGTAGGAGCAGTCTCCGTTGATGCCGCACAGATTTTTCCGTAAGTCCCAATACTCAACGCCGGCAAATGAAGATGCAGTATCTTGCAGCAGGATCTGCGCTGCCCTCTGTGGTGGCGTCTGATCGAACGCCCGGTCGACACCCGAATCGATACGGGAGGCATTCCCTATCATCGCTTCTGCGAGCTTCCTGCGGATCGGAATGGCGCTTGTTCTCATACGCCAAATGGGGTCAGTTTCGAAGACCGGCACATCTCCGAAGACAACGACCCTCTTGTGCGCCGCGACCAACGCCCCTAAGGTAGCGCGCAGCGAAGACGTGAGCAGTTCTTCACTCTCAGCTTCCATTGGCAGCTCTGTTCCTTTGTGGTCCGCAGTCGCTAACTTTCCGCTGTCCGCAACAGGGTCGAATGGCGCATCCCAATAGGCTTCCAGCATGACGACCTGCACCTGAGGATCCTCGATCAGGCGCTCCAGTACAGCACTGTTGAATCGTATGCACTCATCCGCCAACGCTGGCTCCTGACGGTAATAGCGTCCCACGCCAAGCAGCGGCGGGCAGGTCGTCTTCGCATACTCCTCGAGAAAATATCCCTGCTGCGCCGCCAGGGTTCGCAAACCCGGAGCCAGAGCGGAAGCGTGGCTGTCACCCCAGAGCGCGACATGGCCGCCTGGCGACGACGATCCAGTGCATGCGGCCGCCAGCCTCGGAGTGGAAGTGCCAGATTCGACTAAGCAGGCGTCGCGCTGCGATCCTGCCACGGTATCGTCCACCAAAGCGGCTCGCGGATAGCGCCAGGGCATTCCCTTGGAATGAAAGATAAGTCCCGCAACCAGCAAAAGAACAACACTTGCCGCACCGTAGCGCCTCAACAGATCGCCCGCTGCCCGCTTTGAGGTGCGGAACGGAATCTCCACCCAGAAATAGGAAACAACTGCCAGACCAAACGCGACGGCGACCGCGCCAAGACCCCAGACCTCTGGAAGGTCGCTTCCCCGCACGATGCGTAGGAAGGACAAGAGCGGCCAGTGCGCCAGATAGAACGAGTAAGAGATGCGGCCGATGAAGACCACCGGTGCTAACGTAAGAAGCCTTCGATTGACCCATCCGCCGCTTGACGACAACAGGAGCGCTGACCCAATGACAGAAGGCAGTGCGGCCATTCCAGGGAAAGGGGTTTCCGTAGTGAGAAGGAAAAAGGGTGCCACAATGAGACCCAGTCCAACCCAGCTCTGCAGGTTCGAAGTCAACCCCGTCCGGCCGCCCGATAGCCGCGGCGACCGCGCTTCAATGATCGCAAGCGTGACGCCTATACCTAACTCCCAGGCCCGAGACCCCAACAGGTAAAAAGCGGAGGTCGGGGTATGGTTCACCTGATAACAGGCCAACACGAAAGACATCACGCTCACGCCCACGATGAACGGAAGAAGCAGCCGTTGACGGACTCGCGCCAGCAGAAGCAGAAGTACAGGGATCACCAGATAAAACTGCTCTTCGACTCCAAGCGACCACGTCATCAGCAGAGGATTCTGATCTGCACTGGCAGCAAAATAGCCAGTCGTCCGCCACAGGGCAATGTTGGAGGCGGAAGCTATTGTCGCGAACAGGTACATCGCGAGATTGCGTAGCTCCCTCGGCGATAACAACACCACACCAACCGCCAATACCGCGATCAGCACCACATAGAGAGCCGGCAAAATCCGTTTCGCGCGATTTCTATAAAAGTTCGAGAACCGAAAGGAGCCAGCGTCCAACTCAGCGTGGATATGGCCACCGATCAGATAGCCGGAGATGACGAAAAAGACATCGACGCCGGTGAAGCCCCCGGAGAGCTTTCGGACGCCGGCGTGGTACAGAACCACGGAAAGAATGGCAAGCGCCCGCAGCCCATCCACGTCAGGGCGGTACCTCCGCGCTCGCAGCACCTCCGTCGCAGGGCTCACCCCGGTTTCAAGTGGAATTTGAGTGAGCAGAAGGCAACCTCATTGGCGTGGAAGTCTGTATTCCCGAAGCTCTGATGTGGTTGACCCCTTGCGAACCGCGTATCTCATAAGCGCGCTTGCCGGGATCTTGCTGACGTGGGCCCTTGCGATGTATGGTATCCGATCCCATACGTAACAGCAATGCTGTTTTCAGCGTTCACTCCCCGCTTGCACCCTCGTTCGGCTGCTCTCTCCATGATGCATTACCGGCACCCTTTTCGCCCTAAAACCATCTGTCCCTGCCCTCTCGGATCGTCCAGGAGCAACTCCACGGTCTGATCCTGCGAAACAGACACCTGGTTCACACCCGGGACTCGTTCATTTAAAATCAGAAGGTCGTCGCACGATAGCTGAGCCCCAAGAGTCCCCCCTCCAAGCTCCTGCCAGCTTATAGCTTTGGTTCGGAAGCCTGCGAGCTCCAACTCCACCGAGGGCGCGAAACCAGCGTAATAAACTGTACCCTTCGCTCCAACCTTCAGAACCTCCTCATAGCTCGAATAAAACGCATCCTGCTCCGAAGCTGCCTTAACGTCTGTCTCCGTCTCTCTCGCTATCTGTATAAGCACGATAACCCCCGCCAAACAAACAAGACCCTTCCATATCAGAACAGGTATGCGTGGACGGCCTCTCCATATCTCCAACGCCGTCAGGCCAGCCCCGCAATAAAGCAGAGGCAGAAGCGGATCGAGATATCTCCTGACCCCAAGGTGGGAGCTGCAGATCGTAACGACATAAACCAAGACGTAGACGCTGGCGGTCAAATATCGCCACGGTGCTCGATACGCCATCAATCCAAGACCAATCAAACCAGCGATCACTGGGACCCTGCGCTCCGTGTCGAACAGCCAGTGCCAGTAGTTCCCCCATTGCTGCTGGCTCCCCTTGACCACGACATTGCTCCGCAGCAGAGCGCCGATATCGTAAATGAACTTTCCCGGGTCAAGCACACTGTAGGGCGTTGTGATGAAGAACACTGCAAGGACGATCAGCAATCCAAAATACAGACGCTTGGTCGAGATGCTCTCGTAAACCAGCCGGGACCTCTTCACGGCAACCAGTAAAATGACCGCGGCTGCCGCCAATTCCACCAGAAGGCGTCGAAGACGAGACAGGAACATCAGGTAATCCTGCAGTGAACGAGCTTCGACGTTGGTGCGATGGACCGCGACGAAATGGAGAATCGTTTGTACCGGGAAGAAGATGGCGGCAAGCAGGGCGACCACGCTGGCGGAGACCAGTGCAACAGTGATCGTAGTCTCCGAAAACCGTGCTCTCGTGCTCTGCACGCCCTCTTCATTCAAACGCGTTTGCCGGTAAGAGTGGACCACCTCCACGAGGCAGTAGGTGACGAATAAAATACCGGCAGTATACTTGGTTGCGATCGCGCCTCCGACGGCGAGCATCGCGTAGAGCCAGGCTCTCGAAGAACCAGATTGAAAATATCCGATGAGCAGATGCAAGGAAAGCATGGTCAGTGCTGCTAACAGAACGTCGGTGCAGAGATAAGCGCCACTGGAAATCAATGTCGGACTTGCAATCACGCAGCAGGCCGCAACCATTCCCGCGCCGGCCGATTTGAAATTCTTGAGGCAGAACAGATAGCTCAGGAACGCCGTCAACCCTACAAAACCTAGATTAAGAAGCCGTCCCGTAAACAGTATCTTTGCGAAGCCAAACGGCGCCGTAACCGCATAGGTCAAGTAATAGTAGAGCGTCGGATACATAAAAAACTTTGGATTGGCGCTTCCCTCTGCGAAGCGACGGAGGACCGAGAGCGAGGTCCGATCGTCCACATTGGCCGCCACCGGCAGATTGTGCCGCGCAAACGGATAATAGACAGTCAAAGTAACAAGAACAAAAAGAGGAAGCAGGACCCAGTGTGTCTTTACGCTCGGTTGTGCAACAGCTTCGTCGGTACCTGCAATTGGTGCGTCGATACCTCTAGCTTGATTCATCGCCGGGGCCCCTTCGAGTAAAAGTGTGCTGTCTTGCGAGGAGGTCTTCATAGGTTAGAGGATCCATCCTTCCGACTTTCCGACCGCGCGCACTCTCAAGAGGCGCACCCTAAGGAACATCCACGATTACCGCTGTTATCAGTTCACATGTAGATGATGTACATGCAGCATGAAGGCACCGGAAAGAAAAAAATGCGTAAAGCCAGCTTCCTGCGGGTGCTGTTCTAGCATTGCCCTCGGCAAATTTAATCCAACTATCGTTGGTGACTGGGTGCCAGCACGCCAGACTCCGGTTGGATTTTAAAAATATCATGAGAGTGTCTCTGGCTCGAGTCATCCTCTATTGCGTTTACGATCTGCAAAGTGAGCGAGTGGGTTGATCTCCCATCTTGCCCATCGCCTGATTCCTGCCCTGGTAAAGCCCAAACGCTACGAAAATCAAGAAATGAGCAACACCCTGTAGCTATTTGAATCAGCGTCATTTAGCATTGTGCGCAGCCCCGGTTTCTGCTGCTGGCTTCCCTTAACAACAATATCTGTATACGAATATGAATCGCCTAGCGGATAAGTCGATAGGAGCCAAATGTTCACCTGCATCGCCGATTTCTTTGACCTCCGCATTCACGCCCTGACCGTGAATCAGCTCACCGGTCTAGCCGTCGAAGGAGTCAGCGGCGGGAAGAAATGGCTGATCGCCAATCACAACCTTCATAGTGTCTATCTATTGCATCGGGAATCGCGGTTCGGCCCCGACCAGAAGATGCATTCTTACTTCAATCGGGCAAAATGCACCCACGTTGATGGCATGTCAATCGTTCTGCTCGCTCGGCTATTCGGCCACAAACTCTCCAGGGATCATCGCGTCTCCTACACCGAATGGTTGCCCTACCTGATGCGATCCGCCACAGAAAATAACTGGCGCGTCTATTACTTGGGATCCACCCCAGGAGTTGTCGAACGAGGCGCAAAGAGACTCCGGGAGCGATATGCTGGCCTCGCTCTCAGGGCACACCATGGCTACTTTGATATCTCCAACCAGCAGGAAAACAACCGCATCCTCGCGGATATCGCCTCCTTCAAGCCGGACCTTCTCATGGTCGGAATGGGAATGCCTCGGCAGGAACGATGGATTGAGGAGAACTTCGACCAACTTGACTCAAAGATCATTGTGGCCTCGGGGGCTATGCTCGATCGCGTTGCAGGCGTCGCTCGAACCCCAGCCCGCTGGATCGGTCGCTTAGGTTTTGAGTGGATATATCGATTCGGATCCGAGCCCCGCAGATTAGCCTTCCGTTATCTCATCGAGCCTTGGTGCGTCCTGTTTTGGCTCGCGGAAAGTCTTCTAAAAGTCCCTAACGAAGACAAAGAATCAGCGCTGCCGCAAGCGTTGATTCCCTTCGATCATGAGGAAGCTGCTCGGGATGCCGAGTGACCGTGGATCCTTCGGTCGCCTCTTCGACTACCCTTTCGCCGATAGCCCCTACCGTCAGCGTAGTTATTCCAACGCGGAACCGTCCCCGCCTGGTAAGGCGCGCCGTTGAGAGCGCTCTGCTTCAAACCTATTCGCCTCTCGAAGTTCTCGTTGTCCTCGACGGCGTAGACCCCGAAACCGAGAACATGCTCGCTGAAATAGTCTCCGACACGCGCGATGTTCGGCTCCGCTTGATTCGCAATCAGGAGAATCAGGGCGGCGCCCAGGCCAGAAATATCGGCGTCCACCATGCCCACGGCGATTGGATCGCTTTCCTAGACGACGATGACGAGTGGCTCCCGCAGAAGCTCGAGAAGCAGATGAACCAACTGCTCACTTCGTCCCACAAGCAACCGGTGGGTACCTGCCGCCTGATCGCGCGGCGCGAAGGTGGAGATCTCGTCTGGCCTTATCGAAGGCCGCAGGAGCAAGAGCCACTCAGCGAATATCTCCTCTGCCGTCGCTCCTTCGCCTACGGGGAAGGCGTTATCCAGACCTCTACCATCGTCGCGCAAAAAACACTGCTCCTCCAGCAACCCTTCCTCTCAAGCCTCACGCGCCACCATGATTGGGATTGGGTCTTGCGCGTGGCCAAATACGAGGGCGCGACCTTCGAATGGGCGTGGGAGCCATTGGTTATCTTCCATCTTGAGCGCGGACGCCAGAGCATCCACGGGCGCACCTCCTGGCTGGAGTCCCTGCGCTGGGCTCACAACAATCCGTTGCTGACTCCGCGCGCCTTCTCCCACTTCGCTGCCATCCAGATTGCACCGCGTCTCCATCTCTTCCGCGACTATCGCCTCTTACCCCATCTTCTCCAGAGTCTCTTCCAGAATGGATCTTTGGAGCCCCGAGCCATCGCATACGGGCTGCTTTTCTTCTTCACGCCAACGTCGATCTTGAAAAACATCTCGCAACGAAATCTGCTCTCCCGGCAAATGTCGCCACAGAAAACAAGTTGAGAATAGCGCCGCAGATATCCGTGACTACCTTAAAACCCACCATTGCGTCTGGTCGCCTTGAATCTGCGTGTCGGCGTACTGTTTGGAAAGACTCACGTCCGTTGCCCCATCGATCGTGTGGCCTCCTCCACTGACCGTGCAGATGTTGGCAGTGGCATCAATCTTTTTGACGTGGTAGATGTTGGCAGTCACCGTGTCAGGAAGCGTAATTGTCACAGCGCCCGTCGAAGCATTACACAGAATCGTGCAGTCCTGAGCCGTCATTCCATACGAGGTCTTCTTCGTAGCAATAGCGCAGACGAATCCCTTCGTAAAGGTCGTCGCCCAGGGTTGGCCCACCAGACCCGAGGTCTGCACTGAGCTGCTCGCCGGTGCGATTCCCCCGGCCCCTCCTACCTGTATCGAATTTCCGTCCGGGCTGGGGCCGAGTTGTGCGCTGCCAGCTCCTGCGGAGTTACGAAATAAAACCACACTCCCATCCCCAAGGGCAATGCCCCCCAGTCCCTTGCTGTAGAAGCTCATATAATTCCCATTCCCCGAACCGCACATCTTCGCATTGTTGGCCCCGTTATTGGCAGCGAAGAGAATGCAGGCTCCCGGTCCGTACAGGGTATGGCTCACGTTCGGCATCGTGGCCGATGGGCCGGAGACCAGCAGCGCAAAGTGCTTCGGCGTAACCACTGCGTAGGCAGCCTTCGTCGGGCTCCCCCCAATCGCAACCGTGATCGGCGTCGTCGAGGGCGTCCCCGAACTCGTCAACAGGATACTCAACACACTCGTTCCGCTCATCACCGCGGTTCCGGTAGCGCCGTTTGAAAACTTGACTGGCGGCGCAGAGCTATACCCCACCCCGCCGTAAATCACCTCCACGCTTCCAACCACAGAAGCCGGCTGGGCCGACCCAAACGATGCCCCCGCAGTGATCTCGGAACCGCTGATGACCGGGGGAACGGTCGCACCGATTGCAGGCGGCGACGCGAACACCGCCGCAGTCGTTCCCGTCCGCGCCGCGCCGGCTCTCCCATTCTGGCCATACTTCGCGATCATCCACGCGTTGATCTGTTGAGCCACGAAAGCCTGACCCGCAGGATTAAGATGAGTTGGGTCCACTGTGTGCAACGGAGCGCCTGCGACGTGAGTCGCCGCTGAGGTCCCCGCGAATCCGCGGGTACAACCGTCCGCGGTCGCAAATCCATCCTTCGCCGCAGAGACATAGATCTTTTCCGCATCGATCTGC
>Ga0302140_10010276_pt1 | contig 11588 bp, 11 predicted proteins | sample I_Bog_E1_1_FD_202095 | JGI IMG/M metagenome (GOLD analysis project Ga0302140, IMG submission 202095) | Peat permafrost microbial communities from Stordalen Mire near Abisko, Sweden - I_Bog_E1_1 | ecosystem: Environmental > Terrestrial > Soil > Wetlands > Peat | place: Sweden: Abisko, Stordalen...
CGCAAGAGGGGAGGTCTTGGGAACGTGAAGTCTGTACCGTGAGAAGGTAGCTAGTTCCGGCCGCACTCTCTGCCCTGTGCGGCTTGCTTGTTACTACTGCTCCTGCTGCTGCTGCTGCTTGCTCGTGCTCGGCGTGGTGCGCTTCACTGCGCTGCTCTGCAAGCGATGGCTGCCATCGAATGGCAGCTCGCCGCCTGCACTTTGGCCTCAAGGTGGCATACCGCTAGAGAAGGCAGTTAACAGTTGCGTGCAGCGAGCTTTAGAGCCGGCCAATGGGGCTTGCAGCTGCGCGTCTCTTGATCTGGGCTGCATGAGCCCGCAGGCATGTTGGCGCTTAGCAGCTCTGTTTCTCGAATCTCCACGTTTCCGCCCTCAACCTCACTCGACTCCCTCGACTCCCTCCACCTTTATCCCAACCCGTGGTTGAAACATCCACGGCTCGGAGCTCCATAGCATTGAGGATAAGTGTGTGATGGCTCCCCAGTACGACGCCATTCCAGCCTATAGGAGCTTGCCCGCACGCCAAAGAGTCCCTTTCCCAGCGGTCGCACAGTTATCGGCGGGAACAGCCGTTCGTGGGTAACAAACCAGCGAGAGAGGCCCCCAAAGGTACTTCAAACACGAATCTTTTTAGAACTAGCCGACCCGAGGCGCCCAGCCCGGGGAGTTGGGTTTGAACGGGTCTTCTGGATCGGCAACCACACATGAGATCGTCCCTGCTCTCGACAGCCAGCCCCTGTCGGTGGTCGAGAGCTGGTGACCTCCAATCCCACGGACAGCACAAGATGCTTTTTTCCACTTGCAGTATCTGCCTGGTCTATCCGTGTTGACGGCGAGACGGTGAGAGGGAAGCTTTCATTACTTTGCATATTATCATCTTGGTCAGCCCCCAACTTTTCGCTAAGGCGTGCGGTATCCGACAAGTCGAGTGCCATTGGCTCACACTACGAAAGCTTTTGACCAAACAGCGCCCTCCACGGGTGATGGTTGGCATTCCGGCGTTCGAATAACTTTATTCGATGTAATCGACTAGAGCCTCCTCGTTGTTCAATCATTACAGTGGATGACTCCATCCGAATCCGAGTCTCAATGCAACACAAACGTCTACGCCGCTTACTAGCCCTGTGGGCCCGACACGCAGCATGCGCTTGCATAGCCGCCAGACAACCCTATCAATGATAAGCAACTAACAGATGTTGGCTTGTTGGATATGTTGGTGCTCGCTGTCATGGCCATATCCAACACTTCCAACAACAACTCTAATCCCGTGGCTTGTGGCTCGGACGACGATCCTCAATCAGTTGGTTCAAAATGCCATTTCCCGGGCGAATTCCGATGCACAGGGTCGGACTATTACCTTTTTCTGGGACAAAGATGAGGTAAGATGGCGTGTCTCGTTACAACCGGCCGCGTGGTGCCCGGAATTGTGCCTCATTGGAGCCGAAATGTTGGTAAAAAAGCGGTCTTGATTTTTGGGATCTGCTCCATTTGCCTTGGGGGATCAAGCCTACGAACCTCCAACGCCGTCCCAAATACGCCGTGTATGCAATCATTCATACTTCCGCTCCAAATAACCAACGCCTGTGTCTCTTGTGTGACCCATCTAGTTCATTGCCGCTTTCTTTGCGTCTCGTTCCGCCGGATTGTATCTAGGCATGTGTCAGAACCTCTAAACCATACCCGTAACAGTTGGGACGACCTAGATAGGCGTGGTCTGTACGAATGTTCGAGGCAACATACTTAAGAAGCTTTTCAATAAGATCGACGTGCGTCATGATCATTCGGCGGCAGCAGTATCGTTTGCAATTCAGCTCGTCCATCGCATCACTGACACCCAAGTAAGCACGGCTTGCACACGTCTTGGAGCTGAAATCTTGTCCTACCCATCTGGTATTCCTTCATCAATGAGCTTCAGGTATCGCTCCCATAGATCTCCGATGACCTGTGAGCTGTAAGTCAGGCAGGCGGATTACAGGGCGGGAATGATGCGGGGCAGGAAAGGGAGCGAGCCTGAGTAACGTACTTTGCCGCAGGAAAAGCAGCGCACTGGAATGATCATCTTGAAAACTCTCGCTGGGTTGGCAGACCAGGAGGAGTTGGTAGGAACAAAGTGGAAGAGGTTGTAGAGCTTTGATGTTGTCGTCGTGTGCGAGGTTGCAGGAATCCAAAAATATTCGCGCTAGTGAAATTATTTTTGACGATTTTGTGAGCCTCGTTCACCGATAGGCAAAAATGTCTTGTAAACTGCACCAAACCACACAAGGACTCTGACAACACCATGGCTTCTGCATTGAAGCGCAAGAGAGCGCCTGTGGAGGTTCTGGATACTCCAAAACGATCTAAATCCGTGAAAACCCAGTCCGGCAACCCTCTGCGGCCCGCCAGCGATAAGGCAGGCTGGGAAGCCGCCTTCAATCCTTCGCAAGACTTGTTGATATCGACAAATGGGAACAATGGCAATCACTCACACGGAACGCCTGAGTCGCCAGAAGCTGTGGACTACGAAGCTTATGTGCAAGACGAAAAATACAAGGATGCTTTAAAGCAACGAGAAGTGCCATCGAAAAATGCAGTTCACGACGACAGTAACAAATCAGCTACGAATTCTGTACAGAAAAAGGCCAATGACTTGTGGAAGCTATCTGAGCCGATTGGGGGTCGAATGATCAATGCCAATCCGGTTTTTTCGACGGACGAAAAGTATGCGGGGAGAAGTCAATATCTATGAAATGCTGCTAACTTCGTCATTGTAGATTTCTCATTGTTACCAATCGAACAATTCTCAACGTCTACTCGACCTCGAACTCTCTCTTGACTCGGTCCATCAAGCCGATTCTCAAGCATGACGCTCCTCGATCCACTCGAATTGTAGCATATTGCTTGTCTCCGACCCACTCAAATATTCTATGGGTAGCTTTCTCAGATGGCTCTGTATTCAGGATCGACTGGACGTCAGGTACAGGTGCAAACAATCACTGGACAATATCTTCGACAGGTTGCATCTATATGACTGTGTCTTCCATGGAATCTGCTGGGCGAAGAAGAGATGTAGTTTTCACAACCGAGACCAAGAAGGATGGCGGGTTCCGGATCACAGCACAAGAAATGTCACCAGAGAATCCGCGAGAGTCCCCTACAAGAACCATCTACAGCACACCCAACCGGATACATTTTATGACTACGGCCAGGGAAGGATCAGTCTTCGTTGCTGCGTCTGGCAATAGAGTCCTTGTCGGCCGCCTTCGGTCAACCGAATTTGACTCCGTAGAGAACATCAGATATGAATTCCGCATTTTCGAGTCAATCGAGCCTATCAAGTCTCTGGACGTTCGAGTCTCCGACAGGAAAGAAGCAGACGGGTTGAAGAAAAGTCTGCAGAAGTCACCGATTGTGGATGTGGTTGTTGGAGATATTAGAGGTGTTATATTTGTGCATAATGATCTTCTCGTAAAGCTATTCTCACAACATGCGGATGGAAAGCTTCCACCAGGCTTAAGCTTGGTACCGCGTAAGCTGCATTGGCATCGACAGGTAGTGCACACTGTCAAGTGGTCACTGGATGGTACGTCATCTTCTCCGTGAGCATGAGGTCGTGCTAACATTATTAAGGTAACTATATCATCTCTGGCGGCACGGAGACGGTTCTCGTACTCTGGCAACTTGACACTGGAAAGCAGCAATTTCTTCCCCATATGTCTGCAACGATACAGAATGTGGTTGTTTCACCAAGCGGGACTTCATATGCCATACAACTTGCAGATAATTCAGCCATGATTTTGTCCACTGCTGAGCTGGAGCCCACCGCGAACATAGCTGGTATTCAGGCTTCCGTCCTCGAGTCTGAAGAGCCGTTGGAAGCACAAGTGAAGATAATCGAAGAGCTTTCTTGGCAACCACCCCTTGTGCAGCACACTCCGGCCGTTATCAATCCTGCGAATCCCTCCAAACTTCTACTTGGCGTAGGACAAGCGCAGGAGGCCAGTGCCACAAAGCCTCTAGTAATGAGCAATCCATTTCTGCAGACTTTCGACCTTGGTGCAGGACACAATCTCTCCAGACAAGCTTTGACCAGAACAAATATCACGAACGTGAACGCGGCTCCAAGTCTTCATCGACTTTCAGAACCAAGAGTCACGCATATGAAGATCTCTCATGATGGAAAATGGCTTGCAACCGTCGACGAATGGACCCCTCCAGCACGAGAATACGACTTTTTAAAACACCGGGGTAAAGATCTCTCCATTGAGCAGCAGCAAAGACGGGAGATATTCCTCAAGTTTTGGCAGTGGAGCAAGGAGTCGGAGACATGGGAACTCGTATCGCGGATCGACTCACCTCATTCGCTCGGTGCAGATTCTGGTGATGCGGGAATGATTTTCTCCCTTGCCGCTGACCCTAGCTCGTTGCGATTCTCAACGATAGGAGAAGATGCAATAGTTCGGACTTGGGCAACGAAGACGCGGAAACGCGACGGAGTTGTTGTCCGTGCAAAGGATGGCAGTGCTTTCAGAAATTGGCACTGTCAGCACGCTATTTCTCTTGGCAAGCCCGAGCTTCTCGACAAAGCTGGAAATTGCGAAAATTATCCTACGAGTGCATCAGTTGCTCTTTCTGAGGATGGGTCAGTGCTAGCTGCAGCATGCGAAAACAATGAGGACCTGCTTCATCTTCTGGATCCGGACTCTGGGGCCATCCGACTTTCCCATACCGACTTATTCGAAGGCACCATCGTTGGTATGGAGTTCTTGGGACAGGATTTGATCGTACTTTCCAACAAGTTGTGCGTCTTCGACATCGTTTCCGAAGAAATCAAATTCGCGATCAAGCTGGCCAAACGTACAGCCTCTCTATCTTCGAAGCAGAAGCAAGAGATGATGCATTTGGCTGTTGACCATCGAGGTCGAACTTTTGCAGTGGCACTGCCAAAACTCGGCGCTGAGTCTGGAAAGCCGTCTCTTTGGGCAGCAAGTTGCGAGTTGACCGTATTCCACCAAGAGAGTCGCGAACCCCAGATCACGGAGGTATTCCCTACCATCATTACGGCTTTGTTACCAGCCATTAGCTCCGAAGGATATATCGTCCTCGATACAGCAGCCGAGATCTACACTGTGATGAAGAAAGGTAGTCAAGCAATTACCTCTCTTGCACAATCTACATCTGCACTTGAGCTTGACAATGTGCCGGAAGAGCCGGCAAGTGAGGTTTTACTGGAGGATGAAGACGTTGAAGAAGCGGAAGAGTATCTACTCACCCCAGCGGCAACACAAGACGGAGAGGATGACGACGACAATGAGCATCCCGTCGTTACTCAACAACAATTGTCCGAAATCTTCGATATTGGACCATCGTTTGCACTGCCGCCGATGGAGGAAATGTTCTATCAGGTTGCTGGCTTGTTCTCGAACAAGCCACTTGCTCAGAGTGTATCATGATTTCAGATTCAGTGTGTATGACTTGCATAGCGTTGGGTTCTCAGCATTTCAGCGATAGGAAGCTTTGTACATGGTGTACAAAGCCAAAAGTAGGGATTGAATTGAAGACACTTAAAAAATTTCTATATCAACCAAGTCACACTACATTTCCAGGCAAGTGATCTAGGACTTACTCCAGGAGAAGAAAGGGGCACAGGAGGAACTCAATGGTCACGTGCGAGGGGTATTAAAAGTGGGGTGCGGGGCATTTCGCCGATGGCGCAAGAGCAGGTGGATCGACAAGCTTCAAAAAGGGCGTCATGTCGTACGAGTTCAAGTATATATCTCTTCCTTTCTTCCTTACCATCTAGGCCCTTTCTCTCATGTTCTTCAGATTCCTGTATACACTTCACAATGTCATTTGACTCGATCCCCATCCTTGACCTATCCCAGGCCAAGGATCCAACTACTAAAGCACAGTTCCTCGACGAGCTCCGCCATGCGCTCCTAGAAGTAGGATTCCTATACTTAAAGAATGTCGGAATCCCAGAAGAACTCACACAAAAAGTCATAACAGAAGGTGTAGCATTCTTCGACCTGCCCATGGAAGGGAAGTGTGTCCTCCTCTCCGTCCCATTTCCTCTTCTCCATACTAACTCGACTTGCAGACTCAAAATTGAAATGAAGAACGCTCCCTCATTCCTAGGATACTCCCGCCTCGACGCCGAAATAACAGCACACACCATTGATCACCGGGAGCAAATTGACCTCTCGACCGACCACGCAATCCGCACACCCTCACAACCACTATACCGCAACCTCTTCGCTCCCACGCAATGGCCATCACCATCCTACCTCCCAAATTTCAAGCCCGTGTACTCAGAATACATAACACTCATGGGCGAGATATCCATCTTCTTCACCTCCTTAATCGCCGAAGCAATCGGGCTCCCCGCAACCGCATTCAACAAGTACTTTGACGTCGACCAACAACACAAGCTCAAGATCGTAAAATATCCCGACTTGAAAGAGCTCGGACTATGGACGGAAGGAGGCGAGGTGAAAGAGGGGCAAGGCGTGGGGCCGCATAAGGATAGCATGTTCACTAGCTATCTACTGCAAGTGACGAAGCACAAGGGATTGCAAGTGCAGAATCTGAGGGGCGAGTGGATTGATTGTCCGCCTATTGATAATACCCTTGTCGTCGCGATCGGCCAAGGGATGGAGGCGCTGACGCAGGGTGTGTGTATGTCTACTACCCATCGAGTCCTTTCGCCTGCTCCGGGCAGTGGGGCTAGATTCAGTGTTCCGTTCTTCCAGGGCGTGAGTCTGGATGCGGAGTTTGATGAGTTGAATGATTTGGAGGGTGGAGGTGGTGTGGGGAGGGTGCCGGAAGAAGTTAAGGAGATGAGGAGGAAGATTGTGGAGAGGAATGGTGGCAGGCTTGATGATGTGGAGTTTACGTTTAGGAGTGGAGGCACGGCGAAAACGTTAGGAGAGGCGACACTTAGGAATAGAATTAAGAGCCATCCGGATGTTGGAGAAAGATGGTATCCTAATATTTTAGCGGAGATTAGAGCACAGCAGCAGAAGGAGAGGGAAGATGCTGAGAGGAAGAGCGCTGTTTCTTCTCCACCTCTGACAACAGAGCAGAGTAGTACGCCTGTAAAGGGAAGCCTAGGACAAGCTGTGGAAGCACACTGAATGAGAAGGATATGTTGATGGTCTTCCATAGACACATATGCATAGCCTGTCTTTCCATGCTAACTCCAAATGCGCCTATCGCTCCAATAAATCCATCCATCTAACATCTCGTATCCCTCATTCATTCATATCTCTCCTCGCTCGCCAGTAATGCAAATGCCGCACCAGTCCCACTATCCTCATCACACCACCTTTCTCCACAAACCCTTCTCCTCATCTATTTCGCAGGCTGCGCAACAAAATTCGGAAAGCAATCCTCGAGCGTCTTAGCATGCTTATTCGTAGCATGTTCCGTCAACCTATTCCCAGAAACATCAGCACCATTCCAACAGTCCAGGCAACTCTTGTATCCCGGGGCGTACTTACGCAGGCGCACGGGTAGTCTTCAAGAACGTCGATTTGCACACATCGCACTGGATATCCTTGGCTTGCTCGTTGACCTTCAGCTGCGACTTGGCGACTCCCTTGTCATCTTTGTCTTTGCGCGCGCGCTTTGAGGCTGCTTTTGCTCCCTGATCGTGCTGTCAGCCTGGTTTTTTCCCGGGGAGGAGTGGGGGGCTGACGTTTCCGCCGCCCATATTCCTGTTGGTATGAAGACGCTAGGTGTGTGTTGAGAAGTGGGAGGAGCGCTGTAGTATCGTCAAGAGTTGGCGTTGTACTGAGCGATGTTCTTGCGGAGGGGTTCTGTGGCTTATCGAAGAAAAAATACCACGAAGCCAATCCGATCCAGATCAGCCAATCAAAGGAAGCACGGGCTGACCAGGATCTGGGGGTCCTGCGCTAAGCCTCTTTAGTGTCGTGGATTTATTGATAGATGAGACGCGGATCCCATTCACTTGTCGCGACTTTCCAACATCTCTTGAAATTCGACACAAATCTTCCTTCCACAAAAACCACTTAGGAAAAGACATGAAAGTCTTCTGAATGCTGAAATCACTCTTTGGAAAGAAAGAGACCGAATCTGCATCTGAAATGGCGGCTACTATTGACGCTAAGGCCTTCAAGGATGCTCTAGAGCGCTACCCTGCTCTCATTAAGAGTATTGCTAAGCCTCGTAAGTACTCGTCCGTTCACAATTCTACTGTCTGTGACTTTTCAGAATCATTGTTGACGCGTTTAACAGCAAAGGAGGGTCAGCTCAGTCTGGAGGAGCTCGACTCCTTCAGATATAATGGAGCGCCGGCTGCTTACTCCTCGAAGACTAGTCGGACTATGGACAGCAAGGATCTTCAGAAGCTGGTCGAGTGGAAGCTGTAAGTCTCTGTGCGAGTTGGAGTATTTTCATTACTTTCTGTCTCGTTTGTACATTTTGCCGCGTGTGACTATTGAGGCCATTCCTCGAGTTCTCAACATCAGAAACATTATTCCGACTTGTTACCATACTGATTTGCGTCAGGCGTCATGGAACTTTCCGCCCAGGACTTGCCAACAAGGTCGCATCAAACTCTGATGACACGATTGCTGCCGCTTCCAAGGAGGCTTTCACGTACTATGTGGAGAAGCCCTCAGATATCACTGGTGTCCTCGACAAGCTGTCTAAGCCGCTCATGGGCATTGGGCCAGCTACGGCCTCTCTCCTCCTAGCAGTTCACGATCCCTCTAACGTAGTCTTCTTCAGCGACGAGTTGTACAGATGGCTTGTCCTCGACGGCAAGAAGGTCTCACTCAAGTACACTGCCAAAGAATTCGAAGAGCTCTTCAACAAGGCTAAGTCATTCATGTCGAGAATCAAGTGTACTCCAATCGAGCTCGAAAAAGTTGCATTTGTCATAGTCAAAGAGAGTGAGCCGGCCCCAGAGCCGAAGGAAAAGAAAGCCCCGAGCGGTCTTCCTAGGGGTCGTCCGAAGAAACCTGACAGTGAGAAGAAAGTTCCATCTGGTCGCGGTCGAGGACGGCCTCCGAAGGTGCTCACTGCTGAGGAGAAGACCGCAAAGGCTGCAAAGGCTGGTGCTGGAGAGGCTAAGAAGCGAGGAAGAAAGCCGAAGGTTAAGGAAGGGGAACTGAAGGAAGAAGCCGATGACGAAGCAGAGGAGACTGAGGAGGCGACGGCTACGCCAGCATCAAAGAAGAGAAAAGCCTCGGAAGCTCCTGCTAGTAGTGCGAAGCGCGGTGGAAAGAAGGCTAAGGCTTGAGAGGTTTCATTGAGTTTGGGATGGCAAAAAAATGAGTTCACCTGTATTTTAGGCTTGGGGATGACTTCGATAGGATGGCTTTGCTCGAGGATATACCACGGCAGACGAAAACATGACTTCTATTCTTCCTAAACAAATACTTCAAATACCTATCTTGCTGGATTTGAGCGAGTGAGTTATAGTTGAAGCCAATCAGCATAGCTGTCTTCAACCCCATTGGTTCGCGCATCCTGCCGCTACAGGCCGCATGACGCCAATTTAACGAAGACCTCGACCACAAAACGCTTTCTGAGCGAAGGCTCTGACCTTCTCGGATTTCACTCAAGGTCGTCTCTTTCGTTTTCTGTTTAGTATGGCCCAACTCTCGTTGTTCCAGCCCTGATTAATAACATCAGAGCCAGAATGCTCTCGAATCTCCGCCGATGCGGGGTAAAAGTACCCCTCACTCGTACATTCGCAACCGCAACATCAACACAACCCAGATCGCCTTACTATGCCCCAAAGAAAGAAGGAGACATCTCCTCAGCCTTCGCGTCACTTTCATCCTCAGAACCTACTTCCTTTCCCGCCCGCTTCGCAACCCTGAAGTCCTCACTCATCCGCGGTCATGAAGCAGCCCTCCGATCCTCCTGGTCACGCCTCCTTACCACTCTCCCTTCAGAAATAAACCTCATCACCGCCTCCGGCTCATCAATAATCCCCACCCTCGAGTTCTCAGAAATAAAGAACCATTCTCGCCTCCTACCGTTCTCTCGCTGCTTACACAAACGCGGGGTAGCAGTCATCAGAAATGTAGTCTCTGAGCATGAAGCCCTAGGCTGGAAAGAAGAGATCAAGGAGTACATTGCCCAGAACCCTCAAACGAAGGGATTCCCACCTGATAGACCGGCGGTGTATGAGTTGTACTGGAGTCCGGGACAAATTAAAGCTAGAGCTCATCCGAATGTACTCGAGACTCAGAGAATGCTGATGGGGTTTTGGGGGAAGAAAGATAGAGATACATTGATTAGCACGGAGATTCCGGTTTCTTATGCCGACCGATTGAGGATTCGGCAGCCGGGCGATAGTGCGTTTGCGCTTGGTCCGCATGTTGATGGTGGGAGTGTGGAGAGATGGGAACGAGAGGGTTATGGGAAGGGGGGTGTTTATGATGCAGTGTTTAAAGGCCGATGGGAGGACTTCGACCCTTGGGAGGCTAGCTGCAGGCTGAAGGTTGAGAGTGATCTGTATAATGGTGCTGGAGCCTGCTCGATGTTCAGGATGTTCCAAGGTTGGCTGAGCATGAGCGCCACGGGACCAGGAGAGGGAACGCTGCTTGTAAATCCGTTGTTCAAGCTTGCTACGGTCTACTATCTACTGAGGCCATTCTTTGAGCCAAAGAATGCAGATAGAGAGAAGAATGGGTATTTGGATGAGGGCAATTGGGAACTAGCTGAAGAGCAGAGTTCCGTGTTGCAAGGAGCTACAATGGGCTGCACGCAGGAGTTGAGCGATGTACTCCATCCGCATCTTCAACTCTTCAAGACGATGATTCACGTTCCGGATGTCAGACCAGGAGATTATGTTGCTTGGCATTGTGAGTCTATTCATGCGGTCGATAAGATGCATGCTGGGAAGGGGGATTCAAGTGTGATGTATATTCCGGCATGTCCGTTGACGGAGGTCAACGCGAGATATTTGGTGAGGCAGAGAGAGGCCTTTACAAATGGAACACCAGGGCCAGATTTTCCGGGTGGAAAGGGAGAGTGTGAACATGTCGGGAGGATGAGAAAGGGAGATATTGAGGCTGCTGGTGGGGAAGATGGGTTGAGAGCTATGGGTTTGGGGAATTGGAGCTCTCAGTTGGAGAGCGAGAAAAAGATTGTGAGGGTCGCAAATTCCATTGTAGGTTGAAGATGGAGTGATTGTCGCCTGCTTGGTCGTATCTCTCCCTGGATTGAAAAATGCTTCCCAAAATGCCAACGCCACGGATGACAGCTCTGTCTCAGATAGAAAGGGACTATCGATTCTCGAGTTATGTATCAGCATTTGTTTTGCGATTGTGTCGAGGCGAAATTCCTACAGATTAGTCACTCAGTTGTCTCAGTTGAATGCTCCACGTTGGTCTGGAACAACCTCCTCTGAACCAGACCATCGTGGAGTCCTTACAATAACTCAAATTATAATATTTCTTCACGAGGAGAGTGTTTCTTTGCAATGTACTATATTTAAGCAGATATATTTTCTCAATTCAATTTGCAAACGCGGCGTTAATTGTCCAAGTGGAAGTTTCAATCAACATTCCACTCATTGCTCAGTGAACATGTCTCTCACACTTCCCTCGGACCAATTTTCTTTCAGA
>Ga0302140_10010278_pt1 | contig 11585 bp, 5 predicted proteins | sample I_Bog_E1_1_FD_202095 | JGI IMG/M metagenome (GOLD analysis project Ga0302140, IMG submission 202095) | Peat permafrost microbial communities from Stordalen Mire near Abisko, Sweden - I_Bog_E1_1 | ecosystem: Environmental > Terrestrial > Soil > Wetlands > Peat | place: Sweden: Abisko, Stordalen...
CGACGAGTTCAACGGTCTTCGATTTTACAAGAAGCGGGAACAGAACCCCGAGGACGACATGAAGTATCAACTGATATCGACTGCAAATACGCAAATGCACTTTGGACTAGGGCGACACGCTTGTCCCGGCAGGTGGTTTGCGAGTTATGAGATAAAGTTGATCTTGATTATCCTATTATCGAAGTTCGATATCAAATTGAAGGAAGGAGAGGCCCGGCCAAAGAACTTTGTTTTTCAGACTATGAACAGTCCCAATCCTGCTGCAGAGATCCTCTTTAGAAGCCGAGATATTTGAATAAATGGGGAACGGGATGGAATTTCCTTTTTGACATCACGCTGAGGATACTCTCGGAAATCGGAGCAGGATGAAGCTAGATATCAAAAGACTTCGAATAACAGGTGATGCAGTCAAGATTGAAAGGGTTACCCTGAATGTGACGGGAGCTTTATGAGCTGAACAGTGATTCACAGAGTTTCCAAGCCTTTATACAAAAAATCTCTGACGTTTAAGCTGTTATGTGTCTCTGATTACAAAATCCCAACATAAACATTGGACGCAAGAACTCAAGGAGGCTGTACCCAAGACGGATAAAAATCAAAAGTAATGTCCACTACTAACGATTCTACGCCGAGATCAAACAACGGCAAGCAGTGGAGGTGTCACTATCGGACCTGGCACAGAGCTTTTCCCTTCACCTCTGAAGAAGAGAGAACTGAATGGGTGAGTCTTCCTAACTGTAAAGCTCGTCAAATATTTGCTCATCGGTCTCCAGTTTGACGAAGTAATAACAACCCAGTATTGCACGTATCCCGGATGTGGACATAGAAGATGTCACCTTTGCGGGATCGGATTAATAGCTGAGTGGCGGAAGAAGAAGTCGGACAAGAAACGCAGCTGAGAGGAGGTTCTAAGGATATAGCACAAGGAGAACAAGGCGGAGAAGGGAACATCTTGGGTCGACGGACGAAAACGAAACAGAGCACTGGAGAAGGGTGAGAGCGCTTCCGACGAACAATGAGGAGCCATATGCCTTTCGTGATCAAGTTTCAGGCAAAACTCCTGTGATTCGAGAAATGGCCTTGTTCCGGCTTGGTTGCTAGGCACTTTCGATGTGAGTGGGTGGTGTGGAAAGGTTCCAAGAGGTCTTGACCAAATTTTGACTTCACATCCCCGACAAGGCTCATCTCGTAACCCCACAATCTCAGCCACATGAACGCTTATAAGCTGTTTGACCAAAAGATCTGCAAGGCTGCATTCTTCTGTGTTTGTGCATTAAGTTAGCGTCTGGGCTGACGAGTGAAGGATCACGACTTGCTTAGCTTGTATCTTAGCATGCTTGGAGAAAGTGTTTTCTGGCAAAGAGAATCGCGACCAGCAATAACGGGTCTTGGAAACATGAATCAAGCGTTTTGATCAATGATCTTCAGCATGGATGACGTTGAAATTTGTAGGACAAGATTTCCAGAAGCCATCTCGGAGACGCAGCTTAGAAGTGCTTGAAGGAGAAGTACCCAGGACCTTTCATCTCAAGTTTGAGGAAAGTCAATGCCCCTTCTAGACTGTCAGTTTAAAGAAGTTCCGCCTCATCATTATCCTCCGAATTCCCCAAGATGCAACGATTATTAGCTTACCTTACACTTATTCCTACGGTTTTCACCTTTATCGCCATCGTCCTCATTAATGTAAGAGCATACCCATGACCATCTACTTCAATTTGAATGCTTTCGAAGCCCCTGCGCCCTATCCCGACTTTTTCTACCTCCTAATATTGTACTACAAAATCTTAGTACAATGAGACTGACTATAGGTTACCAGGTTGGCGGTATTAGTCCAGGAACCAGGAGTCGCACTTACTTGGCTCCAGAGCGTAACAGCGCTTTCAATCTAGTCAATGTTGGTCCATCATTATTCAGATTGAACCCAGGTCGCTAACTTCGATAGTGGAATTATAGCATCCTTCCAGGACAGTCGTTTTCCTCATACAACTATCATGTGTATCTAAATCGCCTGTGTATTGGCACAAAAAGTGTCTATCAGGACACAGTTCAAGAGACCTGCCGAAATGGTCGTATTGTGACCAAGCTCCTGGACGGCCGTCAGCTTCCATCTCCGAATGCGCTTGTGGGGGATCTTGCCCCTTTCAGATTTTCGACAGTTAATCTCAACATACCGTTCGCCTTCTACATTTTGACAGCAATCTTTGTGATCTGTTTGCTGCCAACTACATTCGTTGGCGCAGGATCGAAAAGGAGAAACGTTAAACTCGTTGCATCTATATTTTCAGGAGTAAGTACTTCGTTCTTCAATTGATGGCCCAATGATTGCGTGGATCTGACGAAAATTATGTGCAGTTGGCTCTATGTTGCATTTTCGCTGCTTCTGTTGCCATCACAGTGCAGATGGTTCGCTTGAAGAAGCAGATTGAGAACAATACCATTAGTTCCGCCTTAACTCGACCATTTGGGGGTCTCATGACTACTACATACTTCATCGAGGTTCGGAACGTCTCGTTGGGCAGTACAGTTCTAGGTTTGACCTGGACTTCCACAATCCTGATGTTGGTGGGAACATTAACTTGGGTTCTTATTTGGGTCCGAACTGGGAGGGAGAGACTGGCAGAGGCCAAGGAAGAGAAATATGTGCAAGGAGAGAAGTGATAGTTGTGCTGAGGAGGGAGATTACAAATCTCTCGTAGAGCACTGACTTGCGCTCTACTTCAATGCTGTTACTCAATCCTTAGGCAAACTTTATTGTAAGTGCCTGATTCTGGCAAACTTCCAGGTAAAAACCAGTCTGGGGAGACTACTCCGCAAGCTTAGACGCATCTGGTTCGAAGCTCATTGAAGAGAATTGGACCCCACTCTCTAATCCATGGCTTGGAAGCCTGATGTTGATAATTATTGAATTTTTCTGTGTGCATTCTCAATCGAATGAGGTCTATCTACAACTTTTCAATCCATGCAATGCAAAAACGGACAATGAAAATATCTTTCCTATGCATACATGTACCCACGCGCATCTCATAAGGTCATAATCAGTGCGTGCGCGCCTTACGGGATGTCGAAGAGAGGCTTTAACTTCTTCATCAGCAGCCATTCATCATTGGACACATCTGTACGGTAGAACTCCTTCAGACAATCGATACTTCCTCTGCTGATGAGCGAGTATAAAGTGTCGGTCTCCTCGAGATGTCTGCCGTAGGCTGGTTGATGGCCACCCATCTCAATTTTCACCGCTACTGACGGTTGTCCCTTCTTGCATATTTGAATTTGCTTGTGGTCACGCTCAATGCCGGTTCTGTCATCAATATCTTAGCTTGGGTCACCAGCTAGACCAGGGGAAACTTACACTCTGCCAATATTGATTATCTCCTTCACGTTGGTGACTGGGTTCTGCTTAACTGCAGCAATAGGCGTGTGCATCCTGAGATTGCCTTCGATGACATCGACACCCACAACGATTGGTCCAGTTTTGTTGAACACAGCCACAGGCTTCAAGACGCAAGGGAAGACAGCGAGTAATTTCGAATCTTCCTTCTTCTTCTCAGCGATCTCTGCCATATGCTTCGTGAACGCATCAAACAGATGGTAGATAATGTCCGCTGTAAAGATCTTGATGCCTTGCTCATCAGCATACTGTTGTGCTTCTTTATCGATCTTGACATCAAAGCAGAGCATGACGGCGTACTCCTTGTTCTTCTCAAGCATAGTGCCGCAGTTCATGACATCTCGCTTGTAAACGGGTCCAATTCCGACGTTGGCCACGGGAATCTTTGAAACTTTCAAGAAGTCCAACAAGGCTTCCAGAGACCCGAGAGTCGATGCTTGCACTGTGACACCACGTCCAGACTTCTCCACACGGCTGAATAATGCACCGAGATCGGATTCGACCTCTGCTTCGATATCCGACTCATCGTCATCAGGACCCACGACCATAAGTCTCGAGCCTGCAATTGCGCCTTCAAGATTCGGTGCACTAATCTTAACACCAAGAGCAGCCTTGACCTCCTTGTTGTGGACATACTGAGATTTGAGGCGAAGTTCTTTCAGTGGAGCAGGAGTCAGCAGAGCTCGGATATTGGTGGTAATAGCACCGTCTACGCCGCAAAGAACAATTCGATCACCCTCTCGAAGAATACCGTTCGACAAGATAACATCGATTGTCATGCCGAAACCCTCGATTGCCTTGACTTCCAAGACAGTAGCCTGCACCTCCGAGAGATACATGAGTGATCCAACCATTCTTTCCTGGGTGAGTTGAACGATCAGCTTGAGCATATCGGGAATGCCTTCACCAGTGTGAGCTGATGTGGGAACCAAGGAGACGAATTTCGACATCGACTTATTCTCATAGTACAGCTCGGAATTGAACCCTTGTTCGGCGAAAGCTACTTTGGTGTCTGCCAAGCGTTTGGCGAACTCATTCTGAACACCCTTGTTCTGCAAAGCTAAGCTCTCTTGGAAACCGTTGTTGTCAACCTTTTTCCAGCCGTAAAGTCGATCAATTTTGTTTAAAGCGACGATGAAGGGAGTTTTCCTATCCCGAAGTAGTTTCATCGACTCCAATGTTTGAGGCTCAAGACCGTGCATGATGTCAACCACGAGAATGGCGATATTGCAGAGAGACGAACCACGAGATCGTAGATTGGAGAAAGACTCGTGGCCAGGTGTGTCGATGACCAGAAGACCTGGAACCTTGAACTCGAAGGTGTCATCTCTGTTGACAACTTGGGTTTTCTGTTTGATAGCCTCGACAGGGAAGTATGTAGCACCAATCTGTTGGGTGATTCCCCCAGCTTCACCCTCTTGAACATTGGTTTGTCGGATTTTGTCTAGAAGTTTGGTCTTACCAGTATCGACGTGTCCAAGAATACAGCAGATAGGTGAACGGAGGTTGTCCGCGGATCGAGCTGCCATGGCTTCCTGGTGTTGTTTCTCACGTCTCTCTGCAGCCTCCTTCTTCCGTAAGGCTGCGGCTTGCTGCGCCGCAGATACCTCTTCGTCTTCCGAAGAGTCTTCCGACTCTGACTCCGACTCCGACCCCTCATCTTTCTTAGTCCGTGGGGGTAAGCTCGTCGGTTCGATTTTGCCATTTGCAGCACTGGCCTTTTTAGCGGCAGCCTTTTCCCTTTCCTCTTCAGAATCAGCATCCCAGCTATCTTTGACATCGTCCTCAGAGTCAGCTGCAGCTTTCTCCCAGTCTTCATCAAGATCACTCTCCTCATCTGCTTTCGCAGCAGCAGCCTCAGCAGCCTCCTTTTCAGCCTTTGCGGCAGCTTCGGCCAGCTTACGCTCGGCTTCCGCTTGAGCTCGCTGGGCTGCCTCAGCAAGAGCCCTTTCTTCATCCAGCTGCTGAATGTTAGTTTCATATGCCAAAGCGGTTTTTTTTTTGGGAAGACAGACCTTGACTTCTTCTGGATTCTTCCGGCCGCCCTTCTTCTTCTTATTATCATAGACGGCTTTTTTCTTCTTCTCGTCTCCATCAAGACCCCCAACCTTTACTCCGGCTGCAATCATTTGCTTCAACTTCATCTCATTTCGAAGTTTTTCATCTCGTTGAGCTTTGGTGAGGTATGTGCCTTCTTTCTTCTGCTGCTCGATCCTCTCCTTTTCTTTTTGCTTCTTTAAAGCCTTAGCTTCTTCTCTCCGCTTTTCTTCCTCCGCCTCCCTGCGCTCTTCCTCCTCAATCCTCGCCCTTTCTTCAGCCTCGATCCTAGCTTGCTCTTCTTGTCGTCGTTTTAATTCCTCTTGTTGTTGTTGCAACTTCGCTAACGCAGCTGGTAATTTCTTTCCTTTGCCACTGGTAGCAGGCTTCGAAGTGACAGGCTCCTCGGTCTTGATTTCAGCAATAGATTTCGCGGCTTCGGAAGCCTTCGCAGCCGGAGCAGTCGTCTTCTTCTTTGCAGCCTGTATCCCAATGAAATCAGCAACTATAACATCTGCTAAGTGATCGTAAACTCACATTCTCCTTCTTCCGTTGCTTTTCGCGCTCCTTCTTCAGCTTTTCCTTTTGTGCTTTGGTCAAGACTTTGCCATCCGCTCCTCGTTCCTCATCGTCGTCTTCCTCTTTCGCAGGCTCCGCAGCCGCGGGTGCACCCTTCCCCTTCCCCTTCCCTTTCTTATCTGGTAATGCGAACTCATCTTCTATCGAGGCCTCGACAGGAGCCTTCTCCGCCAAGCTGGGCAGCTCTTCTGTGGGTGGATCTTCTCCCTCAACAAAGTCCTCGTCTGCTTGCTTGCCCTTCTTCTTCTTTTGTCTTTTGCGCATCATAGCCATCAAGCCACCAGCTGGAAATTCCTCCTCGGCATCTGCTTCGGCGGGCTCATCTTTGGTCTCTGGTGCAGCCGCAGGCTCAGGCGTCTCCCCCAATTCTGTCTCCCACTCATCAGCCGCCTTCTTATTGTTCTTCTTCTTAGGCGGCATCTTGGTTTATTGGGCGTAGGCGAAATAGGCGGTTCTGACGGGAGGGCGAACAAATTGCCAAGTGAATAAATGTTGAGAGGATCTGCCTCTCGTGGCAACCAGGTTGCGCTGCTCAAAGGGGCACTGCTTGGTGAGACACTTCGATATCCTAATGCCAGATGGTGAGGATTTCGAACGTAAGACGCCGAGGTGTCAAGAGAATTGCCTTCGTCAGCGTTGGGCACAATTTCCAAGGTGTCGGTGCGAGGAGGGGCAATCAACATCGACATCGTTGTGCCGATAAAGCATCGGGTTTAACCTTAGCGAGGCACGGACCAGGCGCTAATTGCAAGCTAGTCCCCCCTAGGCACTTTGTTTTCTCTGCTGCAGTCATCAGCATTGTTCCCATTCTCTCGCAAGATTCATAATAACTCAAGCAGATTTGGGACCATAGTGAGTCATAAAATTTCATTATTTGGCACTATTAAAGGATATTAAGTTCGAAGAATTCAACTAGTCTTCCTGCTCTGACTCACCACCTACCTGTCCTGCTCTGTTGAACGAGCCACACTGCTATCTACAGCTCCAGGGGCCCAGCTCCAACATCCCGACTTATAAATTAGAGCATCTAGTCTGTAAAGCTCTAGACTGTAGAACTGGTTAACAAATCCAGTGACTATGAACGCAAAGGCACTTGAGTAAGTTGAGTACCACATCCCATTCACACAATCTGCATCTGTCGAGGCGGGAAGAGTAACATTCGCTGTATTCCTGATATCAAACGACGTGTTTATATCAAAGGCATTGATGGGTTCTGGCCTTGCTGTCACACCTGTGGAAAGGTCCAGCTTTCCGCCCAAGAAACTAACGCCGATCTCAGCAGTCAGCTCAACAAAGGGGTTGACTTGAGCTTCCGCCGCGATCGAGATGTTGGTTTCGCGAGTGTAGATTGGTGTGTATACTGACGTGATGGTGTTCTTGCTGTCTAGCAAATCGAGATGTGCTTTCCCCCCAGCAATCGTGGCTGAAAGATCTGCTGATACATCAACTTCGCCTGATACCTGACCTCGATACCAAGAGAGAACTCCAAGATGGGCGCAACTTCAAGTACACCGGGGATGCTGAACGCGGATACAGATACTGAGGCTGGTATTTATGTATAAACGTCGTTATCGTAAGCAGCTCTAGCTGCGACTTTGATGTTTGTTGCCGTGGCGAGACTGAGATCCACATCCACATATAACTTCGTAAGTTCAACTTCAACCAGCTGCAATGAAGGTGGCCACTGACGGCGAGAGAACCAACTGAAAGACGATTTCTCGGCTGTGATAGACAGTGAAGTTGTCGTTGGGCTGTCGCTCAGTGAGAACTTCCCAGGGAAGTCTCCCAGAAAGGGCTGGATAATGGCGCGCTTAGTGGTTGCAGGAACTGGCTTGGTGAAAGCAATTTCCATCTCATCCGTTGAACTATCGAATGTGGATTTCGTGGTTGCAGCAGTAATGTTGAGAGTGTCATTGTTCAAAGTCAAGCTGTTGACAACATAGAGTCCGCGCTCATTATCAGTATCGCAATCTCCAAGGTGGTTTTTGAAAAGGAGGAAGGCAGATTTTGGCCAAGTGGCCATTATCTCAAGATAGCTAATACCCAAGATGCCGAAGTCAGTATATGCCTTTTAGATGTTTCGGAGAGTGGAATCTTCCAGGAGTTTTTGGACATCGGCATTGAACCTGAGGCAATTTGCAAGAGGGAACAGCCGTCCTAGAAGTTGAAACTTACTCTTCTGATGAAGCCCATACTATGTCTACCGAAGTAGCAGAGCAATCGACTGTTTTGATGGATGTAATATCTTCAAGGAGAATCGAGGGGTGCTTCATTGTATCGTTGACAAGTGCTCTCATAATTTCTGTGGTAGCAGATTGGTACAATAGAGTGACATTCGTCGCGGGTACAATGGCTGAGCGTTTCTTGATTGATCCTAAGTCGGAAGGAAAATTGGTTTCGGAGATGGGGCTTAGGATGATGACCGGTGGAGCTGACGGAGTGGATGATGGAACAGCTGCACGCTCAGCAAATGGACCTAACTCCTCCGGAGTCAGATCAGTCGATGAGATGGGGTCTAAGACAGTTAATTGACTTGTAGACTGAGGTGCTGCAGCAGTTGGAGCAGTCGAAGAGAGAGATGAGAATGTCAAGGCCATTAAGGCAGCAGCTCGAATAAGTGCCACCATCTTGATGGTAAGGAATGCGATGAACAACGATTAGAAGGCAGAAAAGAAAGTGTTAAAAAAGTTTGACACTGTGAAATAAGTGTGAGATCAACAATGGAGACGGAAAAGATCTGACTGAAGGGTGTAATTTATGACATTTGCACGTTTTTAGCAAAGATTCTATTTTGAGTCTCTTGGAGTCCGGCCGTGAAGGTTCGTTGATTTCAACGGATGTTAATTTGAAAAGGAATGCAAAAGAGTTCTAAGGCAGTCTGTACTCCACATGCCAAGAAGAATGTATTCTCCTATTTGAACTCAGCCTCACGGAAATGGATGCGCTCGCCTCTCAACTGCCACATTCGTTTATCAGCTTGTTTCTCGGTGAAGTAGCAGGCATAGGGGATCCACAACATCGTTGGAATCGAGCGTGACCTTGGCAACCAGGCACTTTGGCTCCGGAACAGAGGAAGCGGAAGCTGCCCACAGATTACACGAGTTTTAGAATTGCGAGTTAGTTCAAAGCAGGATAGTAGGCACAGAATAACAGATGGAGGTTCTTAATTGGTTTCATGTTTCGCGTAACGGGTTTCGCACGGCGAAAATCCAGCATTAGACTTCGCCTGGAGCGACAAGATTAGTGCTTCGCAACAATTAAGATGAAAGAATTATGGAATATGATCCACTGTCCTTGCAGTCTGAGATGATCCATGGCACCGTTAAGGATGCTACTTTCATGGTGACGCAATTAGACCCCCTTGCGCCACCTCTAACTTTGTTCCACCCTCAACAAACAAATCCTACAGTACAGGCCGGAGATAGAGCTCTAAGAAGGCGTAAGCTTTATCAATATATGCAGCCGCAGTACTGCTTTCCACCAGCTCTCCACGATATGCAGCTTGGAGAAGTTCATGGAACTTCTCGAATATTGTGCGAGCTTCAACGGTATCTTGACCAACACGAAGTAGATGTTCGAGGCTTCGACTCTCCAGACATCGTCTCAAGATATCCCCGTCCACATGCATCATTAGCTTCGGCTCTACAGGCAAATCTAAAGGGACGGGGTCATCTTGATAAGTGAATTCACACAACGATGGTGATCTTATGGCGAGGTTGACCAGAAAGCGCAAGAACTTCCATGTTCTGAAATCGATAAAGGCATAGTGACTGAGCACTCCCGTGATGGACAAGCCCAGAATCTCTGATCGGCTCGTCGGACGTTCGAGTTGAGTACTCGCTTTTCCTGAGTCTCTGGTGTTCGAATTGATACATTTCGATACGCAAACATCATCCCAAACTGGACGGCAGTATGCAGCACGAAATCTCAGCACCGAATATGTGAGCTCTGCTTCGAAGACTGTCACCAGAGTATCGGCTCTAGTATTAGACGTAGGCCACAGGCCGACTATCGAGCAGAGTTTGTCAGAGACCAGATGTATCGGACGATCTGCCAAAGGTAGAGACACCATTGCGTGGTGTAGACTCGCACGAGAAAGGGGGTCACCGTGAGTCCGGAGGATTTGGTAATCTCCTGGAAGTCCACTCAAACGGAGCACTTCTAGCGAATGAGCCTTAGTCAGAGCATATATGGTTCCATCGTCGTAAGTGAGATCGACGGCAGGCGATGGAAGTTGATGCTGAGCTGCACGCTTAAACCTCTTTTCTGCTAGGTCAAGGACGTCACAAAACAAGTTTTCCCCAGCACACCATAATAGACCGTCAGCGAAGCCTGTGACAGAATAGACTGGATCGGCACACTTGAATTTGTGACGGGTATAATAGGCGATTTTGGATCTTGTATGATCGCCAGCTTCGAGGTATTGGACTCGTGAACGTTGAATATCCTCTTGAACTTGTTCTTGATCGGCAACAGATACGATCAAAAGACGCCCAGTATCCGTCGATACAATGATGAAGTTCCATGTCTTGCCGTCTTTTGTGTATGGCCATTCGAATAAACGGAAGATTCTCTCTTCACTATTCCCAAGGCCCGAAACAAAGTCCACTGGCTCTTTGCTCTTCTGATCAATTGGTTGCGACAGATCTGCTCCAGTGTCGGGGTCGATGAAAAGAAGTGTAGATCTCCCTTTTATGGACGCGGCGACAATAAGAACCTCCAACGTGTGTGAGTATAGCAAGCGTGTTGGACTTCCCCTAATCGACATTTGGCGAGGTACGGCTTTAGGTTGAGTGCTTAGCTCAACTAATAATAATTGAGAGCCCGCAATGAGAAGGAGGCTGCTATCTGCGCTGCTGAGATCGTTCGGTAGCAGTCTAGCTATAGATGTTATTCTTGGTTGCTGAAGTTCAGGCTTCAGAGCATCAGTCAACCAAACTTGATTAATGCTGAGGCTGTTGAGACACCGCCCTGCACTAGTCGCAGATTCCGCAAATTCGTTGATTGTTAAAGCGCACACCTTCGATTCACAATTCACAAAGAACAAATGTCCAGATTGTGAGTATTCGTCCTTGCTCAGAATAGCGGTTGTGGATCCAACTCGGTCGCACCGGGAAAGGACGATCTCAAATGTTGTTCCACAAATTTCCACAGACAAAATCCTGCCATTGCGGGTCCCACATAATAAGAGAAAGTTGCCGGATGACATTGATGCTGTGGCCATGCTAACAATCGGTTCAAGAGGAATACCTTTGTCGCCGAACGAGTACGGAATTCTCATACTTTGTTGACTTGCGCCGTAGATTGGCTGAAAACATACGATGATTGAATCTTCATCCCATCCCGCGACGACAGCAAAAGCACCTGCCTCTACCCTGCCAACCGTCAAGCTTGTAACTTGACAAGAGAGTTTTGTGATCGCTCGAACATCTGTCTGGGCTAGAGGCTTTGTGCCACCATCAATCTCCATTGTATCATTTGGCAAATTTGGTGGACATAGAACTTGGACGTAAGTGCAGCCTCCGTGAGAAATAGTGTATATAACAACACTTTCACCGATACAAGCGTCGTGAATAATTGG
>Ga0302140_10010281_pt1 | contig 11583 bp, 11 predicted proteins | sample I_Bog_E1_1_FD_202095 | JGI IMG/M metagenome (GOLD analysis project Ga0302140, IMG submission 202095) | Peat permafrost microbial communities from Stordalen Mire near Abisko, Sweden - I_Bog_E1_1 | ecosystem: Environmental > Terrestrial > Soil > Wetlands > Peat | place: Sweden: Abisko, Stordalen...
AATTTGCCCGCCGTCGCAATACGAGAACTTTTTATGTTCCCACGCAGCCGCCTGAGCTGCGGATGGATCCAGCGGTGCTTGAGAGCGCACTCCGTCGTCGAAGTCCGTGTGCCACACTTTTTGGTTCAGGGAAGGCTGGTCGAAAAGGACTCTTCGCCTATCCAGCACAGAGCAACTTCACAGGGGTGCGACATCCATTGTCATACGTTAGCTTGGCCCAGAAGCATGGCTTCGATGTGTTGCTAGATGCGGCAGCTTACTTGCCAACTGAATCTCTAGACCTGTCCATTATACAGCCAGAGTTTCTGATCATGAGCTGGTACAAACTATTCGGGTACCCAACTGGAGTAGGTTGCTTGGTCGCGAAGCGTTCTGCCCTTGCGCGTCTTTCTCGTCCATGGTTCTCCGGAGGTACGATCAAAGCTGTCGCTGTTGGGATACCGTGGCACGAGATGGCTCCGGATGAGAGTGCTTTCGAAGACGGCACTCTCAATTTCCTGTCTATTCCCGACGTTACCTTTGGACTGGACTGGCTGGCTAGCATTGGGATGGATGTTATTGCCACACGGGTGCGGTGCCTGACAGGATGGTTTCTAGACCGTCTAAGACGATTAGAACATAGCGATGGTGTCCCGATGATCCGGATTTACGGTCCAAAAGACACAAAGGCACGAGGAGGCACCATAACTTTTAACTTCCTTGATGCAGCCGGCGATGTGTTTGACGAACGTCTTGTAGCTGCGGAGTCTGCTGCGGAGAGAATATCACTGCGTACCGGTTGTTTCTGTAACCCAGGAGTGGCTGAGAAAGCGCTGGGTCTGGGCGTCTCAAACCTACGCCAACTGCGTCATTCGAAGACGGCTTCGCTCGACGAAATAATAAACCTCATCGGTCTCCCATCAGGTGGTGCTGTACGCGTATCATTCGGCCTTGTATCAAATGCTGAAGATGTGGACCGCTTCTTTGCGTTTGCTGAAAAGACGTATAAGGATCGATTAACCACTACTGCTGGTCTCCCACCTCGAGCTCGTTGCTGAGATATAATTTAGGACCATACTGCATCGGGAAGAAAAGGAAGGAGTACAAAAGCCAGGCATGTACATGATACCAAAATTCAAATATATAATGCAAATACAGTCTTTACTTGAGCATCCTCATCCACCTGTAAAGCGTTAAGCAGACCCCTGACTAGTGAAAAAATACCATTCCCTAGGATTTAGAAGTGGAAGTAAGAGAACAAACGCCAGTCTAGAACTCCCCCATTGAGAATAAACTGGGACTTGTTGCTCGCCTCCGAGGATGTTGAGCTATTGATGAAGTGTATTAAACAAGACATTTGCAAAACAGAGAAAGCCTCAAAGGAACGAGAATACAAGATCCGAATATCCAGAGGCTGCTAGCACTACAAGATAGCATTTGTATACAGGGTTAGATCGGGATTTCAAATAAACTCCAAACTATCGCATTTTCTTTTACTTCATAACGGAGGTCCGAAAAGTTCATGGACGTTGGAATACTAGTGCCTAAGGTAAGGTAGACAGGTACAGTACCTGCAGTAATAGCCTTTTTAAGCGAGCCTACAAGTAGAAACACAACGTCACTGCTCCGACCTGAATTTATCGTCCAACAAAACCGTCCACGCAATGACAACCCTGGCAGCCAGAATATCACTCAGAGGACCAAGACACTATCCACAGTTTGCAGCCTTCCGTACTGCTATTTCAACGCCTTCGCATCAGCTACGGAACCCACGTCACACTGCAGCCATGTCATCCTCAGCCGGGCCAGCCCAACCTCCCCGCATCGACAAAATCACGCCCCTTCCTACGCATGAAGCCAAATGGATTGAATTCCTGAAACTCGACTGGACGGATCAAACTGGAAAACCGCGCGTATGGGAGACAGCAGGGCGAAAAACCCGTGGCTCATCCGGGGTCGACGCGGTCGCAATCATGACGATTCTTCGACACCCCTCACGTGCCCCGGCCACGATCATCATCTTGCAATATCGGCCGCCAGTCGACGCGATCTGTGTTGAATTTCCAGCTGGACTGATTGATGCGGATGAGACGCCTGAGGCGGCTGCAGAGAGAGAACTCAAGGAGGAGACGGGGTATGTGGGACGCGTGATTGACATGAGTCCAACTGTTGTCAGCAATCCGGGGATGAGCACGGGCAATATGAAGTTGGCGACTGTGGAGGTGGTGCTAGGGGAGGATGACACATCGCCAGAGCAGACATTGGATGAGGGGGAGTTTATTGAGCTTGTCATTGTGCCGCTGGCAGAGCTATATGAGAAGCTTGTGGCGTACTCGGCGGACGGCAAGAAAGTAGATTCAAGGCTCTGGCATACTGCAGCTGGATTGCAGTTGGCCAAGCAGCTACAATAACCAATCCCTTCCTCTGTGAGAAATGAACAGGCTGTCTGCTCATTCAACTCTGGTAGCAATTTTGACGCAATTATTGCACTTCTGGATCCAAACACGTTCTCCTGCTATCGCACCCTCTTCTTATTATCATGATATCTGCTTCTGTCCCTATGAAGCCTCAGGATCCAGACATTGTGTAAGAAAATCGAGGTGGCGGGTAAATAGTGGCGTGAACCAATATTTTCTATTGATCGATGGCAAGCTGCTTTCCAATCACCATAGCAGTCAATTTCTTTTTCTGCGGATCATGAACCCAAGAAATTGGATTTGGACAGCTCGTGCTATTGCTCTGTATGCATCGGCTTCGCTCTTCCCCACTATAGAAATCACTCTCTTTACAGTGTTCCGAAAAGACTGGCTCAATACACTTACTTCTCATGCGGAGAGGTTTCGGAAATTCTGACTATTCTAGAGCTTCTCGGAACACTCTGTAGACATTTATTTGTCTATTGAAGTTGTGGGTGACACTGTAGGTAGTGGAATGGCTTGCTCTTTGAAAAAGGGAGCTTGGTGGACGGGTTTCTCGTGTACACGGGAGCGGAGGTTGTGCTTCGATATGAAGGCCAGGCATTGGAAAAAAGTAATTCCTGATGTACACTCTGATCCATTCTGGGATATGGCTCAGTTGCTGTCACTAAAATAGTTAAGCAACAACGGAAATTGTACATCCTTGTTTGCTGTTTCTTTGCCATGAAAATCTAGCCTCACTTGAAGCAAGCAGATTTCTCTCGTTCCTTCCATTTTCTTTTTTAGCAATTCCCCCTTGACAGCGTAACCTCGAGCAACAAACACAATGAGCAGATCGAAACTCGTTGCATTCACAATATCGTACACTATTCTCCCAATCCTCCCAACAAATTAAACATTGTGTTTACAGTATCTCTTCAACGCGGTTAATGCCCTCAAGTGTACTGACGGTGGCAATGCTGCTGGAGATGTGGTGCCCAAGGCGAGAGCAACTGTGATGGTGCCAGGAGGCAAGTTCTAATCTCTTTAAACCTCTTGGCACCATGAGGCAATGTTCAAATATTGAGAATTGGGGTTGATTGACGTGAAACGTTGGTGCTTCTGCCCAATCGAGACAAGTCGCCCGCCGTGAAGTAGTCGTCGTCGGCTTAGTAAAGTATCGCCCGAGGGTTTAGGATGATTGCACCTGATGTGCTTTCATCGGGTTAGCCTGATTCCCGCTGAGCTTGTTCCATGTTTATTTTCCTCCGGAGAACCTGATAGAAGAGGAAAGGAAGAAGTCCTTACATATTGTAGGCCGATCTCGGGGAATTTACCCACCACATATTACTCGTCGATCATTCCTTCTCCTCGTTATAACGCAGAGACAGGCCATCCGTGTCGAGGGCATTATGGATCGGTAAGCAATGAATCAACGATTGTTGCAATTCCATGTCGGAGGAAGTCAGGAGCATGATGATGGAAGATCGGTGTCTGGGTGTTTGGAATTGAGCCTGTCTGCCTTCGTCAGCTACTTCTAGTTCATACCTTTGCACACTAAATACTCACCGGTCTATGACTTCGCAGTGGCATTCTCGACGCTTGTGCAGTTGCCGATGCCCCATGCTCATTCTTGACGAGCAGGCCATAGGTATAGCCAGATGGGGAGTTGGAGAAGCCTCCCGACGCTGTGCATCTGTCTATGCTCTTCTTCCTTTGGTTTTCTGTGGTCACTGCCGAAGGCAGGAACGCTATTTGCTGTATCTTGTTGAAGCACTACCAGGACTGGCAGAAAGAAAGATATCTAATGGCCTCGGACAGAGAAACGAGGTGTTTCGTTGGATTTGGAAATCTTGGGAGGGGAGACTAGGCTGCTTGGAAAAGCTTTCCTCACGAGAGTGAATAGCCGAGCTGAGAACCTCATCGCTCTTGCTCTTAATGGTGGCATACATATCCCACCCATTAAGAGCAAGGGCCTCACAAGAGTGGTAATATCAAGGGTGCGAAAACTCAATGTTCCTTAGAACTGCGTACATTCAGTCTCAGTTTCTCTGTAGAATGAAGCCGAACCCGTCGTTGATGGCGTTGAAGATGAGACAAGGACGATTGCATTCGGGTTTACTCTGCCTCTTGTGCCAGCCATGATCCCTTTTGCCTTTCGCGGTGGTAACATCGGCGCCACAATTTCTGATTTCCATCGTAACTGCGATGACCTCGGGGGCTTGGGCGGCAAGCTGCCAAATTATAGTTCGGAGCTCGACTGGCGCGAAGGGAAAGTATTCAAACCTGCCAAGGACATGAGGATCGAGGCAAGCTTTTGGAATGAGAGGGCGAGGTGCGTTGCCGGCATTGGAAGCCATTTTGGAGCCACTGGTATCGCACTTATGACTCATTTGATAGTGGTGGAAGGTTCGTGTGTCCAGCAGAAACGTTTGTCTTGGTAGGAGCAAAAGATCAAAGCTGAGAGTTGAAAGACTTGTCGTAGCTGTTTTCCCCACCTTAGCTCCGCAGACTAGCGCACCCCTAGCGCAACCCTGTCTCGAAAATATCACAGCAATTCCTTCGAACACCTGCAAAACCCACTAACAGCATTGACACAACCTCCAGTTCTCATTACAGTTCTTTAGTGGAGGTCTATTGTGTTCTTTGCAGCCACAGGAATCAGCCCCTTAATACACTCGTTCGCCTATTTTCGGTACGAAGTTTACCCGATTAAGGGGCAGGTGGCCTGCTCTCACTTCGTATCGAAGTGAACGATGAGGATAACAGGAAAGGGCCAAAATGATCTACAGCCATCTTCGGGCAATACAAGAATTGAACTGAGCTCTTTGGTGTCCTAGGCCTCAAATTACTCGTTAGGATGCTGCAATGGCAGTTATGAGAGGTGGCTCGTTCTCCCTCCACTACCAAAGCCAACAATGAAATACGAGGAGTGTGCTGGAAATGTCTATGACTAACTCTGTGAATCAAAATTCGAGCTCTGTAAGGTCAATGTGCAATATGCATTGAAGTATTGACCTGCCAGGATGCCTCTGCTGCAGCTGTGATAACATCTTCAGCAAAGGATGCCAGTTCTCGAAGCAGTCCATTAACAAAGCCAACTATTCCTAGCAGTACAGATTATTTTGCTTGTGGGAATACCAAATATTTTTTGCTAGGCTACCTAGTCTGAAAAGCCTAGGGCTATCCAGAAAGATGCCCTCTCCAATTTTGTTTCAGTGAGAGGATATAGATCACGTGTAATTTGCGCCAGCTTGGTCCCTTTCGCCTAAAGTAAATTATAACCCCGCTCCTTCCTTCTTTCCCCCATCTTTTCCCTATCAAAACAAAACCAGAAAATAACAAAGCCAGCAGAGGTTCTACTACATCAGTTCCAAGTTGCAATGGCACTCCCAAAAGCACAGGTGTAAGTCTGCAGCAACCTTCTTTCGCAACACCTCGTGAACCCAAAACGTCGAGGTGCCAGCTAACCAGAGCAATGCTAGACTCGATCTCCACCAACACCTCTTTCAGCCTGTTGATACTCTCCGAACCGGTGACGAGAAAGAGATCCAACCTTGCTCAGTGCCAAAGACTACGAACCTCATGGAAAGACACAAGAAGCGCGCTGCATATCCTGCTGATGAATATGGCCCACTAGTAGAAAGCTGGTTCCGTGACATCGTATGTATTCCTTTCTTCTCTTAGAACGTTAGCTGCGAGTACAAGGGCGCTGTGTGAACGCGATCTGCAAGGTATTAGTTGGCAAAATAGCTAATAGATCGATTACAAGTCTACGTATGTAGAAAAGGCCATGTTGTTCCTCGACTATGGAGATCGATTGCCCTGTAAGTTCATTCCCATAGGTTCATTACTTCATGCTCGAAGGTTCAACATCCTTGGTTTCGCGCCTAGGAAGCTCAGGAAGCTAACTTCTCATCAGAGAATCTACCTGGAAACGCCAGTGTGCGCAAACGGACGGAAAGTATGCTCTCGGACTGCTCCGGTCCCCGGCTCTACCTTCATTGCAGACCCGGCCGGCTAAGGCATTTACCCACAACTGGAACAAATACCGTGACACGGAAGTTGCTGTTGTTAGCATTGATACTGTTGTCCGTACCTTCGATTTTCGCAACCCTCGCCAACTGGTTACTCAATTTGGAGGTCATTAGCATGCCGTTTGCTTCTCGGTCTTGTCTTCTAAATTCCAAGAACATTCTCGAGAAGTTTGGTCTTCGCGTAGCCTTAAAGCAGAGGTTCGGCTGCTGACGACCCTTGGTGTCATGCCTTAGACAACGAGTTCTGCTTGTTGTAGGCGGTGCCCAGGTCTCACCCCGGTCTCTGCAGCCTTCGTAGATAGCAAAGCTTCCTCCACAAGTTCTTTGCCCGAATCTCTGTCTCCTCTTCAGCCTCTCCTGATCACACACCCTCTTCCGGCAGAGAAGCGTGACGCGAAGCCATTGCGTCTGCTTCGCCATTCAATCTTCTGCTGGAACAGGGTGTGTTACGAGAAGCCATTACGTCTTCTTGTCACGCAGTTCGCGTACATGATACTTGTGAGGTACGCCATGGGTATCTACCCAAATTCACATGGTAGACAATTCAGCACAGGCAAGACTGAACCCGAATTTATGTCGTCGGGACTTCAGTATCAGCCGAAGCCGTTGATCAACACCAGATATCCAATCAACACAAATACCTGTTCCTATATCTCGTTAATCAGCAACATCATCGAAGGTGTCTACAAGCGCGGTGTCGGTGGGGCTTGAAGCCTTCTTGTCACACAGTTCGTGTACATGACACTTGCGAGGACGAGATGGAGAGGTGACTCGGGATCCAAAACACCACCTGCGGTCAGCTCAACGTAAGTGAACAGCTTCATGCTTCCGCCAACTGCAAGCAAATATTGCTAAATCTGTCTCTCCTTACTATCCTTTTCAATCCTCTATCACTTTCGTCAACAACTTCATAGGGTTGTTTTTGCTCAAACCCCGAGATCTGCTTGTCTTTGAGCTGCTGAGTCAAGCTGACTGGACCGACTACAGATTGACAAAGCCGGAGTCGCTGCCGCTCTCAACATAAAGAACCCTCGCTCTGTCGGTAACCTGGAAAGGCTAATAGCAAAGAAGAAGAAGCGAGAATTCTTCTCAAAACTCCTCGAGTAGATAGGCAAACACGTCGGAAAGTTCTTCAAGGGTCATTAGACTTGAGATCGGAGAGCTCATCTATCGACGTGAGGGTCTTCTTATCACACAGTTCGTGTACAAGCTTTCCCTACTGCACTACAAGACCTCTACAAGCAAAATGCATCCGATCTTCCTGATCGGCTTGTTCGTCCTGTTCTCCACCACCTATGCTGCTCCCCAAACCGACAGCGAAGTCTTCGGATAGATAGGCAAGCGCGTAGAAACTTTTCCGAGGGTCGTTAGACTTGAGATCGAAGCACTCGTCTGCGGACGAAAAAGTCTTCTTGTCACACAGTTCGCGTACAGAAAGTGTAACCCCAGCATCTGCCGGGTCTTCAGTTTGGTAGACGTGAGCAAGAGGAGAGAGAGCGTACCGCCTCGCTGCGAGAAGGTCAGCCAACTCTCGTTGGTAGTGTATAGGTTGTCCCCATGATGCAAGGTGTCCCAAGCCGACATGGAATTGCTCATGATCATTTTCCCACCATTGATCAGATCCACCGAATGGGACATGGCACAAGGCTTCTCCTGCTTCTGCAGCGCAGCCACCTGCCGTGGATACATCTCTGGTGCGAAGAACATGAAGCCCGAGCAATTGAATGGTGTTTGGTTGAACGCACAATCCGCGCTCTGCTCGAGGAGCGAGATGCTGCAGATGCTGCAGATGCTGATGATTCGGTTGATGGCGGTGCGCTATTGGAGGAGTTTGGAAATGCTGCATTTAAGCGCGTTGGTGGTAGAACAACCGCCAAGGGTGTCGGTGTCGAGAACGCAAAGGTTGGAGTTGTCATTGGACCGGTCCATACACCAGTGGTACTTCAAGTCTTCTTGTCACGCAGTTCGCGTACAGCCTCTACCGGATCTTCAGTCCGATCCAAGGCTCCAAAGGCCTCTCACTTTTGGGTCTGAATCTAGAGACCTAAGATTTTTGGGTGGCAAAGAAGTGGTTCATGAGCCTCAAGCACGAACCAGCGCTGATGCACTGCGATGAACGAATCATGAGACCAATGACTAGAGGACTGATTATGGCATTCCGTTCAATCGGTGCTGCGTATCTGGCAAGCTGGAAGAAAGCATGTTTGAGCGCTCTGGCGGAGAAATGGTCAAAGAACGTCTCAAAACTTCTGGGAAGATTGCCTACATGTGTACAGCAGATGATTGGATTGAGGAGGAGGAGACCCTTTTGTTGGTATTAGCTCGCTGTATGATTTTGTAGCGCTGCTATGTACGATATTTTTAATGCTGTATCAATACATCGAAAACTTACAATGCGGGGTTGGCTTGATGGAATGATGTGATATGGTCCCTGCCAAGTCTTCTACAGGGAGTGCTCCCAAGTAGTTCTTTCAAATTTTGGTGGAAGATTGACGCAGAACTTCGTAATGAATTTGGAGGCGTTCTGGAGCGCTTGGAAGTTGAAACTCGTGATACGTTGTGAGCGGAAACATCTCATCCTCTTTGATGAACAAGACGCTTAGTGAAGCCGGCGCGTTGGATCGAGTATCAAGGACTCGGTACCACGAGCAACACCTCCGTAGGAAGTATACAAGCAGCGCAAGGAGCTCTTGGAATTCGAACACATCTTTGGAGTCTCGTTGAATACGATGTAGGGTTTTCGAGCGCTCAAAATCTTGGGGTCCAGAAAGGATTTAAAGCTGAATAGATGGGCCGATATGAATAATTGAGAAGGATGATCGTTATGAAAAGTCCATTGCATAAGTCATCTACTCAAACACACGATAGCCGTGCTCATGATTCCACACAGCCCATCCATGATCCCAAACGCCATCTAGGGTATCTCGTGTATAACATTTCCCTCGTCATCCCCTAAGCATGAACCGCAATCTGGACATGCGGATAAACCTGCACCAATCGATTCCATAAATCAGGGAACTCCTGGATCAAGACCTGGGGATCGAAAGCCATTGCAACGAAGAAGGTAGCCACGCCGCTCTTGATGGGCACCAAGAAGATATTGGCGATCTGCAGGCCAACGAGGAAGGCGAAGGCCATGATGACAGCGGTGAAGGCGTCGCCGTCATTGTAGGCGGGCTTGGTGAAGGAGACATAGAGGTAGGCGAGGAAGCTGCAGACGTAGGCGACGAAGACGGCGCCCATGGTGAGCACGGGGTTGATGAGGCATTCGTTGACGAGAGCGTCGATGCCGCGGTCCTTCATCATTGTCCAGGTTGTCTGGGGTCAATCAGTGGGGATGATCGCGGAAGAAGGGGGAGACATACCTTAGCGGCTGGAATGTATGCTTTTCCATACAGAGCAATGTACGAGAAAGCATACTCGTTGATAAATTGCACTGCCCAGTCAAGTAATCCGATGAAGCAGCCAAGGATACCTATGATCTCGGAGTCAGCATTGCCTGAAAAGAGACGAATTTAGAAGCTAGAACAATGTTTCGGGAACTCGATCCTCCCAAGACATGGTTTCGGAGGAGGGGGCCCTCGTGAAACATCTGGGAAAGGAAAGTTTTGCTCAGAGAATGTCACCTACAGAAGAAGATTTGCCCCACAAGGTTTCCTTGGGCAGCCTCGTTCTGCTGTGCGATTGAGCACGCTTGACGAAGGAGTTGAATGATGGCAACAATCAAGCTTCCAAAGCTGATACTGCCAAAGCTGTAAGTCATTGAGCGCTTGAAGGCTCCTCGAGTAGCTCCTTTAGGAAATCCACCTGGCTTGTTGGCACAGAAATACCAGGAGCCATAGACACCAGAGATGGTGCAATGCATCACGTTCTTGATGACTTCCGAGATCCAATATGAGGCAAAAGTGATGAAGACCAAAAGTCCAATGACCTTGCCCTTACTGCAGCTACCACCGCTAGCATCACATCCTGGTTGTCCTGGATAGTACTTGGCATAGACTGAAACGAAAGTCACGCTGAACCACGCAGCATAAGCCGTAGCTACCAATCCACCAACCAGAGAGACGATGAAAACATGTCCGTAGTTCTTGGCCACATCGATGACCGTCTGAAGCATCAAAACTGAGAAGGGTATGCGGGGAATCCAGCTAATGAAACAGATGATGTAGAAGACCGAGAATATGACAAACACAATGGCTGCGCTGTACCAATGTCTGACAAAGTACACAATTGCGGTGCCAACTCCAAGAGCGATTTGTAGAATGCCGGTAATCCAGATGGCTCTGCGAATACCATCAGTATTGTACCAACTTGGTTGGGACTTTCAGGGCTCTTACTGCTTGGTAAACGCACGAATTACCCAAAAGTACGCAAACGAGAAGCAGAAAGCCACAGCCAGAATGAATGCACTATCTCGTCAGCAATCTACATACCCCATAGCGTCTTCTAAACTCACAAGAGAATGATGGTATTGCTGTTCAACGAAACGCTATTCGCAGAACCACCATTATAGATCCCACCACCCTGGTTCGTCGTAGCATATCCACGAATCGACAACACCGAGACCGCAACGAATCCCGCGAAGGTCAAGATGAACAGCACCGCTGCCCAGATATCATTGCATTTCGGGCGATCGATCGTGAAGGTCTGGTCGAAGCCCAGCTTCTCTCCATTGCTTGTGTTTGGCGGCTTGCCATATTGGGGTGGAGGTTGTTGGGGATATTGCTGGGGTGGAGGGGCTTGTTGATACTGGGGTTGTTGGGGAGGAGGATATTGAGCTTGCTGCTGGTATTGCGGTTGTTGCTGGCACGGCTGCTGATATTGACCTTGCTGCGCGCCGATATCCTGTTGGCCTTGCTGGTAATACGCGTCTGCGGCGCCTCCATGTTGAGGTTGGTTGTATGCCATTGTGTACTACCGCTCCTATTCGTTGTTTCGTATCCTCCGACCTTCTTGCGTTCGTAATTCTGCTGCAATTAATACTCCCCAAAGGTGAACACGATAGACCTAATCGAAGAAGCGATGAAAAGAAGGGCGAGAGAAAGAAAAGTGAAGTGAAGCGTGCTTGTTCCCAAGGCGCTACCAAGCAGCCAAGCGTTAGGTCTCACTTGCCGTTTGCTCGTCGTGCTTTCCAAATGAAATCAGTCAATCATATCACGATCTGCACCACT
>Ga0302140_10010283_pt1 | contig 11580 bp, 6 predicted proteins | sample I_Bog_E1_1_FD_202095 | JGI IMG/M metagenome (GOLD analysis project Ga0302140, IMG submission 202095) | Peat permafrost microbial communities from Stordalen Mire near Abisko, Sweden - I_Bog_E1_1 | ecosystem: Environmental > Terrestrial > Soil > Wetlands > Peat | place: Sweden: Abisko, Stordalen...
GCGAAATCTGGTAGCCCTTGGGCAGGTCGGGATAGAAGTAGTTCTTGCGGGCGAAGATGGAGCGTTCGCGGACCTGGCAGTTGATCACCAGCGACGCCAGTGTAGCGAACTCCACAGCCTTGGCGTTGAGCACCGGGAGCGCGCCGGGAAGCCCGAGGCAGACCGGGCAGATGTTGGTGTTTGGCTCCGAGCCGAAGTGATTGGCGCAACCGCAAAAGGCCTTGGTCGCGGTGAGCAGTTGGACGTGAACCTCGAGTCCGATGACGGGTTCGTACTTGGCCAGGACTGCGGTGTGTGATGTGGCGGCGGGCATACTGGTTTCAATCTTAGCGCGAAGGGTCGGGGATTCCTTATGATGATCGACCAACTACTTTGCCTCTGTGGACTCACCCGCTTCTTCAGTGGGCTCGGATGCGGGATTAAGGAGGCTGACGGCTCGAATGCCACTGTTTTTGGTTAGGAGAATTCCGGGCCCTGGGATTGGTATTGTTTTTCCGCTGGCGTCTACCCAGGAAGCCTGTGTCAGGTAAACGGACCCATCTTCTGACGCATCCGAGTAGTAAAGCAAGACGCCTAAGACATTCCGGCCGTCCGCCAACTCCACCTGAACTGGTTGATTGTCTATCGCCTCACGTTCAAAAATGTCATTCCAGATGGAATTTCGAGTGGTGCGTTCAGTCAATTGCAGGAAGCGAAATAAGCGATTCCCATCAAAGCGGATGTAAGCGACGGTGGCAAAAGCAAATCCCAAAGTGACAGCAGCGAGCCAAGCCAACTGAACTGGTTCCCACAGAATAGTCTCATCCGCCTTGCCAGTAGGATCGTGAACTATGTGAAAAGGGAGCTTCCCTGCATTCAAAGGGACATAGCATACATAGACGATGAAGCTAAATACGAGAGCCTCAACCACCCGCTCAAAATCCGACTGCGAACGGCGGGTAGCCAAGGCCTGAACAATATACGCCGCAGAGAATCCTGGGAGCAGAATTAAGAAAATCTGTAGAGCGAGAAGTGTAGCCGGCATCGTGAACGGCTCCCTTCGCTTCCTCTACTGCTTCGGAGAGTTGGACTGCGTGGGCGGAGGAGGAACCCTGACAGGGGGCGGAAGATTCACGGGGGCTTTCGGAGCAGGTTTGACCCCTTTTTCGATTTCGTTGGGGCTCACGTATTTGGAACTGCCGATTTGACCGACGTATCCCATCTTTCCCTCCTTGTTCAATTATCGCTCCCACCACAAGCAAAGTCCAATGGCCTCTTCTACCGGATGGCCCGCCTCAGATGGCCATCGGCAAGTCCTCGATGGACCTTATGACGCTAACGCGCGCACTGCTGAAACGCCTGCGCCAAGCAGAGCGGTTGCATCGTCGGGTTCCAGCACCTCCAGCGAAAAGCTTTGCAGACTGCTCATCTTCACCATCGATTCCAGGTGGGAGCGGAGCAGGGGCAACTCAAGGTAGTGCGCGTTGTGTCCGGTGAAATAAAAGCGGCCGGGACCGGCGAGGTGGATGAACGAGGCTGTTGCGGCGGCGAGAGCGCGATGCCAGAGATCGACAAATTCGCGGCAGCGCGGGTCGCCCTCGCGGGCATGGGCAAAAACCTCTTCCGGCTCGAGATCGAGGAAACGCATGCGCATGGCGCGATAGCCCATGATCCCTTCGAGATGGCCAATGCCGCCGCATCCGCAAAAACGTTCTTTCGGGTCGAGGGTGACGGTCACGTGGCCGCCCTCCCAGATGCCGTCGACATAAGGCCAGCGGCCGTAGCCGATGCCGTTGCCGAGCGTCCAGACGCGGGTAAGCTTGTTGAGTTGGCCGCGGGTGGCGGCAACACCGGCCGCAATGGCGTCGGCATCGTTAGCTACGTGGACGGGGGCGGTGATGCCGCGGGCGGCCAAAACTCGGGTCAGCTCTTCGGCCAGGCGCATGCCTTTCACTTGAGACAGGTTCGGGGAATCTTCAACGACGCCATTGCGCACGATGCCGGGGACGGCGACGCCGATCGCGTCTACCGGGACGGTCTCGGTGGCGGCGAGCGTGGCGATCTGGTTGGCCAGCAACTCGACCAGTTCGCTGCCTGGGATGGCAAGCAGTGCATCCAATTCGTCGGATTCGCGGGGATAGCGCAGGAGATCGCCTACGAGGCGCAGGTCCTGGAGCCGTCCGGCTACGATGTGCTCGGTCATTACGACGCCGATGGCGGTGGTCATGGTAGTCCTTCTGAGCTTTCAGCTTTCAGCTATCAGCCTTCAGCTTTCAGCTCTTTCAGTGCGACTTGCAGTTGCGTTGCGATCAAATTCCCTGAAAAGCATACCGCAGGGGCTCAAGCCCCGTCGATGTTGCGAACTCTTTGGCACGACTGAAGTCGTGCCCTGATACAAGGCGGGCGCGTTTCGACAATGCTGGAGCGTTGCTGAAGGCAGTGGCATAGCCATCACCCCACCTGGTAGCGGTTGAGGCGGCCTACGCCGTTGAAGGCGGCCACTTTGTAGCACTCGGCGAGGGTGGGGTAGTTGAAGACGGCGTCAATGAAATAGTCAACAGTGCCGCCGAGGATCATGACGGCCTGGCCGATGTGGATGAGTTCGCTTGCGCCCTCGCCAATGATGTGGACGCCGAGGACCTTGCGAGTGTCGCGATGGAAAACGAGCTTGAGGCGGCCGGTAGTGTCTCCGCGAATTTGTCCGCGGGCGGTTTCGCGGTAGTAGGCCATGCCGACTTCGTACGGAACGTCTTCATCGGTCAACTGTTCCTCCGTCTTGCCGATGAAGCTGATCTCGGGAATGGTGTAGATGCCATAGGGATAGAAGCTCGGGTTGGAGCTGGCGGCTTTGTCGTCGAAGGCGCGGGCTGCGGCGATGCGGCCCTGCTCCATGGAGACCGAAGCGAGGGAGGGAAAGCCGACAACGTCGCCGACGGCGAATATGTGCTCCACCTTGGTCTGGTAGTGCTCGTTCACGGGGATGCGGCCACGGTTGTCGGCCTCAAGGCCGGCGGCGGCAAGGTTGAGGTCGTCGACCGCACCCTGGCGGCCAATGGCGTAGAGCAGTGCGTCTCCTGAGACCTTCTTCTTGCTCTGCAGGTTGGCGACGACGGTGGCGTCAGCCAACTCCTCGACGCTTTCGACCTCCTCGCCCAGGCGCAGGGTGACGCGGGCATCGCGGAGGTGGTAGCTGAGGGCCTCGATAATTTCGCGGTCGGCGAACTCGAGCAGGCGGTCGCGTTTTTCGATGAGCGTAACGCGTACCCCGAGCACCGCGAACATGCATGCATATTCGACGCCGATAACGCCACCGCCTACCACGATAAGGGTGCGCGGCAGTACGGCAAGGTCGAGTACCTGGTCGCTGTTGACGATGGTGCGGCCGTTAATGGGCACCTTGGCAGAAGCAGCTGGTTTGGTGCCGACGGCGATGATAATGCGGTCGGCATCGAGCGTGGCATCCGTAAGCGGGCCCTCGACCCGGACCTGATTCGGAGCGTTGAAGCGGGCGATGCCGTGGACCACATCGATACCATTTCGCGAGAGTTGGGCCTCGGTAACGTCGACTTCGGTCTTGATGACAGCCTGGACGCGAAAGGCCAGGTCGGCCATGCTGATCTTCTCCTTGACGCGGTAATTCATGCCATAGACGGTGCGGTAGTTATAGCCGGAGAGGTGCAGCACTGCCTCGCGCATGGTCTTGGAGGGGATGGTTCCGGTGTTGACGCAGACGCCTCCAACCACGGAACGAGCCTCGACAACGGCCACGCGCTTCTTGATTTTTGAGGCGGCGACGGCGGCGCGCTGCCCGGAGGGACCGGAACCGATGACGATCAGATCATACTTAACGGCACTCATGCGATAACTCTCCAGGGTTCGATGCTGGTAAGGCGGCTGAGGGCATGCCCCGAGAAGCGGCAATTGCCCCTAAACCGGAGGCTACCATAGCGCGGGGCGGCTGGAGATAGGCAAGTTGTGTGAATTCTGCTCCGAAACGAGAAACCATGGGGTGAACAGAAACACAAGGCCGGAGGAACTGAGGAACGGGGAGTGGACAACCGCGGAGATTGGGATTCCGGGTCTTCGATTCTTTTGGAATTCTGTTACGGAATGTGTAAGAAGAGGCGAACAGTTGCGACTGACTATTTCGAGAGAGAATTTAATGGATGACGGCGCAATCGGCACGAATCGATTTGGGAAGCCATCCGCGAAATGAATGGAGTTAGCGGGAAATCGCGATTCTGGTAGAAGTTACCTGAGCGCGCTTTGTAACTCATTGCAAGATCAGCGGGCCCCCGGGGCGGAAAGTGAAGAATTCCAATGCAAGATATTCTGAAGTCCTTCTTCGCGCAACTTTTTCGAGTTAGCAGCATTTCTCTGGCAGCCATTTTAGCTCTGGGCGGACTGGCCGCTAAGCCCCTCGAGGCGCAACAGAAGCCGAGCGTGGCCGGCGACTACGCCGGTATGCTCAGTACCCTGCATGTCAAGTTGCATTTCAAGGTGGATGCCGCCGGGTCCATAACCGGCACTCTGGACAGCATCGATCAAGGCGCCATGGGCATTCCCTGCGCCGACTTTCATCTCGACGGGCAAGCGCTCACTTTTACCGTTCCCGCCGTTCATGGCAAGTGGACGGGCACTGTCACCGTGGACGGACTGACCGGGACCTGGGACCAGGGGACTCCGCAGCCGCTGAACCTTAAGCGCGACACATTCGTGCCTGCGGCCAAGCCGTCGGCCGTGGATGGGATATGGCTAGGTACATTGCAGGCGGGCGCCTCGGCGCTGCGAATTCAGGTTGTGGTGAAGAGCGACAACAAGGGGCAGGAGTACTGCGCGATGGACAGCCTGGACCAACGCGTGATGGGCCTGGAATGCTCGAATGTTGCGCTCTCCGGCGACAGTTTTTCGTTTGAAGTACCGGTGGTCCACGGCAGTTGGAGCGGCAAGCTTTCAGCCGACGGTAAAACACTGACCGGCATGCTGACACAGGGAACTCCATTGGCCTTGAACTTTACGCGCCAGGACACGGCGCTGGCCGCTGCTCCGATACCCCCTCCAACCTTCGACCCGGCAATTGCTCCAGTGAGCGCAGCCGATTTGCAAGCGGTGCTGGACAAGGACATTGCCGAAGCGCTGAAGAGCGGGGAATTGGCTCCCGGAACCGGCGCAGGCGTGTCGATTGGGGTGGTGGAGCACGGCGTTCGGCGTGTGTTCAGCTACGGCGTTGCCAAACCCGATTCGATGTTTGAGATCGGCTCGATCACCAAGACCTTTACCGCACTGATGCTCTCGCAAATGGTGGAACAGGGCAAGGTGAAGCTGGACGAGCCCGTGCGCGAGCTGCTGCCGCCCGGGACGGTGGCCAAGCCGGAAGGCGCTGAGATTACCCTGCTTGACATTGCCACGCAGCACTCCGGCCTGCCGCGTCTGCCGGACAATTTAGGGACTGCCATTCCGGGCAATCCGTACGCCGACTATCATGCCGCGAATCTCTACGAGTTCATGGCCAAGCAGGGCGTGGCCAAACCCGCCACTGCCGGATTTGTTTACAGCAACCTGGGATTCGGACTGCTTGGGCAGGCGCTGGCAGTACGCGCCGGGAAGGCCTGGCCCGCATTGCTGCACGAAGAGGTGGCCGGCCCACTTGGGCTTAAAGACACCGCTGTATCGCTCACGCCTGAGCAACAGGCGCGCTTTCTTCCCGCTCACGGCGGCGACCACAGCCCCGCACACGCCTGGGACTTCGATGCGCTGGCCGGGTGCGGGGCTATCCGCTCGACCGCTGGAGACCTACTGGCTTATGTTGAGGCCAATCTCCATCCGGAGAGCGTCAAGCCGGCCGCGGAATGGAAGGCCGGAGCGACCCTGGCCGCCGCTCTGACCCAGCAGCACGAACTGAGGGCCGATGTTGGGCCGGGGACTCGCATTGGGCTCGCGTGGCTCTTTGAGACGGAGTCGGGAAACTACTGGCACAACGGGGCGACCGGGGGATACAGCGCATACGCGTTCTTCAACCCCAAACAGGACTTTGCGGCGGTGGTGCTGCTGAATACAACGCAGGGGAGCAATGGCAGCTTCGCGGACCGGTTGGGGCAACACATCGCCCAGCGGCTGGGGGGGAAGCCGGCGATCTCGCTTGCGAACTAGGCGTTTTCATGTGCTTGACCACCCTTTCGCCTGGAAAATGAAAGGGTGGGGCATCCAAAATCATCGCTTAACGACAAGCGGCCAAACGCCTACTGGAATTGGAACCAGTTGACATTCGCTATGCTGGCAGTTGTTCCGCCTCCGGCAAAGATGACATACAACTCGTGCACCCCGGACGCGCCAGTGACGGGTGCAGTTACGTCTGTCCAGGTTTGCCAGCCTCCGGTTACGGGCAGGTTGGCAGTGGCAATGGGAGTACCGACGCTGCTGTCGAGGTAGAATGAGGCGGTTCCGCCGTTGCCATCGCTGGCGGTGCGCACCGTAACCTGGCTTACCGATGTACCGAAGTCTACGTTTTTGTAAACTGCGATGGCGCCGGGAGTCAGGTAGCCCAGATCGTATTCGCCCGTCGAGTCGCCGGTGGTTTCGGTTTCAAGGCCCGATTCCAAGGAGAAGCTGGAGCCTTGAATCTGCGCGGTGGCCGCTGTGGGAGGCGTGCTGCCGGTTTCGGTTCCCGACCATGTAAATGTGGCGGCGGCAGTGGCAGGCAGCGTGTACGAGAACGACTCGGTGCCCCACTGCACAGCGAAGGTCTGGCTGGTGGTGGTGCTGTTGTACGCAATCAAAGCCATTGAGCCATCGGGATTCTGAAAGGCAACGCTGGCAATGGCGGGTGTGTTGCTGGAGTAAACGCGCACCGCGCCGGGCAACACATATTTGCTGTAGTGGCCCAGGGTGTAAAACTCAATGTCTTTGGTCACCGCGCCGGTGGAGCTGTTGACGGTGACAATCGGAGTGCAGGTATTGCATCCGCCCAGTCCTGCGTTCTGCGTGAGGTTGGGACCAAGATTCTGGTCCAGGGCGAGGCTCCACTTTACAAACGACTTGGCGGAGTTGCGCAGCACCTGCGTAATCTCCAACATGTCGACCGTGAATTGATCGGACTGCCAGGTGCCGCCGGAGTGTTCGGTCTCCCAGTTGCCGAGCGTTGGGAACTGGTTCTGCAAAAGCTGCTGTGCGCCGGGCGCGCCGCCATACCCATGCCATGCCGTGCCGGCCACTTGCTTCAACTGCTGAGCCGTCAATCCTTCCAGTACGGTCTGCGGATAGGAAGGCGTGTCCCAGTTGTGATCGTAGACAAACACCTTGGTGGAAAGATTGGTGGTTGAAAGCGCGGGGAGCACGTAGTTTTGCAGCAGTGACAACTGCACCGTGTCGCTCATGCCCATGCTGGGGTAGGACGTTGTGATATTCAGCGGCTCATTCTGCAGCGTGATGTAATCGATGTTCACCCCGGCCGCCTGGTATGCCTGCAGGTACTTGACGAAGTAGTTTGCGAACGCTGTTTCGTTGGTGGGAGTCATCAGCAGCGTCCCGCCCATCATTGAGACTGGACTCATGGAGCTGGGGTCCTTCATCCATCCGGGCGGGCTCCAGGGATTCGCCATCAGCTTCATTTGCGGATTAAGCGTTTTGGCTTGCTGGATGAGCGGCAGGGTGTAGGCCTGATCGACGGCGATGGAAAAGTCCGCCAGCGTCGGATCGGTGGTTCCAACCGTCTGATCGTCGAAAGAATAGACACTCAACGAGATGTCGGACGCGCCCATGGGAATTCGCATGAAGCTGAGTCCGATGCCGTTGCCATTGCGCGTGAACAGGTCGTTGAGCGTGCCGGGGCGCGACGCCGATGGCTCAATTGTCATCAGCAGCCAAGCGGTCGAATCTGTGAAAGCCGCGCCAAAGCCCTCGATGGATTGATAGGTCTGTGTGGGATCGACGACCACCGTGTTTGTTCCTGCGTCTGCCGTGCTGCCGGTGGCGAAGTTGACGGTCGGCTGCGCGGCCATCAGACTCGTCTCGTCATTGGTGGTCATGACTACAGATACAGTTGGCCCGAGGATGGTAAATGTGCCCGTGGCCACCGCGCTGTTCAAGTAGCCGGTGGCAATTGCGATGGCATTGATCGTGGTGGTGGATGAAACCGCGATGGGAGCGGAGTAGAGAGTCGAAGACGTAGTGGGCGTCGATCCGTTGATGGTGTAGTAGATCGCTGCTCCAGTGGTCGAGTCAGACAGAGTGACCGATTGAGCCGATGAAAACGATCCGGGAGCGGGCGAGAAAGTTGGCGTAGCGGCGGTTGGGATGTTGATGGTGTAGGTGCCCGTAGCTACCGCGCTGTTTGTATAGCCGGAGGCAACGGCAATGGCATTGATCGTTGTGGTGGATGAAACCACAATGGGAGCGGAGTAGAGAGTCGAAGCGGCAGTGGGCGTCGTTCCATTGGTGGTGTAGTAGATCGTAGCTCCGGTGGTCGAGTCGGAAAGAGTGACCGATTGAGCCGACGTATACGTCGCCGGAGCGGGCGAGAAGGTGGGCGTGGCGGCGGCAGGGAGATTGATGGTGTAGGTGGCCGTGGCAACGGTGCTGTTCAAATAGCCTGATGCAACGGCAATGGCATTAATGGTCGTGGTGGATGAGACTGCGATGGGCGTGGATGCCGAGTAGAGAGTCGAAGCTGTGGTGGGCGTCGATCCGTTGGTGGTGTAGTAGATTGAAGCCCCGCTGGTCGAATCGGAGAGGGTCACGGATTGCGGCGCCGAGTAAGTTCCCCCAGCCGGCGAAAATGTTGGCGTCGCGGCATTTTGCTCCGGAGGAGGCATCGTGTTGTTCGATCCGTTACTTCCTCCGCCGCAGCCCCCGATCGAGATCTCTGCGATACAAAACGCAATAACCCCAAATGCAAGAATGTTTTTCCTCATGACCCTCATCCCTCTCCCGCTCTGGCGCGGCGAAGTTCCACTCGCCATCCCATCCAGCCCCAGCCTCTTCAGAATTCGCGCGACCGATTTGCGCAGGGATTCTTTCCGAGCGTTGAATCGGCGAATCTTTTGAGCGAAGCGAGTTTACACCGTGAAGCGGGCGATTGGCTGTATGGTGAACCGGGCGGTCTGCAATTGTGGGAATTTTCTGCCGGATTGCTTCGGAAGCGAGGTCCAGGCGACGTTCGCGGCGGGAATAGCTCCGCCGCGACCGTCGCCCGGCATCGGACAGCAATGATAACCGGTTCAGAAGTGAGCCGGGCGCATTGTGGGATGAATCGCTGACTTGTCTTTGGCCGCAAATGAGGCTCCCGGCTGATTGCCATCCTCCAGGCGGAACTGGCGAATCATGCCGTCGAGGTCGTTGGCCAATGATGCAAGGTTCTTGAGCGCTTCGACGGCCTGCTCCGCGCCCTGCGCGTTTTCCGTGGCCAGCTGCGAAATGTAGCTTGCGGACTCGGAGATTTCGCCGGATGCAGAGGTCTGTTCGGTTGCGGCTGTGGCAATGAGGTTGATCTGATGCTCGACCTCTTTGGACGACTCGATGATGGCGTCAAGGCTCTTGCGGGCGCGGGCGGTTTCCCCCATACCGGATTCCACGGCGGTGCGGCTCTCGTGCATCACCTGGAGAGTTGCCCGGGTTTCGTCCTGAATGCTGCGGATGGTTCCGGTAATCTCTTCTGTGGCGCCTTTGGTGCGCTCGGCCAGGCGGCGAACCTCTCCGGCCACCACGGCGAATCCGCGGCCATGTTCGCCGGCGCGCGCGGCTTCAATGGCGGCATTCAGGGCCAGCAGGTTGGTCTGCTCGCTGATTTCCTGGATGACGCTGACCACCTTGCCGATCTCTTCGGAGCGAAGAGCAAGCGAGGTCATTTTCTCTGACACCGAGCTGGTAGCGGCAGCAATCTTTTCCATGGTGTGCGCGGCGGCCTGCATCACCTCGCCGCCCTGGTTGGCGGTTTCAGCCGAGGTGCGGCTGGCGCCGGCTGCGCTTTCGGCGTTGTGGCTGATCTCGCCAATAGTCGCGGTCATTTCCTGGGCGGCTGCGGCAATCTGGTTGGTCTTGCTGGACTGGGTGTTGGCGTTGCCTGCGCTCTGGACGGCGCTCGCGCTGATCTCTGTGGTGGCTGCGGAGAGCGTTTCCGCGGCTTGGGCCACCGATTGGAAGACGCCCCGCATTGAGGCAGTTGTGGCGTTGAATGCTTCGCCCAGACGGCCGATCTCATCGGTTCCAGTGATTCTGACGATTGTCGTCATGTCCTTGGCGGCCATTGCTTCCATGGCGGCCTTCAACCGATTCAGCCGCGGTGCGATCTCGCTGGTGAGCACACCGCCGACAACTGCGCACAGTAGGACAATCAGCAGCGTGGCAACGGTACTGACCCACATTGCGCGGCTGCCATCGAGAGTGGCGGAAGTGGATTCCTCCCTGCCAGCCTTGGCATTTGTCTCAAGAGCTTCAGTCGCAGCCGCTTCGGTCGCTGTGACCAACGTGAAGGAGCGATCTGCCGAGATTGAGTTCACCGCATCGCCAGTTTTTCCGGCAGCCAACAGGTCTTGTGCCTGGTTGCTGATTTCCAGGTATTGAGCAAAGTTGGTGGTGAATCTCTGGTAGAGCTCGCGCTCTTCCGTGGCGACGATTAACGGCTCGTAGCTTTTGATTCCCGCCTCGTACGCCGCTATTGCCTGTTGCCGGCGACCGGCGTCCCGTGTCGAACATGCCGATGTCTGGCAAAGAAGAATCGCAAGATCCCACCTCCGTGTCTGCTGGACTCCTGAACGAATCTCAGCCAATTGGACAATGGAAGGGAGTCTCTTGCTGCTCACATCCAGATTGACAACGCCGATCGCGTGGAAAGCAATGAATGCATAGGCACCGAGGAAGATGCAGAGGCTGCATACAATGCCGAAAGCGAAGATGAATTTGCGGGAGATGGGAAGGTTTCGGAGCCATTGCATATTGGTGCCCTTTCTCGGGTGGTTCTCCCCTTCTCATCGGCTGGAATGGCGTGGACATGAGCGAGTGGCTATAGCAACGGAAATTGAGCATTGTGTGAGCGGGCGGGGATTGCAGCGAGCGTCTTTGCTTGCTCAATTTGGAGTAAGTCGATATTCTTGGGCCGCCTGCGACTCTCGCCGGGAGGCGGTATGGAAACGAAGTTTACGATGTCTGAATTGCGATTCGATTCTCCTCTTTGGCCGGCGGTTTCACTGGTCGTTTTCGTTTGCCTTTCATTGTGCCCTTTGGCGGCTCAGACCCAGTTTGCCGCTACCCCCGCCACTCCGGCGAATGCTCCGGCAGTTGCGGCGCCCCCCGTGCATCTGACGGCGAAGCAGGACCATCAGCGGCTGATGGACCTGCTGGGGATCAAGGAACTTCGCCCGGGCTCAGAGAACGACGCCAACTGGGATGAAGCCAAAGCCAATGTCTATCCGAATCTTCCCGACCCGTTGGTGGAGAAGAGCGGGAAACCGGTGAAGACCGCGAAAGAATGGTGGAAAGAGCGGCGGCCCCAGATTCAAGAGGATTACGATCGGGAGGTTCTTGGGCGGACACCGGCAAACCTGCCCAAGGTGAGCTGGGAGGTGGTGAGCGCGACCCGAGAAAAGATGGGGGACGTATCGGTGGTGA
>Ga0302140_10010302_pt1 | contig 11568 bp, 12 predicted proteins | sample I_Bog_E1_1_FD_202095 | JGI IMG/M metagenome (GOLD analysis project Ga0302140, IMG submission 202095) | Peat permafrost microbial communities from Stordalen Mire near Abisko, Sweden - I_Bog_E1_1 | ecosystem: Environmental > Terrestrial > Soil > Wetlands > Peat | place: Sweden: Abisko, Stordalen...
TAGAACACCGAAGTCCTGATGTAAGGTTCTTCGCCATTGCTGGTTTCTCCTTTGCGGTCAAAGTACCATATAGGTTTGGTCAGTGTCTCTGCAACATCTGGGCGTTCCTTCTGAAGTGTGTTCCAGACGTGGTGTGAGGAGACTATATCTGACTCGCCGCCTTCGAGAGACCTTTGAATACAGAGCAACCCAACGATATCAGAATCATCGGCATGAAAAAATTGGCTTCAGAAGTAAGTGGTGAACTTAGACCGAGAACATGTCGGGTTCTCACTTACCGAGCATTTGTTCTGTAAATGCGGACCTTATCTATTTGCTTCGGATCTTCGCCGAGGTCTTTGACGTGCCCAAGTACATGGCCTCGACCATTCTGGCTAACAAAGTAACCTAGATAGGTACCCATTCCAAGATACGCAACTGCACTCTTGTGAAGGCCCCATTTACCAGCCGGAAATCCTTTGAAAAGGATAAAGCCTTTACCATTGAGAATTTCGGCCCGGATTGCGGTCAACAGCGTGGACAGTGTGGGCAAGTGGAAATTATCCTGAAACTTATAATAAGAATCGTGCTCTTGATTGGATTAGTCAAGAACTGACCTTCGAAATACCCGTCAGGGGGATGTTGTTGGCAATGAATTGATCAGCTGACCGGCCGAGTTCATTAATTTCCTGGTCAGTCAAGACGTGAACCCATCTTTCAGGATTGTGGGCGTAGTCCTCCGCTTTCCAGACGGTCTCCCCGGTGATTTCTTTCGGAAAATCTGCATACGGCCTGAGCAAGTCGTAAAGCGGAGGATGTTGCCCAGAAGTCTTGATGCCGTCCGGGAATATCTTTCTGTCAACACTGGTGTAACCGCTTTGCCGCCCATGAGGAGCCGTGGGTTGGGGATCAAGTAAAGAGGGGGCCATGATCTACTGAGATGGCTCAGAAGGTTTGCACACTGGTCGGAGCCGACAGGAGAGAATGAGCTAAACGGGCGTGAAGAGGATTCGAAGAAGGAGAGCCCAAAAATATGAAGAGGGAAGACTGCCAGATGACACAACAGTGGTCGAGTCCATTGCACTGCTTGGCCGTGGCAACTAGATTCGATGGTAGCATCACTAATGCTGATCCACGACCTAGGGACGATTGCGTGCTTTCTGCAGGTCGGCATTTGTGCCTTCGCGGTGGAAGAAAGAAGCGGCACCACATGTCCTCAGCCCACTGGGACATTTAACTAACTACACCCTGAATGTTTCTTCGGACTATCGTACATTCATGTATCTCTCTTTAAGTCCAGGAGGCTCTTGGATGAGGATATGACATCCACGCCCCCAGTCCAAGTGCACGTGCGTACGAATCAAGGACGATGGATGCGAGTGCCGCTTTGTGTGTCCACTGAGAGAGAGGGCTGGTCTTCGCCTGTGGAGCCTCGAGGCGTGCACCGAGCAATAAATCCGCGGGGCAGGCGGTCAAATTGGCAGAACGCGCTTCTCCAAGCCTGATTAGGCAGAAGGACCAAGAGCCAGCACAGCCTTGTCTTTGTGCCGAGTGACGTTTTATTTATCAACACCACCATAATCTGGCTTCAACACACGCGTTGTCCTGCCTGCAGATACCGAGCGCAATCTGGTATATCTGTCTATTCTGCCTGCCCGACGCATTTGCCTGTCAATAAGGTTGTCCCCTCCCGATAAGAAGACATCGTCCCACACCCAAACATCAGCCTTTCTGACCCTTTTCAGCGACACTTGCTTGAGCAACCACCCCTCTACAGGCGCAACCTCTCCATTTCCGCCCAACGTTCAGCAAGAATGGCAGCGTTCCTCACCGATCTCTTCCAGTCCATCTTCACCCCAGGCCCGACCCCCACCCTCCTGGTGGCGACAAATGTGGCGTTCGCGTGCCTGCAGGGAGTCCTTCTCCTTCTCCTTATTGCGACATACAGTATTCATTTCGCAATACTCTCACTCTTGAGTGCTGGTCTTTGGTGGGCTATCAACTGGTTCGTCGCGGAGCTGAAGGCGGCTCAGGCAGAAGAAGACGAGAAGAAGAGACGTCTAGAAGAGACTGGACTAGGGGACGACACAGAAACAGAGGCAGAGACGGTGATAGATGCGGGCGAGCCTACGTCTGGTAGCAATGAGGTCGAGATCATTGATCGGAAGGGGGATTTGAAAGATCGCGGTGGCTCGGGCGGAAGTAAATCCGAGATTAGCACTGAGGACGAGTGGGAAAGAGTCTCCGAGAACGAGAAGGACAAGTGAGCAAAGAGGAGGAGTCGAGAAGTGGCTGCAGATTTATCATATACCCAGTATTGTCGAAAGCGGTGTTGTATGACTTGCAAAAGAGCAGTCCAAACGGTGTAAACACACCTGCTTAACTAGAATATTTAAGAGAGCAAGCCATGCATTTGAAAACAAACTGATGAAACTCTTTCAAATCCTCTTCTTGTTTAAGTTGATTAGCTAGTCTTCTAGATCTAATATGATGATGGAATTCTACTTGAAAGGTCGTCGTGTTCATCACGTGATACACCCGCAAAATCGCGCCCCGAGTGGATTGGATTTTCGCGAGCCGACAACTTTGAGGCTTCTTGGACGGGCTTCCTACGTCTGCCCCAACGATCGCAAAGGCGCAAAGACGAATCCATATTCATTCCAAGCCTCGCAAGCTAGGAGACCGACAATATGAAGCTCGTCAGGTAAGCTTTCTCAAAATCTAGCCTTCTTATGGCACAAGCTGAGCTCCACCTTGCAAGGCTCCGACTCGAAGCTCCAGACTGACTCTTTACTCCTGGTAGGTTCTTGATGAAATGTGCGAACGAAACTGTCACTATTGAGCTTAAGAATGGTAAGTTCGTCCCCAATATGACTTCGTACTTTGACTGAACTTTGCAAGGCACGATTATTCATGGCACCATAACTTCAGTGTCACCTCAAATGAATACCGCATTACGTACAGTCAAGATGACCCAGCGTGGCCGTGATCCGATCTCTCTCGATACTATCAATCTCCGTGGATCAACAATCCGATACTATATCCTGCCTGACTCGCTTCCCCTGGATACTCTCTTGATCGACGATGCGCCAAAACCCAAGAACAAGGCAAGAAAAGAGGCGGCGGATCGCGGTGGAGCCAGAGGTGGAAGGGGTCGCGGTGGCCCACGAGGACGTGGCGGCTTTAGGGGTGGTCGTGGGAGAGGTGGCGGAAGAGGCTTTTGATCCTGCATAGAGAGCAAGTTAGGGACAATGGCATGCTATCTCTGTGCAACCGTAGGCAGAGGAGCACTGGATACATCCAAGATTTGTGGGTTTACTGGCGTTTACGGACAATAAAACTGAGGAAGCGTTTCTTGCACCAGATATGTATCCTTGGCTTTTCATTATGTGCGCCATATCCTAAGTATTTGGAGGTTTTCCCATCCACCCTTTTTTCCGGTGGTCCCTACAACATCCGCCGCCCACTTACCACCCCAGCTCTTGATCTGTTCCTTGACCTCCTCTGGCTTGTTCTGAGCACAGAGGAGGATGTACGCACAGCCGCGGGAGCAATTCAGAACCTCTGGCAGGCTTTGAAGAAGCCGAGTCGTTGTCTCCATCCCATCAATGCCCCCTGCGTACGACAAGGAGAGCAGATGGGAATCCGCTTCGTATGTTGTAGTGGTCCTTGCTTCTTCATCCGGCAAGCGTGGAAGCTCCGAGGTTGGTACATAAGGAGGGTTGAAGATTAGGACGTCGACTTGCTCAGGTTTCATAGAACTTGTGAGGTCACCAAGAATGTTGCCCAAGTAAAACCCATGTGACAGAGCTTCCACGTCCTGCTCTTGCGCTGCAAGTCTTACTGTCTCCACTGTGGCCTTGCATGCGAATCTATTCACATCCACTCCTGCCGTGAAGATATCTTGCCTTCCGAATATGCTTACTGCGTGCGCATTAATGAATGAGAGGATGACACCAGAGCCAGTCCCTAATTCGACGACAAATGGAGACGATGAATGTGTCAATGTCGACGTTGGACTGTGGTGACTGAAACGCTGTTGAAGAAATGCCTTCTCGGATTCCGAAGATAAAGTATCGAGAAATAGAAACGAGTCCTCCGCTGGCTCGTATACCCTTTCATATGGTACGTGAGAGGTCGAGGGTGTTGGAAGCATGGTTTCCTCCTCTCTCTTCGATTTATTTCGATCAAAAAAAACTCCCCGGAGACGAGGCGGACGAGGCTGAAGTGACCTTTTTTTCGCCAAATGTTTCGGCCGAGGCGCCTCGCTAGTCTTGATGACGACCACTGATTGTCCACGGCGTGAATGAAGTTCAACCTGATGAACACGACTACTAGAGCGTAAGATGAAGTTCAGTCCTCGATTACGGATGGCTACGCCTACGTCTGCTGGAACTACACGGGGTTTCAAACCGGCCCCCCTTGCGCTATTGCCACCAATACCGCTGTACAGAAGACTACTCAGAGCGCATCGCAAGCACTTACCCAGAGAGATGCGTCTGCTGGGCGACCAGTACATAAAGAGCGAGTTTAGAGCCCATAGAAATGTGGAAAACCCGGTTCATATTGTACCACATCCTCTGCACAGGGAGAGGTTTGTTGGGGCTAATATTTCGTAGATCGGATTTCTGACAGAATGGCAAATGTATGCCCAGAAACTTGAAGGCGATGCTTGGATCGGGGAACGGATGGATGTCGGGAAGATAGAAAAAATGAGCGGTATGGTCCCTAAAGTCAAGCATCCACCGACTGAGACCGTGGGCTCATGGGTTCAAAAGATCAGCAGCTTGGTCAACTGTATGAGCTTATGCAAGCGATACGGAAGAAAGATTTGGAGGACGGCCGACCCGGGGAAGAATGACATGAACTTCGTCTATGAGAGGTTTCATGTGGGATCTTGAGGGGTTGTTAGGCAACGTCTGTAGACGTTCTGTCCCCTATGGTACCGTGGGATGAAACGACTGGCTCGACGGGCCCAGATCTGCCCTGGAAAACAGTCGACAACTGCATTCTAACTTATCTAGTATTTCATTAGACATAAAGCTCCAAAGATATATCTGGGCAATGTATTGCTCCCACCTTTGTTGCATTTCGACCTCGGTGCTGTTGGGACAATCGGTTATGAAGAGCATACCTGCGACAAGTTTGAAAATCGAATCTTTCCTCGGGATCGGGGCCTGTTTAGAGCCAGAGAGAATTGCCGAATGTCAAAGGAGGCTCTGGAGTTTACAAGTGGTGCGGAAACCATGAGCAGGAGTTTCAAGGGTTGGTTGCGCTCGTCGTTGTACTCATCTTGATGATACGATGCACGAGTCACCAACACAAGTAATCATAGAAATTTCAGGCGTTCTATCAGTCAACTCCGGTACAATGATGTGCAGATACAACAATTCAACAGTTTTGCAAAGCTTAACGGATGCGGTCCAATCTCGCCCTGTTCATGACGATCTGCTCGTCGACGCGATCACTCTATGGAAATGGTTAGCCAACCCATGCAATTGCGACAAACTAGCAAGACTACTTACCTTCTCTATAATCTTATCGATCTGCTTATTCTGTGCCTCGACCTCTTTCCCAGTGGCTCGTGCTAGAGCATTTAGTCGCCCAGCAGCATGACCAAGAGCGTCCAAATTGCTATCAATCTCGTTCTCCATCTCCTCATCTTCGGAATCGGCCTCGAATTGATACTTGGAACGCTCTGCTAGGCTTGCTTTCGTCTGCTGAGGACGATAGCCAACATCGCCAGGCTGCAGCTCTTTGAAAGCTTGCTCCATTCTTTGCTGGGAACCAAAAGCGGCTTGCCGTGTGGCATCACGCTGTTCGCGTTCTTGCCTGTGCTTCTCAATGATTTCCTCATCTCGAGCGGCCCTGCGGGAGGACGCCGTAAACGGATTTGACACATGAACGGCGAACATGCTCTTGTTCAATGTCCTCAACTCCTTTGCCTTTTCTTCGGCGATGCGATTGTGATTTGCGGCGAGGTCCAAATTCTTTTCGGTGTTGTGAATACGTTCGCCTTGTGCACCAAGACGAGCCAATGTAGCGCGACCAGTCTCCTCAGCCTGGGCTGCAATTCGCAGCGCATTCCGGGTGGACGAAACATCTTCCTGCTTCATGAAACGGATCTGTTGTTTGGTTCCTGCCACTTCTTCTTCTTCTTCTTCCTCTGCCGTAAGCTGCCTTTCTTCTCCATAGGCGCCATAACTGCCTTCGCTACCAGCTGTGCCAGACTCAGCAGTATAACCTCCACCCGGCCGTCCATTGCTTGGTGGCAGAGCACCCCGCTGTGCATACTTGTCCTTCGCCCCGCCAAATAAAGCATCTCGCTGATCTTCTGTGGTGGTTGTCTCATTACTGTTTGTCCTTCCCAATCCCCCATACCCACCTGGCCCATACTTGGAACCGGTATCTGCACCTGCTCTATAGCTGGGAGGGCCATCGTATCGATTGGCGCCATACCCACCTCCACTGCCATACTTCTCAGCTCCATATCCACCACCATTGGGCGGTGCCGGACTACGACTCACAGTTGCTCCCCCTCGAGTCGCACCTGGGCCAGATGGCAGGCCACCGCGGCCACCGCCTGGTCCGTTCGGCAACCCGTACTGCTGTCTGGCTTGTTGATATGGTGAAGCGCCCGGTGGTGTTCCGACTGAACCCATATTTGCAAATTTGTTGTTGTCTTGAGCGTACGGATCTGCGGCCTGAGCTGGTTGTGCATATGGGTTCGAGGCAGCAGGAGCTGGAGAGCTATTCTTAGAACGTGAGAAGAGAGCAGAACGATTGGAATCCTCATGGCCGTCCCCCTTCTTGCTGAAGCCAAATTTCTTCATTGCGGCGATGGGAGTAGAGGGAGGAAGATCCGAGAATGAAGAAGGAGCAGGAGATGCGACTGGAATTGGAGATTGTGTAGAGACTGGGGCGAAGGCTTTTATGTCGCTTTGGTTGTCACAGATGTGGTTCAAGGCAGCAGGGGTTCGCCGGCACAGCCCCATGCGGCCAGCTCGAGTCATTCGACTAGCATGCACACTAACTCACCTTTACCTCCACCTCCAGTCAGTTCTTACCCACATTCTGAACAACCCAACATTGAATAATTAGAGACCACTGCTCAAAGAACATACACAAAAAAAGCACTGAATCGCAATGCATTCGCATTTTTAGCCTCTCGGAGCTTCGCACGTCTTTCCCACTCATCTGCACACTCTTCCACCAACCTCATCCAAGATGGTTTACCAATCGCGGCAGCTCTACCATACGCACACCCTAAATCACCGGCCTGTGCCAAATACGGGGACGACCTTATTAGAAGTTTTACGGCGACAGTTAGGAGCATCTTAAAGCTCAATCAAGTCCCTAGTTAGGCACAGAGTGCACTTTTGGCGTGAAGTCTGCCTCGGTCTGTCTACACTGCCCCAGGCCACAGAATCACAGCAAGATCATAATGGCCTCGATATTCACTTTCGATCCAGATCCCCCACGAGTCTCTTCCCCGTGGCTGACTCCAACCGGCTCCCCCAAGCCCTCGACGCCCCAACCTGGAAACGGGCCCAGCCTCTCTGAGGGCATCCCAGCGTCAGGACAGCTTCAGGACTATGGGGTCTCTAGGCTCGAAGCAGAGCCCCAGGATGGCCCTACGGAGTACAAACTGCATCTGCTTTTGAGGCCCAGAAGAGCTTATAGCTCTTCCTCGACGGGATCCTTAGCCTCGAGATCCCAGCAACACAGACAAGCGTCCGAACCCGGGCCGGTGCTAGCAGCTTCGAACCAGTCTCGCCAGCACCGTCTCGAACAGCTGACAACGCAGCTTTTATGGAGGCTCCAGCAGTCTTCACCGTACCATGCTTCGTCGACGAGTGATCTGGTCTTGCCTAAACTACCAGAGGCTGCCGAAAGCTTGGAGACCCCTTCACGACCGAGCAAACTTCTTGCCGGGCTCGAGGAGAGCCGAGGAGCTTTGTACGAAATTGGTGTTTCCGATGATGGCACCTTTGTTGGGTTGACGAAAGACGAGATGGACGAGAGTTTGACTAATCTCCGGGCTATGGCTGCAAGCCTGGGCTGTAAGGTCGAGGTTGTAAAGATGGTCGTCGTGGGGGATTGCGAGTGGCACGAGTCTGTTGCCCCTGCGTTAGCAATATCGCAATTCGCGAAAAGAAGACCCAGAGCTGCCAAGTTTCTCGCTTCGCAAGGAGAATCCTTGCGGCACCATGCACAATTGTGGGTAGCTGAAGCCTTAATAACCCCGGATCTGCGCTCAAAAGAGCCTCCGCAAGCCCTTGCCCCGAGTTTGCCCTTTCATCATGAAACCTTACCTCCAGTTGGGACTGACGATGAATCTGGGAAAGTTCAACTGGCAGTACAAGAAGCAACGGAACAACTACGCATAACTTTGACTGGACCCACTACTTCTGGAAAGTCGAGTCTGCTAGGAACATTGTCGACGGCGACACTGGACAATGGACGAGGCAAAAGCAGACTGAGTCTGCTGAAACATCGTCATGAGATAGTATCTGGAGTAACCAGTTCTGTTGCCCAAGAACTAATCGGTTATAAGGATCAAGAAGTTATAAACTTTGCTTCTGGAAACGTTACCTCGTGGACTGACATTCATGCTGCTGCGGAAGATGGCAGATTGGTCTTCGTCTCAGATTCCGCAGGGCATCCCCGATACCGTCGAACTACGGTTAGAGGATTAGTCGGCTGGGCACCTCATTGTAAGTGATCGGAAGCAAATTGTTTTCTCGTGACACACTTCGCTTTTCTTCCAGGCTGGCATTTCAATCCCAAGCAATCACTAATTCCACTTGTATTAGGGGCGGTCCTATGTATAGCGGGTGATGACAGCGAGAATGCGCCCAGCGCAGCTGGCGGAACGTCTTCTGCCCAAGAGATACTTGGTAGTACTGGAACTGGTATCGACTTAGCGAAGGCCCACTTGTAAGTCAATCTCTGAATCGATGAGTCGAGCTTACTCAAACCCACATGTATCTTGCTATTGTTGAAATTATATTCTGAAATCTCCGAATCGACGATCTAATTTGAGGTTTTGCTGCATAGGGAGCTCTGCTTGAGGCTAGACAAACCGTTATGCATTGTGGTCACTAAACTCGATTTGGCGTCCAAGAATAGTCTACGACAAACACTTTCGAAAGTCCTTTCCGCAGTCAAAGGGGCTGGTCGGACGCCGTCAATTATACCACCAGATCAGGGCAACCCCACTGACTCGAATCTTACCACAATCACTGGTGGTGAGGAGGATGTAATTCGAGATGTGGTTGAGAAACTCGACCCATTTGATGGCCTCACATCGATAGTTCCTATCAGTATGTCCATCCTCATGTTGACCTTTTCTTAAGCGCCCCTTGCGCTCATTGTGAGAGTCCTAAATCCATCTCTGGTGCCTTCTCGGAATATGTACTTTGATATCTCTCGCCATTAGGTATTGATACTAACCTGAAGTTGTCAAGTCATGACGAGTGCTGCGAAAGGGACTGGAATTCGTTCTCTCCACGCCCTTCTGAAAAGACTCCCCATCCCACCCGTGCCGACATCCCAAGATTTTGTCGGCCTCGCGTTGAATCCGGAACAACCAGCTTGCCTCTTCCATATCGAAGACGTTTTTGGCCTTCCAGCGTCCTTGGAACCTTTGGCATCAAGCAGTGGTAAACAAATAGATGCTGGAGTTGTGGTAGCAGGGTATCTTCGATTGTAAGTTACCCTTCTTGTTTGGATCGTTCCTGACGCGTCTTCTTTGCATCAAAAACAAGTGGTTTTGTCCCGTCCTTTATGTGTCAAAAGAAGTAACACTGACCATCTTTTAGTGGAAGCGTGGCGGTTGGCGATATTATCATCATTGGGCCCTTTCCTGCAGATTGGGAGGAGAACGAATCTTCGCCATCGAGCAAACCCGACTTCAGGTCTTCTCCAAACAGCTTTGGTGCATCGCTAGCGACTAACATTTCCCTTCCAGCAGGCGGCATTTCGGTTTCAGCCTCTGGTACCAAAGGCGAGTGGCATAGCGCCCACATCGTAAGCCTGCGAAACCTACGCCTCCCTGTTCACTCGTTAAAGGCCGGTCAAGTTGGAACTGTTGGAGTTGTCTTCGACATTCCAGCGGAAGAACTATCCAATGGTGCCTTCGAAAGGATGCCACTAGCGGTCCCTCGCTTGCGAAAAGGCATGATCATGGCCATACCGAGTCGACACATGACGGTCACAGGCCACAGCTTGCAGGCCGCGAGTGGATTCACTGCGTCTTTTGAAGACAGTGATATCAACTCGGTAACCCCAGGAAGTTTGGTTGTTGTATACATGTAAGTACAGATACCCCTTCCTTTTCAAGTATTCTCCTCGAGGAGCAGCATTTCGATTGCCCCCAAAGAACTACTAACATGCAATTACCCAGTGCTAGCATTCGCGCATCTGCAAAGGTGCTACGCCTAGTCCCTCATGTCGAGAATGAAAGGGTCGGGCAGACCGAAGAGTCGGATGATATGTTTAGTCTAGACAGCATCGAGCTAGAGGGACAAGAACCCGAACCTTTGATCTTCGGTTCCGACGGTGTTACAGATGTAACGCTGGAACTCATGACTAATCGCGAGTGGATAGAGCTAGGATCGCAAGTTCTTGTCATGCCAGGCGGAGGTCAGGGACTGTATCACGGGTCTGAAAGGGGGGAGAAAGGTATTGCTGGATTAGAGGGTTTTGTTGGTAGAGTTCTCGAAGTTGTAGATTAACCATTGCTGGGCTCTCTAGTTGTTTCTCTAAACAATTCAGACAAAACAGCGAGGTGATAACCACAGTCGTCTTAAACAGCCAACAAGCTAGACATGCTATGTTACTCCCCTCACCCGTCTTTGATCTTGGATTTGATCCTGGACATAACATGCCACAAGCGTGCCGTGACACCAGCCCAGCCCAGAACGACTTCGTAAAGACCTCCAGTAAGATGCGCGTTGGCCATCTGTCAATCTGTTCGACCTCTGCCGACGACGTTTAAGCCCTGACAAGTCCGTAAAACAGCGTCCACGTCAACACGAACCCACTCAACCCCTCGAACAAGCCTCCTGTCCACAATTCGATGCTGCTCCGAAAGTACCTCCCCACACTGAACCTTCCCGGACTCTGGGAGTCCTGGATAAACACCGGCCGGACCCGGAATGCATATACGAGGGCAGAGGTGATCAGAGAGAAGATGAGATAGAAGACAAATCCGAGGTACGACTCGAGACCTAGGATGCCGGCGCCGACACCAAAAAGGGAAGCTGTCAGGTTGTGGAGGGTTGTGAGGGTCTGTGAGCGGGGAAGGATGTTAGTGTAGGTTCCTGTCATGTAGTGGGGGAGGCTGAGGTCCACGGCTGCGGAGGCGTGCTTGCTGAAGATGGAGCCAAAAGCTGAACGTTCTTGGGTGGCTGTAGTATAGGAAGGGTTGGGAACTGGTCCGAGAGAAGGACGAAGGGAAGGGGGGGCAACAAGCGTGGTGTGGTGTGAAGGAGGAACGGGACGAACCTTCGTGTTGTGCAGCACCGACTCCTGCACGATGGGGCTTATTTGCAGCTCGCGCTCCGTGAGCATGACTGCGGTCCC
>Ga0302140_10010303_pt1 | contig 11567 bp, 11 predicted proteins | sample I_Bog_E1_1_FD_202095 | JGI IMG/M metagenome (GOLD analysis project Ga0302140, IMG submission 202095) | Peat permafrost microbial communities from Stordalen Mire near Abisko, Sweden - I_Bog_E1_1 | ecosystem: Environmental > Terrestrial > Soil > Wetlands > Peat | place: Sweden: Abisko, Stordalen...
ACCCCCCCCCCCCCCCCCCCCCCCCCCCCCCCCCCCCACCCCCCCCACACACACCCCCCCCCCCCCCCCCACCAACCCCCCCCCCCCCCCCCCAGCACTTATATTTATTTGAGATTTACGGGCGTAGGGCTCTTGGTATCAGGGATGTTTTATTAGGTGCTGACTGCGGCTGACCACCGGCGGAGTCGGCGTCTTTCTCATTCCGCTTGGCACTGCCGTTGGCAGCGGATCCGAAAAATTGGTATTGTCCTGATATAGCTATTGCTCCAGGTGATTTAGGACTATATAAACTCAGACCCCGAGGGCCAATTCAAGGATCTGCAGAATGTTACACATAAGCTATGCGAAAACTGGAGCTTGCCCAAGCCCATCCCTGTGCCTGCTTACGCTGCTATCCTGTAGGCTACTGTTACATTGATGAGGCGAGCCAACCATGAGCTGGAACAATGGCTGACATTGACATTACCGAGTAGACATACGAGAAATATATCTGAGATTGTACGACCATTGTCTTGAACTGCGGCCGCCACTACGGATGATGGCATAATGGATCGGCCTATATCAATAATCAGTGGACACCGTTTCCTTAACTTTCATTTCTATATATTCGTCTGCTACGAAACCGTTTGTGGTGTTCGTTAATCTCTCCCTCGGCGACTTTGAGGATAGCATAATGATGACATTGGCCCGACATCTGTTCTCTGTTCTGCTTGTGGGAGGCACGCTCGTCTTAGGTGAGCCGGCGGCACATGCTTCTCTTGGTTCCAACTTGGCAAGCCGTCAAAACACCCTCTTTATTCCATTCTACGGCACCAGCGCAAATGGATTTACCTCTCCTCCACGCGGCTGGAACACCTTTGGTCTGCAAGCCTTGGACTCGGCCGCTAACGGCGGATTCGTCATCAACCAAGCCAATGTCCAATCTGAGTGCGACTTGCTCAATGTCACAGCCGGATATAAATTATGCAGTATTGATTCGGGATGGTCAGGAAATGGAGGAGATGAGTTCGGCAGGCTTGTGCCAGATACGTCTGTGTTTCCGGATCTGGCAGGCCTTGCGACCCATCTGCACGGGCAAGGAATGCAACTGGGCGTCTACATATTGCCAGGTGCTCTCTCAGCCGATGCAAATGTACTTGTGGAAGGTACAACCATCACTTTGGGGTCTCTATTTGACGAAAGCCAACCGAGCTACAATCTACGACAAACGTTCGACTTCAGCAAGGACGGCGTGCAACAGTGGCACAACTCGGTCGTGAATAACTTTGCTTCTATGTAAGAAATGAGAGTCTGGATTACTGTCGAGGAGCATTGCTAACACAGAATAGAGGCATTGATATGATTAAAATGGATTTCATGACCCCCGGAAGCCCTGATGCAGGCGAGAATCTTCCAGCCAACAACTCCCTTGCAGCAGTCGCCTACCACAAAGCAATCCAGCAATCAGGGCGTGCAATCCGCCTCGATCTTTCCTGGAAACTAGACCGTGATCTCAGCGACTGGCTTCTCTGGCGCAGCAACGCCGACTCTCTGCGACTAGACCAAGACATCAACAACTCAGGCACCGGCACTTTCGTAGCATTTGCCACAGTGCAGCGAGCCATCGAGCAATATCGCTCGTTCATCAATCAGCAAGAAGAAGACCCTACACGTCAGGGACTACCGATCATGATCCGACCAGACATGGACAACTTATATGTGGGCAACGCAGCCTCACTCTCAGGGATCACCGACCAGCAGCGCTACACGGTGATTATCCACTGGATCGGAGCGGGGGCTAATCTAATCACTGGCTCACAGCTCAAAAGTCTAGATACGTTAGGCCAAGAGCTACTCTACGACTCCGAAGCCCTCGCTGTCGCAGATTTCACAGCAGTTTTCCCAATGCAGCCTAAAAATCCATTCAACACCGCGGACCCTGGCTCACAAGCGTCTTCACAGCTTCAAGCGTGGATCGCTGGTCCAGATAATGCCAACGAAAATGCCGTGGTTGTTCTCGCAAACTACGGGCCTGATCTAGGTCAGGGTGGCTTCGGCACAAGTCTTCAGGGTGTTCAGCTTGTTAACATCTCACTCGTCGATCTGGGCATTGCGAATGGTCAACCGAATGGAGCACCTGGATGGAACGTGAGGAGAGTATTTGGTGGTGGCGGGAGTGGCGGAAGTGACCACGCTAATTTGGGGGTTACTAGCACTTTTCTGGCTTCCTTTCTTGGACCGGGAGAGAGTGCGATGTATAAATTGACGAGGTCTGGATGACCAAGAGACTTTTCTTGGGCCATCGATCATCTGCTTTAAGTTCAAAATACGGAGCTGTGCTGAGGCGGGAGAAGTAAACTGTCGGAAGAAGGGTCGGAAACGCAGGGAACAAGGCTCAGGATGAATTCGATACATATACTGATTACAACAAGGCTTTCTGAAAATTTGGTAGTGACAATCCATGTTTTATTCGATATCTCACATAATAAGGGAAAGTGTTTATGTTACCCCATTCCGTAGACCAAAACATTTAGGACAATTTCAATTATTCCCCTCTCTCGTCAACGCCATAATCAATCTCACAACATCCCGACCTGCCCCTTCAGGAAAATAAGCCGAGGGCTTAAAGTAGGCTGTCAGCTCATAGTTCCGAAACTTCCCACGCTGACTGTTTTTCTAGGCGCCAAGCGAGAAAGGGGCTCGCACTCGCTTAAAATTACCTCTGGGATTCGCAAACCCTGAAAACAACGAAACTTCTCTGGTTGATTCCTACTCTCCGAGGCACTTCTCCAGGAGCAGAAATGGGTTGCTCGTCATTCCCTGAGAAATGACTTATCATAGATTGGGGGCTAATAAACGTTTTCGTTTCAGGCCCTTAGAAAGCTGGTGGGCCATCTTTACGCAGGTCCAAGAACCATGGCATGATGAGTAAATCATATATCTATAATTTGAAACGTGAAACTACTCTCCAGCAGCGTAAGGACTCCTCGCACGCAAAGCCGGACCGAAGACCCAAAGCAAGACCGGGGCTGGTAAGCCAATGACCACAGCCACCAATGCTAAAACAGAATTCCCCCAGCCAAACCCGAGTCGCTGGTAGAGATACGGCGCAAACAGCGGAAAGCCGAACCCGGCAAACGACCGCACAAAAGTGGATGCCGCGCTGACGGAGGCGGCGTATGTTGGATACACGTCGAGGGCGTACGATTGAATACTCTGGAAGCTGAACTTGACGCCTGCTCCGAAGAGCAATATCCCCAGGTCTGGCATAATCCAGTGCAGCTGATACTGAGCGCTCCAGCCGTACCACAACAGGCCGACTGCCGTCAAAAGTGTCCCGGGGACTAACATGGGCAGTCGGAATTCGGGCTGACTATTGCCTCCCGCCCTCTTCGTGAGCCAGCGGTAGGTGATATCCATAAGTCGTGCGCAACTCTGGGTACCTAGAAGATACCCGATGGCTAGGGCAAGGTAGTGTAGACCTCCAATACTGATAGACATGTGGTACCTCTCGGTCCATAGGAGGGGAAACGTTGACAGGGCAAGATAGACCAGGCCGAACACGTATGTGATGTACAGTGTGAGGATCTGCACGATTGGCTGTGTGAAGAGGAGGACGAATGGCCTTTCCAGTGCCAACCTTAGCCTCTGGCCAAAAGTCTGGCCAGCAACTTCCCACTGGGTATGAAGAGCTGTGTTTCCCGTCTCTTGACGCAATTTTTCAGCTTGTCTGGCTAGAATCAGAACGGGAAACGTCTCGGGGATGAGGAAGAGTCCGGCGACCTGTACTACAGCGCTAAAGATGCTAAGAGACCTGAAACACCACCGCCAAGAGCTATACTGGGTCACAAACGCTCCAATGAGGGGACCGAGTGTAGGACCTAGAAGTGAAATAAGAGTATAAAGTCCGAGCGAACGGCCACGCTCTTCTTTCTTCCACAAGTCACCCAGAAGTCCTGCACCAACGACAAGAGAGGCACTATGCCATTCACATATGTCAGCTGTTGTCACGTTTTATGCAATGTGAATATATATCAATAAGAGACGCTTACCTGCCGCCAAAGCCTGCCAGGAACCGAAACACAATAAGTTGTGCGACATTATGTGCAAACCCACACGCAGTGTTGAAAATCGTATAAATCAAGCTGAAGATATGTAGCACGCGAGCCCGTCCAAAGACCTCAGATAGAGGGCCGACAATCAGCGGGCCGAAAGCCGAGGCCAGGATAAAAATAGACAACGAGAGGAAGGCAATAAAGTCTTGTTTGATGCTGAGGTCATGCTTGATGGCTTCGAGGGCAGGTGCAACTATGGCTGTCGATGCAGGCGTTAGGAAGCTGAAGAGCGATATGAGTGCCGTGACTCTCCATCTCTTCGCAAAGGACCAGTTGCGTGGGTTGGTTGGGTCTTCTGGGCTGGACCAGGTAACCTGTAAGTCATGAGCCCCATGGTTGAGTAGGTATATTCAGCTAGCCGCGTGGGGGTGGTTATATCAGAAAACGGCACAGGGACGACAAGCTTACCAAGTCTTCGTCGTTTTTGGCTGTTTCGGATCCACTCGTCCGCTCCGGCTTAGCCCTGACTTCGGTGCCTGAAAGAAACACTGACATATTCCAATCACACGAGATTAGCAGTGAAACTGATATGTCGCCAGCGACGCTGGTGGGCTATTCTCAGCTTTAAATATCTTGAACAATTTCGTCCAGCGAGCAGTAGGGCAACCCCGAGGGAGAGTTAGATTCGGAGTATAGCTATTGCGAGCGGTCGTATTTTGTCCGATTAAATAAGTTCTGGCATAGATGAATGGTATGCTTATGGCCCGAATCGACATAAGTATGCTGGAGAAGCTGAGAGCACTTATAGTCGAAGTGAGCCTTCATCGCTTATTTTCGTCGAGATCCAAGGGTCACTTCAGCATAACCACACCAAATTCACATTAACATCCACAAAAATACCGGACAAGAGCAAGAGCAGAAATATGGCTTATCTATACACGCTGCATGCAGCTCGGGGCGATATTGATACTCTGCGTCGCTACTGCAGCACGCTAGAGTCGCTGTTGGGCTCCTACGGATCTCGTTGGTGCCTAGAAAGAAATATGTTCAGCTGAAAGAACGACATCGGAAGAAATCTTCCCTAGGATGTTCCTGATGTGGCGCTTGTGCGGCCCAGCGTTCTGTCCGGCCCAGCGTTCTATCCGGCCGCGGTCTATGCGGCCCAGCATTCTATGCGGCACAGCGTTCTATACGGTACAGATACGGTACATTACCCGAGAAGGGTTTAAGCATGGTGCGTACAAGAGATTAGAAAGCTACTAGGCAGCTTGATAAAGTGGGCAGTTTTTGCAGCCATATTCGCATGCCGTACAACCTTTCAGCTTCCCTACTCGTATCTTTCAAAACTTCCTTAATTCGCTATGAGCCTGTAAGCAATTGGCCAGGGATAGGTTTGGGCGAGCCTACGCCGTATCACGCCGTCAACAGATGAAACACTTTGATAACTCGTGTCTTATTAAGCAATATCCATGTTTATAGCAAGGGTATTTCAAGAAGGAGAATTGATGTTGCATTACAAAGAGTGGCTCGAGCTTTAGCTGTTTATTGGAAATAGCTGTTTGTGGGAATTAGCTGTCTATGGGAAGTGGTGACTTTCAAGCCTGTTGTGTATAAAGGCACCAAGGGTTATCGCAGCTCGTTGCTCTATTTCACAACCCCAAGACAGCAAGAAAAGATAAGAAAGCCCAGAAACCCCCCCTCCAGACTCCAGCATCCAGCATCCTTTGTCCACACATTCTTCACTCAAAATGTCTGAAGGCCACCTTTACATCAAGGACAGCCGCACCTGGAAGGATTACACAATTCCTATCTCCAAAAACGCCATTCTGGCTTCTGATATCAACAAGATCAATGCTTCGACCGGAGAGTCAGATGCAGCAGACAAGGTGGATAAGGGACTCCGTGTCCTAGACCCTGGTTTCAATCACACGGCTAGTCATGAGTCCAAGATAACCTGGGTGTAAGCTCCCTTCGCCGGTCAATGGACAACAAAGGTGCTAACACATGCTCAACAGAGATGGCGAGAAAGGCCAGCTATTATTCCGGGGTCACAGCTTCGATCAGCTGGGAGACTGTGAGTTTGAGAGCATGCTCCATCTCCTAGTCTGGGGCAGCTTGCCAGATGCCGAGAGACAAGAGGCACTCCGCGCCCAGATCGCCGACCTTGCTTGTTCGGTTTCTGAATCTACTTATAAAACAATCCGCTCCTTCCCGTAAGTCCAGATTCCCCCTCCATCTTCTAGTTGGGAACAGTCTGATTGGAAATCAATAGTAAGGACAGCCCGGCGGTCCCCATGGTCTTGGCTGGTCTAGCAGCATATGCCGCAAGCGAGCCAACTTTAATGCCAGCTTACAATGCCGGGCAGACCTTCCACAACAACGAAGAGATGATTGAATTAGGGATCGTAGCCACTGTAGCTGTGTACTCAGTTGTGGTCGGGATCGCATTTTGCCACCGGCAAGGTGTTGAGTTTACGCCGCCTTCACGCTCCGCAACCTTCTGGGAGAACTTCCTCGTCATGGTTGGTATGCTCGACAACCTTCACTACGAGACTCTCCGTCGCACTGCCTCGTTAGCTGCTGACCACGAGCTCTCCAACTCCACCTTTGCCCTCCTGGTGACCGCGTCGTCGCTGGCAGACCCGGTATCCTGCCTCATGTCAGCTATTTGTTCAGCCTATGGCCCGCTACATATGGGTGCGTGTGAAAGTGCGTACAAAACTATGCAGCGAGCTGGCGGGCCGCACAATGCGCAGGCCATCATCGACGCGGCTAAAACTTCTGGCGGGCGGTTGTTTGGATATGGGCATCGCATATACCGCGTTGAAGACCCGCGAATTCGTCCTATCAAAGCTTGCCTAGAAGAACTGCTCGTTGCGGCCCCCGAGCGGAATTTGGCCTTGGAAACCGCCATAGAGATCGAACGCCTTGCGGGACAAGACGAGTATTTTCTCTCGAGGAACTTGCATGCCAACGCCGACATGTACTGCATTTTCTTTGGAATAGTTTTGTAAGCCTTCTAACCCATTGCGCAATAAAAATCTATCATGCGGCTAACCTGTGAGCTTCCTAGTGGCTTCCCCGCAGATTTCATCCCGGTCATGCTTATGTGCCAGCGATTGCCTGGATACATGGGCCACTGGCGTGAGGCGATGCGTAAGTCTAGTCCATTTCTCTCTTTTCGTATAGAAGGCTACTTGATTGTAACCACCTCGCTGACATGATCGTACATGAAGAGCGGCCTATGAAGCTTATGCGACCCGCTGGTTTCTACAGTGGACCGACTGAGCCCGTAACCGCAACTGCTACTGAAGCGGAGACGAGTGTTCCTGCTTTAGATAACTCTGACACTAGATCGACAACGCCAGAATTTGACGAGTGCGCCGATACTCCTGTTAATGGTTCGACACACGACACTTTGGAAGATGGGCTGAAGAAGGTGGCGGTTATCCTTCTTGAGAACAACAACATGCTCGTCCAGGAGTGACATGGACCGCAGCAACCTGCCAGTTTGTATGGGGGTAATAGAGATTGCATTACTATTTGCGATAGATTTTCAATAAATTTCGAATGAATTTTCAATATATTGCTTCTAAATAGCTATCGATCTTGAGAATCATGATACGCAATAGCTCTATCGCAGTTTATCTAAATACTGCTTGGTGCACGCAAGCGATAAAGGGGCTTACCCTCGCTTAAGGTTGCACAGTAGCGTTTAGCCACACGTAATTCGACGTTAAGTCGTACGAGGAAAGTCATGATAAACAATAACTCGCTTTCAGATAAGAAGTAATGAAATGACAAAATAGTTTATACTACGAGGGGTCACATGTTTCAAGAGCCGGGGTTTGACCAAGCTGTCTTTTTGAGGACTGTCATGTGTAACAAATTCTGAGATGATGTTTCCCTTTGCCGAGATCTGAAGTATCCACGCAATTACAAAGTTCTGTCACTGTGCAGGAGCCCCCAAGTCAACCCTAGTCAAATTCCCATTCGCCGCACATATCAAAATCCTCTGCTTGAGAGGTGTACATCTCAGCTGCTCCAGAATCAATTGCAGCGCTAGCAGAGAATTAACCAGCCTAAAGCAAAATAGCATTAGACATGCCGTCTATGCTAAAGAGATCTACCTCGAAGTTTGCCCCCGCGTACAACGCATTGGTGTGGTTGCCTTGGTTGAATCCTGTAGTGGAATCGAGAATGCTGTATTGTTTATTCTCGTCCACCATGGAAAAGCTATGGGTCACGGTGGTAGTGCCAGCATGATTTTCGAATGGGTTGTCGTCGTAACCTGTCATGCGTACCGAGGATGGCAAAGGCGGCAGAGAGAATAGCAGATCCGAGTTTGCTAATATAGCTTCAGAGTCTGGCAAAGCAGAGCTTTTGTGACTAAGTTGGTGTTCAAGGGACCTTGGCAATTCTTCTGCGCCGACAAGGGATGCCATGGATGACAGCTGCACTTCCGGGAAAGAACCTCGTGTGTCCGTTGCTTGAGCACCAAAAGCTACCACTCCAAGTTGACCTGGTTCTAGTTCGTTATTGTAGTGAAGCATGGAGTTGTGATTCTCAAGTTGTTCGTCAAAGTAGGTCATTCCCTCCATAGCATTGTCTTCGTTTTCGGCGGTCGACCCGATGTTTTCAGGGGCTCTGGGCTCAGTGGATGAAGTGAGGGCGTTTATTCGAACATCGAGGGATGTAGAGATATTCGAAAGCGGTACCACCGGTTGCAGTTGCAGTGGGAAAGAAACCTTACCAGCATGGTCGCACTGCGAGACAAGAATCAGTATCTCGAAACTCGGGGTTGACTAGAACCAACAGACTTGAACTTTTCTTCTGCGACATTCAGCGCAGGCACCAAATTTGCGGGTTCTTGAAACCCGTATCTTCTCCTCTGCAGTGAGACGTCTCCTCCGATGTGTCTTCTTGAAAAGACTGAACGGTTGTTGATGCATTTTTAGAATCTCTTGCTGAGCAAGAAAGGAGGAAACAAGACGAAGAACTCTGAGGCCCAGACAATTTGTGTGAAAATCTATTCATCTCTCACCGAAGGCAACCTTTATTGGACTCTCATACGGAGCGAAAGTGTTCTTCATTTGACATCAGTAAACCAGATTGCAAGCTCTGGGTCGACCGCAGATAAGTAGGACAGGGGACTGTGATGCACATTCCAGGTCACGTGACCAGACACTCGGGCGCTGCAGGTGTCCATTTCCAGCTCCCATTTCCGCAATCTAATAACTACTCGACAGACGCAACCGCTAAATAGACAAAAATATTGATCTGGTACGACAAAGCAAACTCATCTTTGCAATACATCCCGAAACTTGGTTAACAGTAGCAGAAGAGGCAGCGACGAAGGTACCTGACCTAGGTAGTCAAGCCAAAGTAGCATCAGCGAAGCTCCGCATTCCCCTCTCCTTCCCTCTTTATCAAGAAGCCTCAACCTTACCTACATCACCAGACGCCGGGACCTAGTTTGTATAAAGCTCATTCATTCTTCTAAGGGATTAGTATCTAACCCTAGCAAAGCGCCAACGTCTGGCCTGGTATCCAACATGCACCCGCTCTACCCAAACGCCCGAAATGCACTCATTCCCACCCCATCAATCCCTCTTTACTCCCCTTTCCTCCCCCAATCCTCTCAAAGCAAAGCAAGCAATCTCAACGCCAGACTCCATAATGCTCCTCTCATCTCTCATATCCCATTCATCTCTCATTCCTCAGTTATCTCATAAGCCATGGCAAGCGCAAATCAACCTTCCTCACTCCCCCTCCCCTCACGTTCGCGATTAGCGACCCAATTATCAATAATCTTGCCCACCTCCTTAAACGCAACGGGTTTCGTCATGAAAAGATCAATACCGACCCTCAACGCCTCGGACTGGTCTTCGATAGAGCTGCGTCCCGTGAAGGCTATGATGAGCGCTGGATTTCTGCCTCCCCCTCCAGCTGCTCCAGGTGACATCGCAGCGAGGAGCTTTTGGTGCCTAGTCTCCTCGATCGCCCGGATCTGCCGAGTGGCACCGAAGCCGTCGAGGATCGGCATCGTGATGTCCATGAATATAACATCGTAGCCCTGCTGGCCGCGCGCTTCGAAGAGCTTCACGGCTTCCAGACCATCACTCGCCTCATCCACAACCTCGTAGTTGCGCCTTTTGAGATAGGTACTAAGTAACCTTAGGTTAATCTGATTATCGTCCACCAGCAGCAAGGTGGGGACTTTCTTGCTCGCAGTCTTTGAGTCAGAAGCCAAGGAAACTTTCTCCATGGACGCGAGAGTCAGCGAGGCGGGCTGTGTTGAGCTTTCGGCGACGGGGGTGAGGGAGACTTTGTCGGCAGGCATGGTGACTGATTTCGGCATGCTGGGTTTCGTGTCCAAAGCTGGCGGGAAGGGGAACTCGGCGTGCTTCTCGGCGATGGCATTTGGGGTTGGGCTTTCGATGGCTTTGCGAGCATTGGCGGAGTCAGCTGCCATGCGGGTGTTGTCCAAGACTTCCCCTCCACGAGGAGACAGTGACAGTTCTTCGAAGACGTTGCTGAGGTCGGTGCTTTCAGCCTGCGGTGTTGAACCATCGATACCTGGCGTCACGGTGCCAGATTCGCCTTCCAGACATTGTGTGATGGCTTTGGCTAGTTTGAGAGGTCCCACCGGCTTGGCGACAAACCCGACATTGCATTGAGTGCTTGCGCTAAGACTGCGATCAAATCTTGAACTGTGAGAGCAAAGAACAACGATCGAAGGGGTACTTTTATGAAGCCTTACATATCGCTCCACCAAAGCCGATATCTTTTCTGGACTTCCTTCATTCGAGATGATAATGCTTGCTTTCTGGCCAAGAGAAACGACCCTGAGCCCATACCAGTTAACCACGAATGTGGTGATCGAAGCCTTCAAGAGCTTGCCCATCTCGCGGACAATGGGATCCTTCGTCTCAATGTCAAAGCCGTGCAGAACGACTTTCTGGCCTTTCAGCCGGGCACGCAGCTCAATGATTGACTCATCAGTCTCGCGAGGAATGGACATAATGGACTTCGTAGTACTGGAAGATGAGTCGGTAGCTCTTGGCATTTCGCGGAGAAGAGGAAGAGAGACGCGAACCTCTGTTCGATGTTAGTATTGACAATTGAAAACCAAGATTTTACGTACGAGTACCACGTCCGACCTCACTGTCGAAGGTGATCTCTCCTTCCAACAAGGACACGATCTTCCGAACGATTGACAACCCAAGACCCGTACCACTCGACAAGGAGTTCTCCTGCGCAAACGGCATGAAGAGTTTCGAGCGTAAGAAGTCTGCAGAAATGCCTTTCCCGGTATCAGTTACAGTCAGTGTTACGCGAGATCTCGGAACAGCATCGTTGCTCCCTTGCGATCCGGCGGTACTCGGTAAATCTTCCATGTCAGTGGCATCAAGCTTAATCCGAACATAACCGTGAGAAGTATATTTGAGAGCATTGCCAAGAAGGTTCATGATGAGCCGCCGTAGCGCTCCAGGCTGTGTTGTGAAGTGGTAATTCTGCAGGTCGACATCA
>Ga0302140_10010305_pt1 | contig 11564 bp, 9 predicted proteins | sample I_Bog_E1_1_FD_202095 | JGI IMG/M metagenome (GOLD analysis project Ga0302140, IMG submission 202095) | Peat permafrost microbial communities from Stordalen Mire near Abisko, Sweden - I_Bog_E1_1 | ecosystem: Environmental > Terrestrial > Soil > Wetlands > Peat | place: Sweden: Abisko, Stordalen...
CCCGCGCCTGGGCGAAAGCATTATGCTGGATTATAAGTCATCGCTTACAGGAAACCCCTCGCAGCAATTCCTTGCTAACAGTTTGTTTTATTTCCCCGGGCTGGGTATTAACAACAACCTGGTGATCAACCTGGCCCACCAGCAAAAAAACAAAAATGATGTGATCGATTATTCAAATAATTTCCCCTTTTCAAGGGGCTACACCGCCGAGAATTTGTACAATATGAATAAGCTGGGTGCAGACTATGCTTTCCCGATTGCTTACCCGGACGCAGGTTTTGCCAACTTCATCTACATTTCGCGGATTAGGGCAAATGCATTTTTTGACTATACCTATGTCAACGATTTCTACACAAACGGCGCCCCCTTTAAAGATACCTTCCGGTCAACAGGCGCCGAGGTGTATTTCGATACCATGTTTTTTAATGAAGGCGCCATCTCCTTCGGCTTCCGGTACAGTTACCTGATCGACCCTGACTATTTCGGCGGCACCGGGCGTAACCGGTTCGAGATAATTGTGCCGGTTACCGTGTTTTGATCAGGACAAGAGCATAATAAGCAGGTTGTTCTCACGATAAACGCGCTGCCGGGTTACACGGCTCCATCTGCCGGAAGAAATTACAGATTTTGGAAACAGTTGAAGGCGTTTGTTTTGAAAATCAGATAGTTGCGATTTGGACCACTTTTTATTGAGGTTCTTATAAAAAAAACAACTCTATGTCTTATTTGAGCCTAAATAACAAGCTGCAGTTGGTACAGGACGATTTGTACATGCAGAAGGTCCTTAAAGAATTTCTCGGTTTCGCCTTTGAGATCCCCGTTTGCGCTGATAGGGAAAACGCAACTGACTCCAGGCAACGTGGCGATATTAGTGATGAGGGCAGAAGCGAAGTAAATATTCACAAAAATTCGCTTTTTTGAATCGACAGAAAAGTTACGTGATCTAAACCTCTGCTAAAACCAATACCCCTACTGCTGCACAATGGGTGCGTTTGATGGCCTAATGCACTTTTATAATGCGGGCAACCGCTTCGGGATTATCTTGCCGGCAATGGCGTTTCAAAATAAAAGTTCGCCGGTTAATATTTGTATTCAACAAATATAGTTATACGCTTGTTTTTCAATATATTTGAGACAACCAATTATTATTAGCCCCGATTTTTTGCCATGTTGAACCTTTCCGTCATCCTGGAAGACAGCGCGAAGCGCTACCCGGACAAAGTTGCCTATATTTTTATGGATACGACCATGTCTTTTGCACAGGTAAACGCTGCGGCAAACCAGGTAGCTAACGGGCTGCGTGATATTGGCATCGAAGCTGGCGATAAGGTGGCGGTCAGCTGTCCAAATTTGCTGCATTTCCCGATTTTATATTTTGGAATTATTAAGGCGGGGGCAATAGTGGTGCCGCTGAATGTGCTATTGAAGACTGATGAAATAGCATACCACCTGCAGGACAGCGACGCAAAGGCCTATTTCTGCTATTGCGGAACGCCGGAGCTGCCTTTGGGCGTGATGGGGCACGCGGCTTTCACAAGGGTGGAAGCCTGCCGACATTTTTTTATGATTATGCCCAAAGCTGCCATGCCTTCGCCGATTGATGGTGTTGGAACACTTGGGCAGTTTATGGAAGGCTGTGACATTAACTTTGAGACCTGGCAAACCGGCGCCGAAGATACTTGCGTGATCATTTATACATCGGGTACCACCGGGCGGCCCAAGGGCGCGGAGCTGACCCATGCCAACCTGTTTATGAACGCCCAACTGATTTGCGACCTGATGGAAACGGGCCCCGACGACGTAGCGCTCACTGTGTTGCCGCTATTCCATATTTTCGGGATGACGGTAATGATGAACGCCAGCGTATACCGGGCGCGAACGAGCGTACTATTGCCCCGGTTTGATGCCGAAATGGTGTTTGACGCCATGCAAAAACACGGCGTAACCATGTTTTCGGGCGTGCCAACCATGTATTGGGGCCTGCTTAACTATACTGATGCCAAGTTTGATTATCAGTTGATCGCCTCAAAGCTGAGATTATGTTGTTCCGGCGGGGCGGCCCTGCCTGTAAAGGTGCTGCACGAATTTGAAAAACGGTTTAACGTACCCATCCTGGAGGGTTACGGCATGTCGGAAGGCTCGCCAGTGGTCACTTTTAACCAATTGAATGCGCCACGTAAGCCGGGCTCCATAGGAAAGCCTTTTTGGGGCGTAGAAGTTAAGCTGGTGGACGAAAACGGCAACGAAGTCGCTGCAGGTGAAAAAGGAGAACTTTGGTATCGGGGCCATAATGTGATGAAGGGTTATTACAAAAAGCCCGCAGAAACCGCCATGTCCTTAACCGACGGCTGGCTGCACTCGGGCGACATCGCCATAAAGGACGAAGACGGCTTTTTCTTTATCGTCGACCGTACTAAAGACATGATCATCCGGGGAGGCATGAAGATATACCCGCGCGAGGTGGAAGAATTGATGATCAGGCATGAAGCAGTTTCGCTGGTGGCGGTGGTGGGCGTCCCGCATGAAGAGATGGGCGAGGATATCAAGGCTTTCGTGGTTTTGAAGCCTGAAAAGGAAGTGGCGCCGGAAGAATTAATTGCCTGGACGAAAGAACGTATCGCGCATTACAAATATCCCCGGCATATCGAATTTATTTCGGCTTTGCCGATGAATGCGACGGGTAAGATATTGAAAAGAGAGTTGCGGGCGGATAAACAATAGGGATTTGGCAGGGTTGCGGTTGCATCCAATTTTGTAGCGTTGCGCTACACGTGCTACACCCTGCTACAAGATGCTACAATGTTGATATATAGTTACTTAGCTACTGACAAAATTTTGTCACTGACAGGATTGTGTCACCAATATTTAACTAATATTTAATAAATTCTACTCAATAAAAACGACTGATCGTTTTGTAAAATTTATATTCCCGTAAACCAGAAGTCAATTACAATGTTTAAAATTGACTATGGAAAACTATGCACATCTTAACGTAGATGACGGCACCGAAATGGAGGCCTATATCTCTATCCCCGCCGATGCCGTGGGCCGCACTTCGCCCGGATTAATCGTTTTACAGGAAGCTTTTGGCGTAAACCACCATATCCGCGATGTGGCCGACCGGTTTGCTGCGCAGGGCTTTGTAGTGATTGCCCCGGAGCTTTTTCACCGGTCGGCGCCCCCATATTTTGAAGGCAGTTACACCGATTTTCCGTCGATAATGCCGCATTTCCAGGCGTTGACGGTTGAAGGACAAACTGCCGACCTGAAGGCTGCTTATCACTGGTTAAGGCATAACGATTTGGTAAACCCGGCAAATATTTTCAGCATAGGTTATTGTTTGGGCGGCCGTGTTTCATTTCTGGCTAATGCAACGCTTCCCGTGGCAGCGGGTGTAAGCTATTATGGCGGCAGCATAAAGCCCCTGGCCGAAAAAGCGCCCACCGTTAGCGGCCCGCATCTGTTCTTTTGGGGCGGACTGGACAAACACATCGGGCAGGACCAGATCGACGCGGTGATCGGCGCAATGGATGAGGCTAGCAAAGAATATATCAATGTAAAAATCTCCTATGCTGATCATGCGTTTGCCTGCGACGAACGCCCGAGCTATAATGAGAAAGCAACCAGAGAGGCCTGGGCACTGACATTGGCATTTTTGCAGAATAATATGTCGTAAGTTCATGGTTCATAGTTCATGGTTCATGGTAGGAGAGCTCGATGGGTAGGGGCAAATTGGCACTTATTTTTGTTTTCGACCGACATTTTAGCAGGTTTGCGGGTGTGGCAAGCGATTTGAGTGAAACCAGTAGATCAGGCTGCTGACTTAAAACACGAGTTGCAGCATCTTTCGGACTTTCGGACTTTTCCGACTTCCGGACTAAACACAATCAACTATCAAAATGAATTTTAACAATTTTACCATAAAAGCACAGGAGGCTGTTCAAAAAGCTTCCGAAATAGCCGGCGGCAACCAGCAGCAGGCTATTGAAACTGCGCACCTGCTTAAAGGCTTATTGCTGGAAGACGATAACGTGGTGACCTATCTGCTTAAAAAGCTCAACGTTAACGTAAACCGCTTGAACGAACAATTGGACGAGCAGATCGCTTCTTTCCCGAAAGTAAGCGGCAGCAATTTTTATCTTTCGTCAGGTGTTAACTCGGCCTTGCAAAAAGCCACATCGTATTTAAAAGAATTTAAGGACGAGTTTGTATCCGTGGAGCATATCCTGCTGGGTATTTTGTCTGTGAACGATAAGACCAGCTCGACACTAAAAGATTACGGTGTAAATGAAAAAGACCTTAAAAAAGCCATTGTTGAATTGCGCGGCGATAACAAGGTAACCGGCCAAAATGCTGAAGCCACTTATAATGCGCTGAATAAATACGCCCGCAACCTTAATGAATATGCCGAATCGGGCAAACTCGACCCCGTGATCGGTCGTGACGAAGAGATCAGGCGTGTGATTCAGATACTATCGCGTCGTACCAAAAACAACCCGATATTGGTTGGAGAACCCGGCGTTGGTAAAACTGCGATTGCCGAAGGTATCGCATTCCGTATCATCAAAGGGGACGTGCCCGAGAGCCTGAAGTCAAAAATCGTTTACTCGCTGGACATGGGTGCGCTGATCGCCGGTGCCAAGTATAAAGGCGAATTTGAAGAACGTTTAAAGGCTGTTATTAAAGAGGTTACCCAAAGCGATGGCGATATCATATTGTTCATCGACGAGATACATACCCTGGTTGGCGCCGGTGGGGGCGAAGGTGCGATGGATGCGGCCAACATATTAAAACCTGCACTTGCCCGTGGCGAATTGAGGGCCATAGGCGCCACCACGCTGAACGAATACCAGAAATACCTGGAGAAAGACAAGGCCCTCGAACGCCGTTTCCAGATGGTTTTGGTTGACGAGCCGGATACCGCCGATGCCATTTCTATCCTTCGCGGTTTGAAAGAACGTTATGAAACCCACCACAAGGTGCGTATTAAGGACGAGGCTATTATCGCCGCCGTGGAGATGTCTCAACGCTATATTTCGGACAGGTTTTTGCCTGACAAGGCCATCGACCTGATGGATGAGGCTGCTTCCAAACTGCGTTTGGAGATGGACTCCGTGCCCGAAGTTGTCGATGAGCTCAACCGCCGCATTATGCAGCTGGAAATTGAGCGCGAGGCGATCAAACGAGAAAAAGATACCAAAAAGGTAGAAGAATTGAGCCACGAGATAGCCAACCTCTCCGCCGACCGCGATAAATTACGCGCCAAATGGCAGGCTGAGAAGGACCTCGTCGACGGCATTAACCTTAAAGTTGAACAAATAGAAAACTATAAACTGGAAGCCGAACAGGCCGAACGCGCCGGAGATTATGGCAAAGTAGCCGAACTGCGCTACGGTACCATCGTGAAGGCCCAGAAAGAGGTTGAAGACTTGAAGAAGGCCCTGCTGGAAAACCAGGAAGACAGCCGCATGCTGAAGGAGGAAGTAACCGCCGAGGACATCGCGGGCGTTGTGTCCAGGTGGACAGGAATCCCGGTTTCAAAAATGATACAAAGCGAGCGCGAAAAACTGTTGCACCTGGAGGATGAACTGCATAAACGTGTTGCCGGGCAGGAAGAAGCGATTGAGGCCATCAGCGATGCGATACGCCGCAGCCGTGCCGGTTTGCAGGATAAAAAGAAACCGATCGGTTCATTTATTTTCCTCGGTACAACCGGCGTGGGTAAAACCGAATTGGCCAAGGCTTTGGCCGAATACCTGTTCAACGACGAAGGCGCTTTGGTGCGGATTGACATGTCAGAATACCAGGAACGGCACTCCGTTTCCAGGTTGATCGGTGCGCCTCCGGGCTACGTGGGTTATGATGAAGGCGGGCAGCTTACCGAAGCGGTTCGCCGCAAGCCTTACAGCGTGGTGCTGCTGGACGAGATCGAAAAAGCCCACCCGGATGTGTTTAACATCCTGCTGCAGGTTTTAGATGATGGCCGCTTGACCGACAACAAGGGCCGTGTGGTGAACTTTAAAAACACCATCGTCATCATGACCAGCAACATAGGCTCTCACATTATACAGGAGAATTTTAAGGACTATGATGAATTTGACAAGGACGAAGTGATCAACAAGACCCGCAGCCAGCTTTTTGAGCTGCTTAGGCAGACCATCCGACCGGAATTTTTGAACAGGATAGACGAGGTCATCATGTTTACCCCGCTCGGTCGCGATGAGATAGCCGAAATTGTTAAAATGCAGTTTAGCCAATTGCAGCATACCCTTGGAGAAATGGGCATTACCATCGAAGCATCCGTAGAAGCGCTTGACTGGCTGGCACAACTGGGCTATGATCCGCAGTTTGGCGCACGGCCGCTAAAACGCGTGATGCAGAAGAAAATCCTGAATGAGCTAAGCAAGCAAATACTAGCCGGTAAGATTGACAAGGATAGCAAGATTATGCTCGATATGTTTAACAACGAGTTCGTGTTCTTTAACCAGCGCGATGCTGAACCCGCCGCTGCAAAATAATCGCTTTTAAATCCACCATATATAAACAAGAGCTTCTGTCGGTTGACGGAGGCTCTTGTTGTTTAAGCACTAAAAAGTTTATAAAGTTGTTTTATCCGAAACTTCTTTGCAGCTTCTTTCGGACTTCCGGTCTTTGCTGACTTTCGGACTAATCAATAAAATGCATTAGGCATCATGCCGATGGCCAGGTTATCTGCCGAAGTAGTGCTGTTTTTTAACCCGTAGAGCCAAATCGTATAAACGCCGCCGTTCACCAGGTTAACGTTGCCCAGGCTGGCCAACGCCGTCGAAGTTCCGGTCGCATTCACCTGCAAGTTATAGCCTACGCCCCCAGTTACGGATACAAAGCCCGAATGCCCGGTAAAAGTTTTATTGGCAATGGTAGTCGTATTGGTGCTTTTTATTTGCAGGTCAACCGCACCGGCATCCGGGCTTAGGTTTACAAAACGAACAGTCGCGTTGCCCTGGGTCGGTTGGTTGAGTGTATCGGTGAGTAACAAAGTTTGGGGATGTGCTGCAGTATTGGCCAGGAATAGCGTATAATTCGTGTTTTGACGCAAAGTCATGGTGTCGGATAATATCTGCGCGCCAGTGAAGGCATTGTCGAAATTTGCGGTACGCAGCCCGGTGTAAGCGTTAATGTAGCCAAAACTATTGCCGTACTGTATGGCCGACAAGTTGTTAACGAGGTCCGCATTCAGATAAAAATTAAGCGGCGGCTCGTCTGTCGAAGCTTGCACGAATGCCAGGTAGGCCACGGGTGGGTTAACATAATTGTTATGGTCCTTGAAACAGGATGAAAACAACAATAAGATCGCGCCTGGCGCAAAAAACAGCCGCAGGCATTTTTTCATAGGGGATTTGAAATTTTTCATGGGATATATTTTATAATAATTTGTATTGAACTTTACGCAAATAATGCTTAAAACGATACAGTTATTTGGGTAAATTAATTGAAAAGAAATATTAATTCTGTAATAATTCAACGTAAGGAACTGCGTTTTCATTATGGGTCCACCACAATTATTGCCAATCCCAGATGTCGCCCGCCAGGCCATTGTGCCCCACGTGACATTAAATAGTTGTCCAGGCCCCTGTCAGCACTTCCGGGCTTGGACGCCTTTCGGATTTGCTGCAGATTTTTTCCGGCTTACGGTCAATACCGATTTTTATTAATAGTCTCCAACCGCTGATCTCTTAAAAATAATTACGTTTGTTTTAAGCAGGACAACGATATTTCTGCTGATCTTAACAGCGCAAAAAAGTAAATTAAACAAACAGGGCAGTAATTATTATTTATAGCTATAATGAGAAGTAATATGAAAAAAACTTTATTAGCTGCTGCATTTTTATGCATTGCATTACTGGCCGTAGCGCAGACGGCACAAAGGGCGATCAATATCGATTTCAATAAAGAAAAAGGACCGCTCAACACCTTCTTCAATGAGTGCGTAGGTGCAGGCCGTGCCAACGAGGGCCTGCGTGCCGACTGGCAGCGTCAGCTCAAATACGCAAAGCAGCAGCTGGGCTTTCGCTACATCAGGATGCACGGACTCTTACATGATGATATGGGCGTTTATTTTGAGGATAAAAAGGGTAACCCAATTTATAACTGGCAGTACATTGACGAACTGTATGATTTCCTGCTTAGCATACATGTGCGCCCTTTCGTGGAACTCGGATTTATGCCTAAAGTGCTGGCAAGCGGCGACAGAACCGTTTTTTGGTGGAAGGGCAATATCACACCCCCAAAGGATTATGAGAAGTGGGGAGCTTTGATCAGGGCGCTGGTACAGCATTGGACCGAGCGTTATGGCGAGGCAGAAGTTAAGCAATGGTATTTTGAAGTGTGGAACGAGCCCAACCTGCAGTATTTTTGGGCGGGCAGCCAGGCAGATTATTTTCATTTGTACCAGGTTACAGCAAACGCCGTGAAATCGGTTTCCCAAAGCTATCGCGTGGGCGGGCCGGCGACGGCTGAGCACGCATGGATACCTGAACTGATAAACTATTGTGTCGAAAATAAGGCGCCGATCGATTTTATAAGTACGCATACCTATGGAATTGATAAAGGCTCTTTCGATGCAACCGGCGTTACAACGTATTTAAGTAAAAGGGATAGTTCGGTATACGGGGCTGTGCTGGGTTCAAGGAAAGAGATACAGCAATCGAAGCTGCCCAATCTTGAGCTTCACTATACCGAATGGAGCGCTTCCTATACGCCTACTGACCCTATTCACGATAGTTACCACGAAGCGGCCTATATTCTTGATAAACTGAAAAAAACCGGGACGGCTGCCAACTCCATGTCATATTGGACCTTTACAGATATTTTTGAAGAAAACGGGCCGCGGTATTCGCCCTTCCACGGAGGTTTTGGATTGATCAATTACGAGGATATAAACAAGCCGGCTTTTTATGCCTATCAATATCTCAACAAGCTTGGAAAACATGAAATACAGGACGCCGACCCCGCTTCCTGGGCATGTAAAGATGATAAAGGCAATGTGCAGCTATTGTTTTGGGATTTCACCAATACACATCCGGGAGATTCAGTCAGCAACCAGGTTTACTACAAACGCAACCTGCCCTCAAAAGACAAAGGTGAAGTTTCCATCGGCTTAAAAAACCTTCCGGCAGGAAATTATGAATTAAAGGTGTATAAGACAGGGTATCGCGTAAACGACCCTTATACAACTTACCTGGATTTAGGAAGCCCTTCGCAATTGACCAAAGCGCAGCTGCAGAAAATAAAAGCAATTAACAACGGCGAAGCCATTATTAAAGAAAAAGTCAATGTGACTTCAAAAGGCACTTTTAGTAAACGCCTTCATCTAAAAGAAAATGATGTTTTATTAATAACGCTCAGCAGGATTTAAATTGGGCATAACATTCAATGCTTGGCAAGGCAGGGTATATTGTGGATTACAAGTCCGATGATGGTGGAGAGCAAAAAAATCGTACCTTTGCAAAATTATTTTCGTGAACAGGCGCCCGATTATTTGAAAACGCTATCAATTCAACGACAATAGGTTAACGAGTTGACAGCATGAAAAAAATTACCGACTACCGCAAACTTTTAAACGTAAATAAGGATGCAGAGCTGCATGAATTAAAAACGGTTTACCGCAGCTTAATGAAAACCTGGCACCCCGATAAATTCCAGGATAGTAATGAAGACAAACTGGCGGCCGAGGAAAAAAGCAAAACCATTATTGAAGCCTACCACTTTTTGGTAAGTATTGCCCCTGAAACGCTTAGCCAGACGGCATCGGAATATAGTCATACAACGGCCAACTCAGGCATCCTTGATTTTGAATATAAGGCCCAGGTGCTTAAAATATATTTTTCGGATGGAAACACTTATGAATACTTCAACGTGCCAAAAGAAGTTTACCGCAAGCTGATCAATGCCGATTCGCCGGGGAGATTTGCCCGGCGGCATATTTTCAATGCGTATGTTTACAGGAGCCTTAGTAAATTGGTTGCTACAGCATAGGAATTCCCCCCCGGTCATTTTCCTCCGCTTGACTTTAAATAGGCTGTGTTTTCATTATCGGTCCACAACAATTATTGCCAATCCCCGATATTCTTCTATTTTTGATCCCGATCAACCAATTACCCAACCGCCGGAATGACGCAATCCTTTCCATACCTTCTTGTGTGCCTGGTCATTGGCATAAGCGTCATCGTGCTGCTTACCACGCGGTATAAAGTTCATGCATTTTTTGCCCTGGTGGTGTCCGCCATGCTGGTCGGGCTGGGCGTGGGTATGCCCTTAGGCGACGTGATCACCACCATGAAAGATGGTTTCGGAAAGATCATGAGCTCGTTGGGGCTGATCATTGTGCTGGGCGCCACCCTGGGCGTTATGCTGGAACATACCGGCGCTACGGCCGTAATGGCGGGCTTTATTTTGCGGATTACCGGCGAAAAACGGGCCGCCTGGGCCATGAGTATTACCGGGTTTATCGTCGGGCTGCCTATTTTTTGCGATTCGGGTTTTATCGTGCTCAGCGGGCTGAATAAAAACCTGGCCAAACGTTCGGGTGTGCCGATTACCATCATGTCAGCCTCGCTGGCTACGGGCCTGCTGGCCATTCATTGCATGGCGCCCCCGCACCCGGGCGCAACTACCGCTGCCGCCGCGATTGGCGCGGATATGGGCAAACTGATCAGTTACGGTGCGTTGGTGGCCATACCGGCCATGATCGTGGGTAATTTATGGGGTAACTACGCAGGCAAAAAGTTCCCGAATGTCAGGGCGGAGGAAATGGAAGATGAAACCGCCCTTTCAGGGCCACCAGTTTTTAATGCTTTTTTGCCGGTGATCGTGCCGATCCTGCTCATCGCGGCCAAATCGTTTTATACCATCGATGTCAAGTTGGCAAACAAATGGGTTAGCGCTTTAATGTCCATCGGCGACCCTGTTCCGGCATTAATGATCGGCGTGCTGCTTACCTTTCTTTGCAAACCGAAGTGGTCCAAAGCTGAATTAAGCCATTTATTACAGGATTCCATCGAAAAAGCCGGCGGCATACTCATCATTATTGGCGCGGGGGGTGCCTTTGGTGCTATCCTTGCTGCCACAAAAATCGGACTCCATTTTAGCCAGGTCTTGAACCTTGGCGCGCTGGGCATATTCTTTCCGTTCCTGTTAACGGCTGTATTGAAGACCGCCCAGGGTTCCTCAACGGTCGCCATTATCACAGCAGCTGCTATCGTTCAGCCTTTGCTTGCCGGCCTGGGATTGGACACACCTACAGGCAAACTGCTTTGTGTGCTGGCCATGGGTTCGGGCTCGATGATCATTTCACATGCTAACGACGCCTATTTTTGGGTGATCGCAAAATTTTCCGGGCTGGATATGAAGACGATGCTCCGGGTTTATTCCATTGCCACGCTGTTAATGGGCATTACGTCATTCCTGATGGTTTTTATCCTGTCAAAAATTATCTGAAATGCATATCCTTATCGCCCCGAACGCTTTTAAAAACAGCCTCAGCGCAGCAGATGCCGCCAGGGCCATCGACGAAGGATAGCATC